>Ga0134128_10003761_pt1 | contig 18565 bp, 16 predicted proteins | sample KB31754_FD_96462 | JGI IMG/M metagenome (GOLD analysis project Ga0134128, IMG submission 96462) | Terrestrial soil microbial communities with excess Nitrogen fertilizer from Kellogg Biological Station, Michigan, USA - KB3-175-4 | ecosystem: Environmental > Terrestrial > Soil > Unclassified ... | reverse complement strand
CCGATGCTGGTGCCAGTACCCTGGATCCCAGTGGTTGCTCCCGTGCCCTGGATACCGATGCTCGCGCCAGTGCCCTGAATGCCGATGGTGGCGCCAGTACCCTGGATCCCAGTGGTTGCTCCCGTGCCCTGGATACCGATGCTCGCGCCAGTGCCCTGAATGCCGATGGTGGCGCCAGTACCCTGGATCCCAGTGGTTGCACCAGTGCCCTGAATACCAGTGGCAACGCTTTGCGCCAGGAAAAGCCCGTCCCCGGTCGGCTGCGTTCCAGCCACCTGCACGAGTTCACCCACGGCCACCGGCTGCTTGTCGCTGGTTAGCGTGGCGTTGATATCAACATTCAACTTGCCGATGCGGATCTGTCCGACATCGGATACTCCCGTAACAACACCGGTGATGAGAAGCTGAGTTGCTCCCGGGACGTCGAGCTGCGGGATGACCTTCAGACTCTGGACTTTCGCCTTTCCAGACGCTGATTCCGTTCCGCTAACGATGACGAGTGTGCCTGCAGTTAGCGCGCTAAGACCGGCTGCCGAACCGTGTGATTTGGAAAGAGCCGCCGGGCTGATGGAATATGTTTGACCGAGAACAACGATCGTTGAAGATTTGAGATTGACGTGCTCGACAGGTCCAACGGCCAGCGGAACTCCAGTGGTGTTGGCAGCAAACGCAGCGGTGCCCGAAAGTAGGGTAGTTACCGCGAGCAGAACGCCGTGCGTAATGCATTTTCTGGATCGAGCCATTTGGACCTCCCCGTCAAGCAGTGCCGTCTTCCGCGGCCCCAGTACCGTCTCGAATTTGACGTAACATAAGCTACCAGAAAAATGTGACGTGGGTCAAAGAATTGCGCTAGTCCGACAGGCTAGGGAGCTACTCATCAGAGGCAAACGTCAGAGAGGCAACATTCTACGTAACCACTTGATTTAATTAGATTTTTTAAGGAATTCGCCTAGAGCGACCATCAGGCACAGCGCGGCCCCAATCGAATTACGGCGACTTCGGCGGAGAAGGGAGAAACAGACAGTTTAAGGAAAATCGAGGCTAAAAGACGCCCTAACTGATTGACTTAGAAGTAGTTTTTTATGTCGGACGCGATTCCGCACTGTCAGCTGAGGAAAGGGATTCATCCCCAGCGGGCGGCTCGGCGTATAGAAATACGTTAACGCCGGTGTCGACTCGCTCCTCTGCATCGGGTTCCTCGGAAGCATAAGGGGCAAGCCAATTATCCAGATCGAGTATGAAGTCGGCGGCACGCCCCCGTACGTACTCCTCAAACGCCGGGACAAGCTCGCGAGTCAACCCGCGATCTGCGATTACGGATCGTTCAAGTCGCTTTTCAACGTGGTCCGGATACGTGTTGTACTCAAGTGTCGCAGCTAATCGCGACAACGTCATTCCGAAGTGTTCGATAAGCTGGGGAGAAGTGGGGTCATCCGACATGCTGAGCGTGCGAGATGCAGCGCGAAAGTGCTTCTCGCCGGACGGTACAGCCGCGCCTGTTCGGAGCAATTCTTGCAGCGCCAAGCGCGGGTCCGCCGTAGGCTGGACAAGCGCGACCAAGCTCCGGAAGCAACGGCTCGCAGGGACATCGAATTCCAGCTCAAGGGGAATTCCGTATGGCCCGGCGTATGGTGGAACGGTGTGCCACTTCTGAAGCACCTCGACCAGCAGCGACGCCAATGTCGGGTCAGCCATCGGCAGCACGCCTTCATTGTCGATGTAGTGGTCGATCTGACGGCCGGTGAGACCGGTAACCATCGCAATACGTTCTCGCGTCGGCGGCAACGAACCGCTACTTCCATGGCGGATTGCATTCTCGACGTAAACACCCCGAGCAAGTTCGGCAAACTCCTCGAAACGGATTCCGGCGCCAATCAGTAGATGCACGATAGGCCGCAGCAACCGCCGAAGGGCGGACAGCATTCGATCGCGCGTCTCACTCGAGTTCATCGCGAATGGGCGCTCTTTCTGAAGAGTGAGTCTGTTGGGCGGCGGGGCTGCACTAGACCTGAAAGAGCCCGCGGATCCGGAGGCCCTTCGACGTACAGAAATACGTTAACACCGGCTTCTACACGAGTACCTGAGCGACTCTTGGCACCGCTATGTGCAATCCAATCATCAATGTCAGACAAGAATTGAATCGTGCGAGTGCGCGCGTGCGCTTCAAAGCTCGGTAGCAGCTCACGACGTAATCCCTTGTCAGCGAATACAAATCTTTCGAGGCGTTTCTTTTCCCCATTTGCTGGATCAAGGTTGTATTCCATCGTCCGCGCAAGGTGAGTCAGTGAATTTCCAAAATTATCGAGCCGGTGAGCATTAAGCGCGTCAGGATGAACAAACCAGCGTGCGATTGCACGAAAGTGCTTTTCACCGGAATGCACGACGCAACTTGCCTGCAACAGATCTTCGAGCACGAGCCCGGCGCTCGCCGCAGGATCAATCTGCGCAACGAGGCTCTTGAAGCTCCGATCCGGCGGCGAATCAAACTCCAGCTCGATCGGGATGCCGTATGGCCCGATGTAATGCGGATCGGTATGCCACTTGTGCAGAACCTCCGGCACCACCCGCGCGAGCGTCGGCCGCGCCTTGGGCAGAGCCTGGTCGTTCTCCAGGTAGTAATCGATCTGCTGCCGGGTGAGGCCGGTCATCATCGCAACGCGGTCGCGGGTCGGGATGAAGGCGGGCCCTTTGCGATCCTTGATGGCGCTCTCGACGTAGACGCCGCGGGCGAGGGCGGCGAATTCCTGGTAGCTGATGCCGATGCGGATGAGCAGCCTGACGATCGGCCCCAGCACCTTCCTTACCGCGTACAGAAGCTGCTTGCGGGCGTCGCTGGACAGTTCCGGGCTGCCTGCGGGCATCGTCAGGTCCGCTCCGCCGGGTCGAAGATCCGCCGGTGCTCCAGGATGGCGTATCGATCGGTCATGCCTGCGATGTAGTCTGCCACGGCGCGGGCGCGGCCGGCGGCTCCCTGCGCGCTCTCGCCGCGGGCGGCGGCCTCGCGATGCTCAGGGGGCATCAGGTGGATGTCGGTCAGGAAGGCGCCGAAGAGCTCCTGCAGCACGCGGCGCGCCTTGGAGGTCATTCGCAGGACCTTGTAGTGGCGGTAGAGCCGCTCGCGCAGGAACCGCATCAGCTCGGCGTGCTCCTCCCGGGCCTCGTCGCTCAGGGCGATCAGGGACTTGGGCTGGCCGCGGACCTCATCAATGGACTCCGGCCGGGCCGCCTCGAGCCCCGCCTGGCTGGTACGGATCAGGTCGACGACGATGTGGTTGATCATCCGGCGGATGACCTCGTGGATCAGCCGCCGCTCGCCGAGATCGGGGTACGCCGCCGTCACCGCCTCGAGCTGGCGGGCGAAGAGCCGCGTCGCGCGCAGCTCCTCGAGGCTGACGAGCTGCGCCCGAATGCCGTCGTCAACGTCGTGATTGTTGTAGGCGATCTCGTCGGCCACGTTGGCGATCTGCGCCTCGAGGCCGGGCTGGGTGCGCTTCAGGAAACGCTCACCCAGCTCGCCGAGCTCCCGCGCGGTCCGGGCGGAGCAGTGCTTGAGGATGCCCTCGCGGCATTCGAACGTCAGGTTGAGCCCGGGAAATTCCGCGTAGCGCTCTTCCAGCTCGTCCACCACCCGCAGCGACTGCAGGTTGTGCTCGAACCCGCCATAGGGCCGCATGCAATCGTTCAAGGCGTCCTGTCCGGCGTGGCCGAAGGGCGTATGGCCCAGGTCATGAGCCAGGCAGATGGCTTCGGTCAATGCCTCGTTGAGCCGCAGCGCCCGCGCCACCGAGCGCGCGATCTGCGCCACCTCGATGGAGTGGGTGACCCGCGTCCGATAGAGGTCGCCCTCGTGGTTCACGAACACCTGAGTCTTGTATACGAGACGCCGGAAAGCGTTGGAGTGGATGATGCGGTCGCGGTCCCGCTGGTACTCGGTGCGGTACTCCGGCCTGGGCTCCGGATAGCGCCGCCCGCGCGATCGATCGTCGCGCGCAGCATAGGGCGCCAATACTTCTCCGTTGTAGACTGATTCGCTCACGGCGCGCTACCCCAGATGCATCGCGAGCGTCCGCCGCAGGGCGGGCTCGTCGTAGTCCGAGGTCACGAACGCACTGCCGATTCCGCGCAGCAGCACCAGCCGGATTTTCCCGGATTGCACCTTCTTGTCGATCCGCATCAGCTCCAAAGCAACATCCGGCTTCACGTTGGGGACGTGCGTCGGCAGCCCCGCGCGGGCGACCAGGCACGTCACCCGTTCCAGCTCTTCCGCTGTGAGAAGCCCGCACGCGCGCGACATGCTGGCGGCCATGACCAGTCCTGCGCCGATCGCCTCGCCATGGAGCCATTCCGTATAGCCCGTGGCCGATTCCACCGCGTGCCCGAAGGTATGACCGAGATTGAGCAGCGCCCGCTCGCCCCGCTCCCGCTCGTCACGACCGACGATTTCCGCCTTGATCTCGCACGATCGGCGGATCACGTACGCCAGCGCCGTCGCATCGCCCGCCAGCAGCGGCTCGAGGTTCGCCTCCAGCCAGGCGAAGAAGCCGGCATCGCAGATCAGCCCGTACTTGATGACTTCCGCCAGCCCGGCCTGCAGCTGCCGCGGCGGCAGGGTCGCGAGAGTCCGGGTATCCGCCACGACCACGAGGGGCTGATGGAAGGCACCGATCAGATTCTTGCCGCCGGGGTGGTTGACGCCGGTCTTGCCGCCCACCGATGAGTCCACCTGCGCGAGCAGGGTCGTCGGGATCTGCGCGAAGGCGACGCCCCGCTGGTAGCTCGCGGCCGCGAATCCCGCCATGTCGCCCACCACGCCGCCGCCCAATGCCACGACGGCGCAGTCGCGCCCGAAACGGTTGGCCACCAGCACGTCCAGAATGCGGGCGACGGAGTCCAGAGTCTTGTGAGACTCCCCATCCGGCAGCACGGTGACGATCGCCCGTCGCGGCTGGAGGGTGGCCTCCAGAGTATGGAGATAGAGCGGCGCCACCACGGTATTGGTGACCACCAGGAGATCGCGTGCCCGCAGATGCTGCTCGAGCAATGCGCGCTCACCGAGCAGCCCCTGCCCGATGAGGATCGGGTAGCTGCGATCGCCGAGCTCGACGCGGAGGGTCTCCATGGCGTGCCAATCTAGCGAATCATTCGCACGATGTCGTCGGCAACCGCCTTGACCCGCCGCCCGTCGGTCCGCACGGTGAAATCCGCGATCGACCGGTAGAGCGGGTCCCTAACCATCATCAGCTCCTTCAGGCGGATCGCCGGATCGACGTTGCTGAGCAGCGGGCGGTTGCGCCCGTGCTTCACCCGCTCCGTCTGCTGCTCGACGGAGGTCTCGAGGTAGACCACGAAGCCTCGCTCGGCGAGCAGGCGCCGGTTCTCGGGCAGCAGGATCGCGCCGCCCCCCGTCGCCAGGACGATGCCCTTGAGCACGACCAGGGCCTCGATGGCTTCCCGCTCGCGCTCGCGGAAGCCGGACTCGCCCTCGCGCTCGAAGATATAGGGAATGTCCACCCCGGTGCGCCGCACGATCTCGGTATCGCTATCGTAGAACGGCGCGCCAAGATGCCGGGCGAGGCTGCGGCCGACCGCGGTCTTGCCGGAGCCCATCGGGCCGACGAGAACGATATTGGGAGCGCCGAGCATAGGGGTGGGGAGCATATCAAGCCCGCCCAGGAGTCGCGCAAACGAAGCGGCCGCCCGAAGGCGGCCGCTCTCAGGCTTGCTTTCGAGAGACGCCTCAGTAGACGCTCACTCCCTGCCGGACGATCTTCGGGGTCACGAAGATCAGCAGCTCGTCCTTGTTGTTGGTCCGGTTGGTGTTCTTGAACAGATGTCCGAGCACCGGGATGTCGCCGAGCCAGGGCACCTTGTTCTGTACATGGCTGTCCTGCGTCGTCAGGATGCCGCCGAGGACGACGGTCTGCCCGTCGTTGACCAGCACCTGCGTCGTCACCTCACGAGTGTCGATCGCGGGCACGTTGACGCCGCCGGACTCCACGACCACCTGCCCAACCTCATCGTCGCGCACGTCGAGGTCGAGGATGATGCGATTGTCGGGCGTGATCTGCGGGGTGACCTTCAACTCCAGCACCGCATCCTTGAACGAGATGGAGGTGGCGCCGCTCGAGGCCGACTGCTGATACGGGATTTCCACGCCCTGCATGATCGTCGCTTCCTTCTGGTTGGCGGTGATCACGCGCGGCGAGGAGATATCCTTGGCCTCGGTCTCCGCCTCCAGGGCGGACAGCTCGAGGTCGATCAGCCGCGTACCGCTCAGGATGCCGACGGCCAGCGAGCCCGCGGGATTGGCGACGGGCAGATTGACGTTGTAGCGCTGCGGGGCGCCGGTGGTTCCGGCAGGATAAGTGACGGGGAAGGGTCCCTTCCCGCCCTGGATGTTGGTCAGGGCCGAGCTGACGATACTGTCCTCCGCCGAGGACGTTCCGGTCGTCGTCACGATCCCGGTGTTGCCGTTGGACTCCGTATTGGTAAATCCGAGCTGGGTCCCGAACTGGCGGTTGAAGTCGTCATTGACCAGCACGATGCGCGCCTGGATCTCCACCTGCCGCACCGGCACGTCCAGCCGCGCCACCAGGCGATTGATCTGCTCCAGCCTGTCCGGTGTGTCCTGCAGCAGCAGGGTGTTGGTGCGCGGATCGACCGCCACGTTGCCGCGCGCGGAAAGAAGTGAGTTGCTCTGTGACTTGATGAGCGCGGCCAGATCGGCCGCCTTGGCATAGTTGACCTGCAGGTACTCGGAGCGCACCGGCTCGAGCTGCTGCACGGAGTGCTGCGCGGCGAGCTCCGCCTTCTCGCGCGCCGCCATCTCCGCCTGCGGCTCGACGATGATCACATTGCCCTGCTTCTCTTCGGCCAGCCCCTTGTTCTGCAGGATGACCGCCAGCGCCTGATCCCACGGCACATTCTGCAGCCGGAGCGTGACGCTGCCAGTGACGGAATCGCTGACGACGATGTTCTGCCCGCTGGCGTCGGCCAGGAGCTGCAGCACCGCGCGCAGCTGGATGTCCTGGAAGTTGAGGGTCAACCGCTCGCCCGTGTACTTCGGCTTCTGCGCCTGCGCCTCGCCCTTCTTCAGCGGCTGCAGCTCGATGACGTATTCGTCGTCGGACTGATAGGCGAGCTGATCGTACTCACCCGTGGCGTCGATCGCTATGCGCGAGCCGTGGCTGGTGTTGGTAACGTCGAAATCGCTGACCGGCGTGCCAAAGTCGCTGGCGTCATAGCGGCGCAGCAGGTCCGCGGGGACCGCCGCATTGGTGAAATCCACCACGATCTGGTTGCCGACCTGCTGCAGGTTGACCGGGATGTGCGGGTCGGAAAGATGCACGATCACCCGCCCGGAGCCGTCCGACCCGCGGCGGAAGTCGATGCTGCGGACCTCCCACGGCTGGGCGTACCCGCCGGCGGAGGATGCGGCCGGCTGGGCGGCGGCCGTCTCTGCGCCGGAGCTGCCCTGGTCGCTGGGCGCGGCGCTAGCCGCCGCCTCGGTCCCACTCTGGGCGCTCGCCTGGCTGGTAGCCCCGAGGGTGACCAGGATCTCATCGCCCTGGCGCTCGATGTCGTACGGCATCATCTTGTCGAGGCTAAGCACCAGCCGCGAGCGATTCTTGCCTTCGGCGGCGAGAATGGAGTTGAGGCCGCCCGACTGCACGTCGATGCGGCGCGAAGGCAGCGCTAGCGTGGTGTCCGGAAGATCGATCGCGATCCGCGCCGGGTTGTCGATGGTGAAGGAGAGCGGCTGCGGCACGGTGCCTGAGAGGTGCAGCGTGAGTCTCGTGCGATCGTTCGGCATCGGCTGCACGTCGATCGATTGCAGCGTGGCGCCGTCCGCGGCGTACGCGGGCCGGCTCGGCAGCGTCGCGAACGCGGCCAACGCCGCGAACCAGGCGGCGGCGCTCAGGATCCGATACATCGGGGAAACGGATTTCATTGTTCGAGACTCCCTACTGGCTGAGGCCCAGGGCCGCCGGCCGTTTCATGTAGCCACCGAGCCCGTCGGGGACGATCTCGGTGAGGTCGATTCTGGAGGGCGCGATGTCGGTGATCCGGCCATCGTTCTGGCCCATGTAGTTGCCGACCGTGACGCGATGGACGATGCCGTCCTTCGTCTCCACCAGGCCGTAGGTCGTGCCCTGGATGTTGAGAGTGCCCACCATCTTCAGCGTATCGAGCGAGAACTGCTCCAGGAACTCCCGCGGGCGCTTGGTATTCAACTGCACGGAGTTGAATCCGCCCGGCTGGCTCGGCACGAACGGGGAGCGCAGGCTCTGATCGTTGTAGACGAAGGTCTCGTACGGCTTGATCTCCGGCAGCGGCTCGACGCGGCCGCCCGGCTGCTGCTCGGTCTGCCGGATGAACTGCTGCAGGTCGCTGTCCGCGCTCGTGCAGCCCGCCAGCCCGATGACGGCGGCGCAGGCGAGGAGCCCGGCGCGAATCGATATGTGTTTTCTCATGTGAGTGACCACCCCGTGCGCCCGTTAGCGTCCGCGCCCCGGAGGATGGGCGAACTTCTTCTTGCCGACCTGCTGCGCGGCCATCTCATCCGCATCGAGATACCGATAGGTCTTGGCGGTGAGGGTCAGTGTCAGATCGTCATAACCCCCGCCCTTGTCGGCGGCGGTCGGCTTGATGTCGATGTCACCCAGCGTCACGATCCGCGGCAGGGCGGCGATGCCGCTGACGAACTCGCCGAACTGGTGATAGCTGCCGGTGAGCACCATCTTGATGGGCAGCTCCGCGTAGAAGTCCTTGGCCTGCTCGGACTCGGGCTGGAAGAGCTTCTGCTGCAATCCGGCCGCGAGCGCGGTCTGCGAGATGTCGACCAGCAGGTTCGGCACCTCGGTCCGGCCGGGGAGCTGGCGCAACAGCGCGCCGAAGGAGCGCTGCAGGTCCTTCAACTGCGTCTTGTAGACGGCGAGATTGACCGCCTGTGCATGCTTCTGCTGGAACTCCTGCCGGAGCGACTGCTCCTGAGCTTCCTTCTGCTGCAGCTCCGGCCGCACGCTCGACCAGACGACGAGATAGATCAGGACCAGGCTGAGGATGAGGAAGGTGGCCCCCACCGCGCCCGCCAGGGCCGCCAGCGGCCAGCGCCCCGGGTCGCGGGGGTCGAGATCGCGCAGTTCCTCGAGAAAGCTCAGGTTCATCGACCGCCTCCCGCGTTGGCGACGATGCGCCGCCCGGGCGCCTGCTGCGGCCCGTCGGCGCCGCTATCGACATCCGCCGAGGTCTCGTCGGCGTCGAGCGTGAAGCTCGAGCCGAACGCGCCGGGCTTGGACTCGATCACCTCCAGCGACGGGTTCTTCATCCACTGCGACGAGTCGATGTTGCGCATGAAGGCCGAAACGCGCGTGCTCGACTGCGCCACTCCGGTGAACTTCAGGTGCTCGCCGCTCTGCGTGACGCCCGTGAGGTAGACACCGTCCGGCAGGGTCTTCACGATCTGGTCGAAGACATGGACTATCTCGGGCCGCGAGCGCTGCAGCTTCTCGATGATCTGCATGCGGGCGATGAACTGGCGCTTGGTCTTCTCCAGGTTGTTGATCTCCTCGATCTGCTTGTCGAGGACCTTGATCTGCGTCTGCAGGAGCTCGTTGCGCCGCTCCTGTGCATCGATCATCCCGGTGTAGAGGACGTAGACTCCACCCATGACGAGCAGGGCGCAGACGACGGCGCCGCCGAGCGCTGCCATGAAGGCGACTTTGCGGTCCTTGCGCTGCGCCTCTCTCCAGGGAAGTAGGTTAATGCGCGGCATGTCAGTCGAAGCTCCGCAAGGCCAGTCCGCACGCCGTCAGCAGGGCGGTTGCATCGCGCTGCACCGCCTGCGCCTTGGCGCGCGAGGATAGCTTCATTTGCCCGAGCGGTTCGCCCTTCTCGGCGGCGATTCCGACGCGGCTCGCGATCACTTCCGCGACGCCCGGGATGTTGGCGCAGCCGCCGCAGACCAGGATCTTCTCCGGCTGCTCGCGGCCGGAGCCGGAGGCCAGATAGAACTGCAGCGAGCGGCTGACCTGCTGGGTCATGTCATCGATGAAGGGATCGAGGACCTCCGCCTGGTAATTGGCGGGCAGCCCCCCTTCCTTCTTCGCGCGCCCGGCTTCCTCCATGGAGAGTCCGTAGGTGCGCATGATCTCCTCGGTGAGCTGCTGGCCCCCGAAGGAGAAGTCCCGTGTATAGACAACTTTGAGGTTGCGCAGCACGCTGAAGGTGGTGCTGCTCGCGCCGAAGTCCACCACGGCTATGGTCCGGTCGATGCCTCCGTCCGGCACCTGATGCGTCATCAACTTGCAGGCGTTCTCCAGCGCGAACGCCTCGACATCTACGATTCTGGCGGTGAGCCCGGCCGCCTTGACGGCCGCCTGGCGCTGATCGACGTTCTCCGTCCGCGTCGCCACGAGCAGGACGTCGTTGGTCTCCGGGTCCTTCTCGGAAGGCCCGAGCACTTCGAAGTCGTAGCTGACTTCGTCCATCGGGAAGGGGATGTACTGGTCGGCCTGCATTTCCACTTGCGCCTCGAGGTCATGCGGACGCAGAGAGCGCGGCATCTGAATGACCTTGGTGATGGCGGCGTCGCCGCTGATGGCCACGGCCACTTCGGCGGCCTTGGCGCCGGAGCGCTTGACGGCCCGGCGAACGGCCTCGCCCACGGCCTCGGCATCGACGATCGCCTTCTCGTTCACGGCGTTCTGTGGCGTCGGCTCGGCCGCGTAGGCCTCGACCCGGTACTGCCCCCCGGACATGGTGAGCTCGATCAGCTTGACCGAGGACGTCGTTATGTCAAGTCCCAATAGGGGCCGGTGCTTGCGCTGAAGGAGGAACATTTCTATTTCCTTTTCAGGTACTTATGCCTGAAAACGACCGCCCCGCATGAATGCCCGATGCACTATATATCAGCGCAAAGTTAAATTGAACGTGAGCGGGCTCACGGAACGGGCCGATTGCCCCCGAGCGGGCACATAAACTGCCAAAGTCCTCGCCGGGAGGACTAGCGCGAAGCTGGATGAGTGCCTTTGCCGTGCCCAAGCATTCTGGAGACGCGCCTTCGGGTCCGGACGGCCAAGTGCGATGCGGGAACGGTCTAGAAACCGACCGGCAACCCCGCTGTCATAGGCACATGCGTCCCGTAGACCGGAGGCTTTGCGTCCCCACCTTTCGGTGAGTTTGCCCTGAAACGGGCGCTACTATGCATAGCCCCTGCGGGGAGCGCAAGCAGAGAGAGTCATTTTCTGTGAAATGGAAACAGGTTCGGATTCCGGTCGCGGTTTTGGGCAGTGTGATGTTGATCACACTTCTCGGCGTGTATGCGTACGCATGCACTTACGTGTACCTGCAGCCGTCACTGCCGACGAGCGCGCAGATGCGCAACGTTGCGTTGAAAGTGCCTCTGCGCATCTATACATCAACGGGCGACCTCATCGCGCAGATCGGTGCCGAACAGCGTACCCCGGTCCACTACGACCAGATCCCGCCGCTGCTGCGGGATGCGTTTCTGGCGGCTGAGGATCACCGCTTCTTTCAGGAGAGCGGCATCAGCCTGGTGAGCATCGCGCGCGCGGCCCTCATCGACCTGATCGCCGGCAGGAAGGTGCAGGGCGGCAGCACCATCACCATGCAGGCCGCCCGCAACGTGTTCCTGACACTGGACAAGACCTTTCGGCGCAAGCTCCAGGAGAGCTTCGTCACCTATGAGATGGACCACGAGTTCACCAAGCAGGAGATCTTCCAGCTCTATCTCAACGTCATCTTCTTCGGCCAGCGCTCCTACGGCGTCGCGGCCGCGGCGCAAACCTACTTCGGCAAGAGCCTCGATCAGCTGACGGTGGCGGAGGCGGCCACGCTCGCCGGCATTCCGCAGGCGCCCTCGCTCTACAACCCCATCATCCATCCGCATCTCGCCGAGGCGCGCCGCCACTACGTGTTACAGCGCATGCTCGATCTCGGCTACATCAACGCCGCGACCGCCGAGGCGGCCAACCACACGCCCATCGACGCCAGCGCGCATGCGCCGCACGTCGACGTCAATGCGCCTTACGTCGCGGAGATGGTGCGCCAACAGATGGAGCAGTCGTACGGACCGGCGGCGGAGACCGCCGGCTACCGCGTGTATACGACCATCGACGGCCGGCTGCAGGCGCTCGCCAACCGGGCGCTGCAGCTCGGACTCCTCGAGTATGACCGGCAGCAGGGTTACCGCGGTCCCATAGGCCGCACAGTGCTCGCGTCCACCGCCACCCCGGCGCAGCTGGCGCAGCTCGTCGACGAGTACACGCCGATCGGGATGCTGTCGCCGGCCGTGGTAGTGAAGCTCGGGACGCAGGACGCCGAGGTCTACGTCAGATCGCGCGGGTTTGCCGATATTGACTGGAGTGGACTCTCCTGGGCACGCAAGTCCTCGGGCGAGGGCGCTCTCGGCCCCGCGCCCAAGAGCGCCGCTGACGTGCTCGCCCGCGGTGACGTCGTCTACGTAGTCGCGGACCGGGAAGGCCATGCGCAGCTCGCCCAGGTGCCGCAGGCGCAGAGCGCTTTCGTCGCGCTCGATCCCAACGACGGGGCGATCGCAGCGCTCGTCGGCGGCTTCGATTATTATTCCAACAAGTTCAACCGCGCCACCCAGGCGCTGCGGCTGCCGGGCTCGGGGTTCAAGCCGTTCTACTATTCCGCGGCGCTCGAGGACGGACTGACGCCCGCAAGCACCTTCCTCAATGCGCCGGTCGTTGTCGGAGGGGAGGGCCTGGAGGCCACCTGGCGGCCGGAGAACGACACCCGCTCGTTCAGCGGACCGGTGCGCCTGCGCGTAGCGCTCGCCCATTCCCTCAACCTGGTCTCGATCCGCCTGCTGCGCGACCTCGGCCTGCCCTACGTCACCCAGTATGTCAGCCGGTTCGGGTTCGATCCGAAAACCCTGCCCCAGAACCTGACTCTGGCGCTCGGCACGCTGCCGGCGACGCCGCTGCAGATGGCGACCGCCTACTCCGTCTTCGCCAACGGCGGCTTCAAGGTGAGCCCGTACTACATCGACCGGATCGAGGATGCCTCGGGCAAGGTCGTGTGGCAGGCCGCGCCGCGCATCGCCTGCGCGCTCTGTGCGCAGCCGGCCTCATTGAGCGAGTTGAAGCCGGCGCCGACCCCGGCCGCCCTGCTCGCCGAGGCCGATGCGCTGCGCGGCGGCCCCGGCCCGCTGCCGCCTGACCGGCTGGCGCCGCAGGTCATCAGCGCGCAGAACGATTACCTCATGACTTCCATGATGAAGGACGTGATCCGGTACGGCACGGCCGTGAGGGCGCTGTCACTGAATCGGAATGACATCGCCGGCAAGACGGGCACGAGCAACGACTACCGTGACGCGTGGTTCAACGGATACACGCCGGAGCTCGAGGCCACTGTCTGGGTGGGATATGACGACGACCGTCCTCTGGGGGCGGGGGACGAGGGGGCGCACACGGCACTGCCCATCTGGATCCATTTCATGCGCTACGCTCTCGAAGGCGTTCCGCAGTGGCAGCGTCCCATGCCTGCGGGCATCGTCACGTTGCGCGTCTCGCCTCAGACCGGGACGTTGGTGAGCGATGAGAGCCCGGATGGCATTTCGGAGGTCTTCATGGCCAACCACCTGCCAATGGCGACGCCCGGGGCCGGCGCTTCGGCGCAGGGCGCGCAGGCCTCACCCGGCGCGCAGACCCAACCCGGTGCGGATTCGATATTCTGAGACGATGGCCAGAAGATATCCGACACCCCGCGGTGACAACCTGCGGCGCGCGCTCGCGCAGGAGGCCGCGCGCATCATGGCGGAGCACGGCATCCGCGACTTCTTCGTCGCCAAGCGCAAGGCCGCCGAGAGGCTCGGAGTCGACGACGGCGCCGCCGTGCTGCCGAAGAACATCGAGATCGAGGCCGCGCTCGCGGAATATCAGCGCCTCTTCGGGCGCGAGTCGCACGAGGAGTCGCTGCAGGCGCAGCGGCGCGCGGCACTCGCGGCGATGCAGCGGCTGCGCGAATTCGAGCCGCGTCTCGTAGGCCCTGTGCTGACCGGCACCGCGACGGAGCACTCGGAAGTCCAGCTGCACCTCTTTGCCGACTGCGCCGAGTCCGTCGCGCTGAAGCTCATCGACCACGGCATCGCCCACGAGGTGACGGAGCGCCGCGTGCGCATGAGCCCGGAGCGGGTGCTCGCCTACCCGGGACTGCGCTTCGAGGTCGGGGATCAGGCGATCGAGGTCACCGTCTTTCCCACCGACGGCATCCGGCAAGCGCCGGTGAGCCCGGTCGATGGGCGACCGATGAGAAGAGCCAGCGCGATCGAGGTGGAGGCGCTGCTTTCGTAAGCGCTGGATCCGGGCTCCTGCCCGGCCCAGCACTGCTTCGGGCAAAAAGCGTGGTTTTTGCCCGAAGCTCCGCCACCTGCGGCGGCGGGGCACTTCCCTGTGCCTCGGTGCACCGCTTCATGCACCGGGGCTCGGATTGGCCGATGATCGCTATTGGACCGCTACTTGCCGGTGCTGGCGCCGGCGGCAGCGTACTTCTTGCGGAACTTGTCGACGCGTCCGGCCGTATCCACGATCTTCTGCTTGCCCGTGTAGAAGGGGTGGCAGCTCGAGCACACCTCCACCTGCAGGTCGTGACCGAGGGTGGAGCTGGTCTTGAACGAGTTGCCGCAGGAGCAGGTGACCGTGATCTCTTTGTACGCGGGATGAATTTCGGCTTTCATGGCTGACTTCGTGCGGTGGCGGGTTCGGCCCTGATAGATGGGGCCGGGCGGCCTCGGTTCAAAGGGCCGGCGAGTTTAGCCCTCGCTGCCGGCCGCGACAAGCATCTCAAAACCTGCAGCCGAGCTCGCGCTCTCCTTATCCACAGAACCTGTGGATAACTCTGTGGGTGGGGCTCCTGCCAAGGGTAAAATTTCCCGGTCATATTGCATATTTATTACTATGGCTAAAAAATGACCAGCTATTTTTGTCATGTTTTATCAATGAGTTACGATACTATCATTGACCTACATGGCTGGTTTGACGGCTAATTTGCTCATTTTACGTTCCCGCTTGCCGACCCTGTGAATAAAGCGCGTCCGGCCAGCGCTGGCGGAGGCTGCGGTGCGATTGACAATTCCGATTGACCGGCGCTTTTCGGGATTTCCGGCACGAAACGCAACAGCACGTCGTTGAGGAACCGGAAGCCGAGCGGACTTGCCCGGTAGCACGTTCCCGCGGCTACGATCAAGCCCTCATCGACGAGATCCGCCATCCTCGCCGCGACGGTCTCCCAGGGCAGGCCCGTGCGACTAGTGAAGGTCCCGACTTCGAATCCCTCCACCAGACGCAACGCATTCAGCATGAATTCGAACGGCAGCTCTTCATGCGGGACCGGCGTGCGGTTGGAGGCACCACCCCCCGTCGCCGTCATCGACGCAAGGTAGCGGCGCGGCTCGCGCATCTGCGTGGTGCGCAGGACCCGCCCGGCATCCGACAGGGTCAGCTTCCCATGCGCCCCGGCGCCGATCCCCAGATAGTCGCCGAAGGACCAGTAATTGAGGTTGTGGCTGCAGCGCCGGCCGTCGATGGCATAGGCAGAGACCTCATAGCGGGCGAAGCCCGATCGGTCCAGCCGCTCCCCGCAGGCCTCCAGCATCCGATCGGTCGCCTCGTCATCGGGCAGGCGCGGCGGCCGGCCGGCGAAGACGGTGCCCGACTCGATCGTGAGCTGGTAATGGGAGAGATGTGTCGGACCGAGCGCCAGCGCCTCCTCCAGGTCACGCCGCGCCGCGGCGAGGTCCTGGCCGGGGAGGCCGTACATCAGATCGATGTTGAAATTCTCGAGCCCGGCGGCGTGCAGCTCCGCCGCGGCGCGCCGGGTCTCGTCCGCACAGTGAATGCGCCCGAGCGCCGCCAGGCGCGCATCGTCGAAGGACTGCGCCCCGAGGGAGACCCGACTGACGCCGGCCGCGCGGTACTCGGCGAAGCGGCCACGCTCGAGGGTCCCGGGATTGGCCTCCAGAGTCACCTCGGCGCCGGGCGCGAGCACGAGGTGCCGCCGCGCGAATGCCAGCAGACGCGCGATGGCCTCCGGCGGAAACAGGCTCGGCGTGCCGCCGCCCAGGAAGATGCTGATCACCTCGCGGCCGGCCGCCGCCGCTGCCTGCGCGGCGAGATCGCGCTGCAACGCCTCGATGTAGCGGCGCTCCTCGAGCTCTCCGTGCAGGGTGTGCGAGTTGAAATCGCAGTACGGGCACTTGCGCACGCACCAGGGAAAATGCACGTAGAGCGCAAGCGGTGGGGTTTCGAGCACACCTTTATTCTACCCGCCGGTAGGCTGGACGGTACAATTGCGCCTTGATTCGGAGCGCGGACCGTGTAACGCTTCGAATTCTCCCCCGCTGGCGCCGACGGCCCCGTTTCCCGAAGCATTGGCAGCTCGCGACGGCGGGTTTCAGAGGCCAAAACGCAAAGTCACCGAATGACAGAGAAGACATTCGAGCTCGTCGATCGAGCCTCCGACCGCAAAGCCACCCTCCACGTTCGGCCCGGCACCATTGGACCCGCGGTCGTCGACGTCGCTCCGTTGGCCAAGGATCTCGGGGTCTTCACCTACGATCCGGGATTCGGCGTCACCGCCGCGTGCGAGAGCCGGATCACCTACATCGACGGTGAGGCCGGGGTACTCCTCTATCGCGGCTACCCGGTCGAGCAGCTCGCGGAGAAGAGCTCGTTCATGGAGGTGTCGTACCTGCTGCTGCACGGGAGCCTGCCGACGCGCAAACAGCTCGAGGAGTTCGTGGGCAGCATCCGTCATCACACGATGATCAACGAGTCGTTGCTGCGCTTCTTCCACGGCTTTCATTACGACGCGCACCCGATGGCGATGGTCTCCGCGGTGGTGGCGTCGATGTCCGCGTTCTATCACGACACGATGGACATCTATAACCCGCGGCAGCGGGAGATCTTCGCCCACCGCATCATCGCCAAGATCCCGACCATCGCCGCGGCCGCCCACAAACACGCCCTTGGGCAGCCGTACGTCTATCCGCGCAACGATCTCGACTACTGCAGCAACCTGCTGCACATGCTCTACGCCGTGCCGTGCGAGCCGTACCACGTCGATCCGGTCGCCGCGCAGGCCCTCGACCTCCTCTTCGTCCTCCATGCCGATCACGAGCAGAACGCCAGCACCTCGACGGTGCGGCTCGCGGGCAGCACCGGCGCCAATCCCTATGCGGCGATTTCCGCCGGTGTCTCGGCCCTCTGGGGCCCCGCACACGGCGGCGCCAACGAAGCGGTGCTCGCCATGCTGGAGCAGATCGGCACCGCGGACCACATCCCGAAGTTCCTCACGATGGCGAAGGACAAGTCCAGCCACTTCCGCCTGATGGGCTTCGGCCATCGCGTCTACAAGAACTTCGACCCGCGCGCCAAGATCATCCGCGAGATGTGTCACAAAGTGCTGGCGCGCCTCGGCCGCACGGATACGCCGCTCTTCGAGCTCGCCCTGCGCCTCGAGGAGATCGCGCTCAAGGACGACTACTTCGTGGAGCGCAAGCTCTACCCGAACGTCGACTTCTATTCCGGCATCATCTACAGCGCCATCGGCATCCCGCGCTCGATGTTCACGGTGATGTTCGCCATCGCGCGCACTGTTGGCTGGGTCGCCCACTGGCAGGAGATGATCTCCGACCCGGCGATGCGCATCGGCCGGCCGCGGCAGCTCTACACGGGGCCGACGCGACGGGATTACGTGGAGATCGGCAAGCGCGCCTGAGGGCGCTCAGGTTCGACCGCTCGTTCGGCGGGCCTCCCGGCCGGATCACGGCAGAACTCTCATGCCCTTGGCAGGTCGAATACCGCGCGGGCGGCTGGGCCGCCGCGGTATCGAGAGGCCCTATCATGCGAATGACTGCCGTTCTCCGCTGCTTGGCACTCGCTTCGCTCGCTCTGGTCGCGGTGGCGCGGGGCTCCGAGGCTCCGGCACATGGCAGACCGGCCGACGTTCCGGCCCCCCAATGGATTCCGATCACCCGCGATCTCGGCTTCGTGGTCGAGCGCTCCGAACTCGCGCGGCCCTCCGGATCGACCTCGTCGGTGTTGGGCTACTTCGTGGCCAGGCCTCACGGCACGTGGGTGCGGCTGGACTCGATCCCCCAGGCGGGCCTGCTGCGCTGGCCACTCATACGGGGCCCCGCCGGGAGCCGCGTGCGAATTACCTCCAACCTGGCATTCGTCATCGAGAAGCGGAACGCTGAGCTCGGTGGACCCCGCACGCACGCCGTCGCGGGCTACTTCGTGACCGAGCGGAAAGGCCATTGGCTGCGGCTGGATCCGGTAGCGCACGGAGCATTGTTTGGCGGGCCACTGACAGCGCGCCCCGGAGGCAGCCGCTCGGTGCTCATCACCGCGAATCTGAGCTTCGTGGTCGAGCGGCCGGCGCCGGAGCAACAACATGCGCGGCTGCCATCGGTATTCGGGTATTTCGTGGTTGCACAGGATGGCCGATCGCTGCAGTTGAATCCGATCGCCACCGCCGCCGACGAGCCGCTGCGCTAGCAGCGGAACTAGACCCT
>Ga0134128_10003759_pt1 | contig 18571 bp, 15 predicted proteins | sample KB31754_FD_96462 | JGI IMG/M metagenome (GOLD analysis project Ga0134128, IMG submission 96462) | Terrestrial soil microbial communities with excess Nitrogen fertilizer from Kellogg Biological Station, Michigan, USA - KB3-175-4 | ecosystem: Environmental > Terrestrial > Soil > Unclassified ... | reverse complement strand
GCCGACGCGGGGCAAGAAGCGTTGTGCCGTTTCGGCACAAAGACCTGGGCGATGCGTGGCAGGAAATGGTGCAGATGCGCACGTTGGCGCAACTGCCATGCATTACTCCTCCATCTGCCCAAGCGTCCCCTCGGTTTCGTGCCCGCAGGCACGAACTGCAACGAACGCCACCGACGCGTCCGGGGCAGCGGGGAACGGGCGGCGCGAGCGACTGGAAGTGCCGGGCGTAACGGGTGGCGCGACGAGGGAGGGCATGTTTGCCCGACCGAGATTCGCGCCGGGTACCCGTAGCCCCGGCGTCTACGGACTTGGAGCCCGCGCCGCCCGTTCCCTGCTGCCACGACTGAAACGATCTTGGAGCCCACGCCGCCCGTTCCCCGCTGCTACAGTACAAACCCATCGGTGCAAGACATAAGTTCGTAACACACAAGCAATGACGCTCCTCCAAGCCGGTCAACACGGAATCGATCTCACGACGCCGCGCGTGATCGGCATCGTCAACGTTACCCCCGACTCGTTCTACGACGGCGGTCGCACCGACACCAACGCCGCGGTCGCGCAGGCGATGCGGATGCTCGAAGAAGGCGCCGCGATCATCGACGTCGGCGGCGAGTCGACGCGCCCTGGCGCGACGCCCGTCGACGAGCAGGACGAGATCTCGCGCGTGATTCCCGTCGTCGAAGCGCTCGCGCGAGCGGGCGGCTGCGTCTCGGTCGACACGATGAAGCCGGTGGTGATGCGCGCCGCGCTCGCCGCCGGCGCATCGATGATCAACGACGTGCACGCATTGCAGGCGCCGGGTGCGATCGACGTCGCGAACGCGAGCAACGCCGCGGTTTGCCTGATGCACATGCAGGGCGAGCCGCGCACGATGCAGCAGGCACCCGCGTACGCCGACGTCGTCGCCGAGGTGCGCGCATTCCTCCAGCGCCGCGCGCAGGCCTGTCTCGACGCCGGCATCGCGCGCGAGCGCATCGTCGTCGACCCCGGCTTTGGATTCGGGAAGACGCTCGCGCATAATCTCGACCTGTTGCGAAACCTGGGCGAGATCGCCGCGCTCGGCTTTCCGGTGCTGGCCGGCGTGTCGCGCAAATCGATGATCGGCGCGATCACCGGTCGTGACGTCGATGCGCGGCTCGCTGGCAGCGTCGCGGCGGCGCTCGCGGCGGCCGTGCGCGGCGCGCGCCTGCTGCGCGTACATGACGTGCGCGACACGGTGGATGTGCTTGCGGTCCTCGGCGCCATCGATGGCTGGCCGGGATCGCGCAAACTCTGGACGGAGCAATGACGAAGAAAACGGGAGCCCGACGCCGCTATTTCGGCACGGACGGCGTACGCGGCCGCGTCGGCGAAGCGCCGATCACGCCGGACATCGTTCTCAAGCTCGGTTGGGCTGCCGGACGCACGCTCGCGCAGGCCGACAGCGCGCGCGGCGAGCGTCCTGCCGTGCTGATCGGCAAGGACACGCGCATTTCCGGCTACCTGCTCGAAGCCGCGCTCGAGGCGGGACTCTCCGCGGCAGGCGTCGACACGTACCTCTGCGGTCCCTTGCCGACACCGGCGATCGCGTATCTGACGCGCGCGCTGCGCCTTTCCGCCGGCATCGTCATCAGTGCATCGCACAATCCGTTCGACGACAACGGCATCAAGTTCTTCTCGGCCGCCGGCGCCAAGCTTCCCGACAACGTCGAGCTCGCGATCGAGCGCGAAATGGAGCGGCCGCTCGCGTGTGCGCCGTCGGCCGACCTCGGCAAGGCGTTCCGCGTCGGCGACGCGCCCGGCCGCTATATCGAGTTCTGCAAGAGCACGTTCCCGAACGAGCTGGATCTCCGGGGCCTGCGAATCGTCGTCGATTGCGCGAACGGCGCCGGCTATCACGTCGCCCCGCCGGTTTTCCACGAGCTGGGCGCCGAGGTGATCCCGATCGCCGACGCGCCGAACGGCACGAACATCAACGCGCTTGTCGGCGCGACGCATCCGGCGCACCTCGTCGAGCGCGTCCGCGCGCATGGCGCGGACTTCGGCATCGCGCTCGACGGCGACGGCGATCGGCTGGTGATGTCGGATTGCGACGGGCGACTGTACGACGGTGATCAGCTCCTCTACGTCATCGCCCGCGATTACCAGCGCCGCGGCGCGCTTTCCGGCGGCGTCGTCGGCACGCTGATGAGCAATCTCGGGTTCGAGCAGGCGCTCGCGCGCGCCGGCATCGCGCTCTTCCGCGCGAAGGTCGGCGACCGCTACGTGCTCGAGGAAATGGTGACCCGCGGCTGGTCTCTGGGTGGCGAGAATTCCGGGCACATGATCTGCCTCGACAAGCACACGACCGGCGACGCAACGATCGCCGCGCTCGCCGTGTTGCGTGCGCTGATCGAGCAGAGGACGACACTCGCCGAAGCATCGGCGCCGGTGGCGCTGTTTCCGCAGCGACTGATCAACGTCCCCGTGCGGCGCGATTGGGACTGGCGCGCCAACGAAGCAGTCCGCGATGCCGAGCGGTCGGCCGTGTCGTCGCTTGGCAGCGCGGGCCGGGTGCTGTTGCGGCCATCGGGCACGGAGCCCGTGCTGCGCGTGATGGTCGAGGCGCGCGAGCGCGCGCTCGCCGACCGGCACGCCGAATCGCTCGCCCACGCGATCGCCACCGCCGCCGGCCAGATGCTTTAGGCTGCAGCAGGCGCTCGGAGCACCGAGCTTCGCCCCGCGCCGGGCGATTTTTGCCCCAATATAATCCGCCATGGTTGCCGTGACGCATACGGCGCCGCGGGCTGTCGGCGCCTGGCTCGATTCGCTCGCGTCGGTGTACACCGACGCCGACCGCGAGCGCTTTCTGCGCGCGTACCAGATGGCGCACGAGCGGGTCGGCGACGTGGCGGGCGCCGACGGCGAGCCCTTCGTCGCGCGCGCGATCGGCGCCGCCTCGATACTCGCGGCGCAGCGCTTCGATCCCGATTCGATCGTGGCCGCGCTGCTCCTCGGATTGCCCGGGGCGGCGCATTACAAGCGCGAGGCCGTCGTGGCCGCGTTCGGCGCTGACGTCGCGACGCTCGTCGAGGGCGTCGCGCGGATGAACGCCGTGCAGGCGACGCCGGTCGGCGCCGATGCGCAGCAGCGCGCGGCGCAGGCCGAGAACCTGCGCAAGATGCTGCTCGCGATGGTCGACGACATCCGCGTCGTGCTGATCAAGCTCGCCGAGCGGACGCAGGCGTTGCGTCACCTGATGAGCTCCGACGAGACGGCGCGCCGCGCCGTTGCACGCGAGGTGGTCGACGTCTACGGGCCGCTCGCGAACCGCCTGGGTCTCTGGCAGCTCAAGTGGGAGCTCGAAGACCTGTCGCTGCGTGCGCTCGAGCCGGCCGAATACCGGCGCGTCGCCAGGCTGCTCGACGAGCGCCGCCTCGATCGCGAGCGCTATATCGGCGAGGTCGCGAGAACGCTGTCGCGCGAGCTCAAGGCGGCCGGGCTTGCCGCCGACGTGAGCGGCCGCCCGAAGCACATCTACAGCATCGTGAGCAAGATGCGCCGCAAGCAGATCGGCATCGACGCGCTCTACGACATCCGCGCGGTGCGCATCCTCGTCGACACCGTGCGCGACTGCTACACGGCGCTCGGCCTCGTGCATCACCTGTGGACGCCGCTGCCCGGCGAGTTCGACGACTACATCGCGAAGCCGAAGGCGAACAACTACCGCTCGCTTCACACGGCGGTTCTCGGGCCCGAGGGCAAGCCGCTCGAGGTGCAGATTCGCACGCGCGAGATGCATCGTCATTCCGAGTACGGCGTCGCCGCGCACTGGCGCTACAAGGAAGGCGATGCGCGCGCCGAACGGCGCGACGCGGGGTTCGATGACAGGATCGCGTGGCTGCGCCAGATCCTCGACTGGAAGGACGCCGTTGCCGACAGCGGCGATTGGCTGTCCGCGTTCAAGAGCAGCCTCTTCACCGATTCGATCTACGTGCTGACGCCGCAAGGCAAGGTGGTCGACCTGCCGAAGGGCGCGACGCCGATCGACTTCGCATACGCGGTGCACACGAGCCTCGGTCACCGCTGTCGCGGCGCCCGCGTCGATGGCCAGATGGTGCCGCTCGACTACGGGCTGTCGAACGGCCAGCAGGTCGAGATCATCGCGACGAAGCAGGGCGGCCCGTCGCGCGACTGGCTGAATCCCGATCTCGGCTACGTGCACAGCCACCGCGCGCGCGCGAAGGTGCGCCAGTGGTTCAAGGCGCAGCAGCACGACGCGACGGTGGCGCAGGGACGCACGATGGTCGAGCGCGAGCTCGCGCGACTCGGGCAGACGGCGTTGAAGCTCGATGCGGTCGCTGCGAAGGCCGGGTTTGCGCGCGCCGACGATTTCTTCGCGGCGTTCGCGCGCGACGAGATCAACAGCCGCCAGGTGCAGACCGCGATCGCGGCGCTCACGCAGCCGGTCGCGGCGCCCGCGCACGCCGAGCCCGAGGTCGTCACGCGACGCAGCCGCGCGGCGGACAGCGGCCACGGAATTCTCGTGGTCGGCGTCGACCGCCTGCTGACCGGCCTCGCGCGCTGCTGCAAGCCGGCGCCGCCGGATCCGATCGTCGGCTTCGTCACGCGCGGCAAAGGCATTACGATCCACCGCGCGTCGTGCGCGAACGTCGCGCGGCTCGCGGGCCGCGAGCCCGAGCGGCTCATCGATGCCGGCTGGGGCGCGCCGCGCGAGCAGCTCTTCCCGGTCGACATCGTGATCGAGGCCTCCGACCGGCAGGGATTGCTGCGCGACATCTCCGAGCTCCTTTCGCGCGAGAAGATCAACGTCACGGCGGTCAACACGCAGACACGCCATCACCAGGCGCGGATGGCGTTCACGCTCGAAGTCGAAAGCGTCGTGCAGTTGCGTCGCGCGCTGCAGCTTGCTCGTGACATTCCCGGCGTATTCTCGGCGGACCGGCGCTGACCGGGTCAGGGACCCTAGATTCGCAACGGCTCGCCGTAACCGGTGAGCTCGAGATAGCCGCGCCCGACCCGTCGTTCGCCGATCGTCGCGCGGACGGCGCCTTCCCAATACACGGCACCGACGCCGATCCGCGCATCGAGCTCCTGATCGGCAAACAGCGGCTCGAGCGTCACGACGCTGTCGGCGGCGCGCACGCGAAACGAAACCGGATAGTCGATTCCGGTTCGCGGTGAGCGCCACCGTGCAAACGGCGTGAACGCGATCTCCGTCGGCGACAGCGTGCGCGTCCCGCGGCTCGCATCGCGGAACGCGCCGCCGGCCCACAGTGCGTTTCCCGCGCGGTCGCGGATGCGAAACGCCATCAGCGCGCCGCCGTCGTCGAAGTTGATGCCGGTCCAGTCCCAGCCGACGCCGCCTTGCGGCAGATAGCGGCTCGACCATTCGTGATCGAGCCACGCAACGCCGTCGACGTCGCGCACGTCGCCGTCGAGCGCGAGTGTCCCCTTCGCGCCGAGCTGCGGGCGGCTGTAATAGAAGCTCGCATCCACTGCGTGGGGTCCCTTGCGGCTCACGCCGCGATCGCCTTGCAGGAGCGGCGGCTGCGTGGCGTGCACGTCGAGGTCGAGCCTGAAGTCTTGCGCCGCGATCCTTGCCGCGAAGCGATCTCCCGATTGCACGAGCGACCAGCCGTCGATCCGTACGTCGGTCTTGTCCGACGCGGCGGACGCGAGACCGAAGCCTTGGCGTGCCGCGCGCTGATCGACCCGCAAATGCCGCAACGCCGGATCGGCGATCGCCGCGTGCGCGAACAGCAACTGCTTCGGCGCGAAACGGCTTGCGCTCGCCTCGGCGACGCCGGGACGATTGCGGAAGAACGTCACCTGGAAGCCGCATTCGCGTTGCCGCGCGTCCCGGAGCCATCCGGTCACGTACCACCATTCGCTGCGATAGTCGGGATGCGCACCGTCGTCGCGCGGAAACGCGAGCGGTACTCCTGCCACGACGTCGGGATACGCGACATCCGCGCGCACAGGCGCCGCGGCGAGTCCGAGCGCAAGCGCGAGAAAGCCGCGGCGCGACAGGCCCGGGAAGACTCGTGTGATCACCAATCCTCCCGCACGGCGCGCACGGCGGCGATCCCGGTCGCGCGCCGCGCGCTTGCGGCAGCGACGAGCGTCGCGAGCGCGAGCAGCACCAGCGCGAGCAGCGTGAGCGACAACCATGGCACGTGCAGACTCATGCCCCAGTGGAACGACTGGCGGTTGACGACGTGAATCAGGATCAGGCTCACCGCGAAGCCCTGAACGAGACCGGCCACGACGCCGACCGCCGCGAGCATCGATCCTTCGAGCGCGAGCATCGCGCCGACCTGTCGCCGCGTCATGCCGACATGCCGCAGCATCCCGAACTCGCGGCTTCGCGCGAGCGTCTGCGCCGCGAGCGCCGCCGACAGGCCGACGAGCCCGATCGCGACGGCCGCCACTTCGAGCGCATAGGTGACCGCGAACGTGCGATCGAACGTCGCCAGCGAAAGTTCGCGCAGCGTCGCCGGCGTCTCCGCGCGGATGTGCGCGCTGCCCGCGTAGGCCGCGATCGCGTCGTGCACGGCGCTCATGCTCGCACCCGGCGCGAGCCACAACGCGGCTTCGTTCACGGCGTCGTCGCCGGTCAGCGCGCGGTAGCCCGTGCGCTCGACGACGACCGAGCCCTGTTGCCGCGCGTAATCGCGGAACACCCCGGCGACGGTGAAATCGACGCTGCGCCCGCCGACCGGCAGCGCGACGACGTCGCCGGCGGAAACATGCCGGATATCCGCGACCGCTTCGCTGACCCAGGCGGGCGGAGGCGCGCTCGCGCGAGGCACGATGTCGCGTCCGACGAGCGCGATGCGCGCGCCGGCATCGTGCGGGTCGATGTCGCGCGCGAGAAGCGCCACGGAGGGTCGCGCAGGATCGAGGCTGATCGACGTCACGCGCATGAACTCGGCGCGCGCGACGCCGGGAATCGCCGCGATCGCCTGCTGGTCGCGCGCCGACAGGTAGGCGCTGTCGGTGAACGCGCGCAAATACAGGTCGGCCGGCAGCACGACGCGAAGCCAGTCGTCGAGCGACTGGCGGAACGAGGTGACCATGATCGCCATCGACACCATCAGCGCGACGCTCGCGACGACGGCGGCGAGCATTGCCGCGAAGCGCCCCGGCGTCGCGCGCAAATGCGCGAGTGCGAGCGACACCGCGGGCGTGCGCGGCAGCGCGATTCGTCGCAACGCGGCCTGCGCGAGCGACGGGATCGCGAGGATGCCGCCGGTCAGGATCAGCGCGATCGCAAGGTAGCCGAAGATCGGCAGATCCTCGATCGCCGGCAGGAACGCGGCGCCGATGCCGACCGCGATCGAAATCCAGGCGATGGCCCGCGTCGCTGCCGGCAGCAGCACGTCCGCATCGACGGCTTTCAACGCCGCCGCCGGCGCGGCGCGCGCCGCCTCGCGCGCCGGCAGCGCGCTTGCGAGAACGGCGGCGCCGATGCCGAGCGCCGCGAACATCGCGAGCGACACGGGCTCGAGCGCGGGCTTCACCGGCCCGCCCGCGAAAAAGCCGGCGCCGAGGTCCGGGCCGAAACGCGCCAGCGCGAGCGATGCGATCGCATAGCCTGCCGGCAGTCCGAGCGCGGTGCCGATCGCGCCGAGGAGCGCGCCTTCGGCGATGACCCACGAGACGAGCCGTCGGCGCGAAAGACCGAGCGTGCGCAGCAGCGCGAACTGCGGTCGCCTGCGGACGGCGGCGAGCGTCTGCGTCGCATAGACCAGCATCGCGCCGGTGAACAGCGCAACGAGCGCGAGCACGTTGAGGTTCACGCGGTATGCGCGCGAGAAGCGTGTGCTTGCCTCCGCGGACGTCGACGGCGGCACGATGTTCACGCCCGGCGGCATCGACGCCTGCAGGCGCTGGCGTACGGCGTCGACGTTGGCGCCGGGCCGAAGCCGCAGGTCGATCCGCGTGACCCGGCCTTCGCGATCGAAACGATCCTGGACCGCCGCGATGTCCATCACCGCGTAGCGCGCGCCGCGATCTTCGCCCGCGTGCCCGGCAACGCGCAGCGCAATGTCGTGCAGCCCCGACTGGACGATGACGCGGTCGCCGACGTCGACGCCAAGCGCGCGCGCGGCGGCTGGACTCGGGTACAGCGTATCGTCGCGCAGCGTATCGAACCGGTCGCGACCGACCGACACGAGCGCCGGCGTGATGGTCATTGCGCGGAAGACATCGACACCGAGCACGTCGAGCGGCTCCTCGTCGCCTCGCACCTTGACCAGAACCTCGACGACCGGGCTCGCGACCGCTACGTCGCGGTCGTGCGCGAGCGCCGGGTACAACCCTTCGTCGAAACCGGCGCGCGGGCCGCGTACTTCGAGGTCGGCCTTCCCGGCGAGGACCGCGAGCCCGGACGCAAGCTCCGAGATCGCCGCATGGTTGACGAGCTCGACGGCATAGCCCAGTGCGACGCCGAACGCGATCGCAACGACCGCGAGCAGCGCACGGCCTCGCAGCGCTTCGCGCAGGCCGCCGGTCACCGCGCGGCCGACGGCGTGCCGCGAAGCCCAACCGCCGGGATCGCGGAAAACCCGTGCTGCCGCGCTCGTCATTCGATGTCGGCCGGCGACGTCGGGTGCAGGCCGTCCCGCGCCAGACGCAACACGCGATCGGCCGAGGCGGCGACCGCGCGCGAATGCGTCGCGAGCACCGCCGCCGCGCCGCCGGCTCTCACCGTATCGCGAAGCAACGTCACGATCTGCCGCGCGGTTTGCGGATCGAGATTGCCGGTCGGCTCGTCAGCCAGCACGAGTGCGGGCCCGTGCACCAGTGCGCGCGCGATCGCGACCCGCTGCAACTCGCCGCCCGACAGCTCGCTCGGTGCGCTCGTGCCGCGGCCATGCAGCCCGACCGCATCGAGCATCGCCTGCACGCGTCGACCGGCGTCGGGGCCCGCGAAACCGGCGAGCGCGAGCGGCAGCGCGACGTTGGCTTCGACGCTCAGGTAGGGCAGCACGTGGAACGCCTGGAACACGAAGCCCATCCGATCGCGACGAAAGACGGTCCGCGCTTCGTCATCGAGCTCCGCGCTGTCGACCCCGTCGACGATCACGCGGCCTTCGTCAGCCGCCTCGAGTCCCGCGATGATGTTGAGGAGCGTCGACTTGCCGACGCCCGATGCGCCGACGATCGCGACGTATTCGCCGGCCGCGACGGTGAGCGAAAGGCCGCGGAAGATCTCGCGGGGCGAAGGCCCTCCGAACGCCTTCGCGACCTCGCGCAGCTCGACCAACCGGGCGGCCGCCGGCGGCGCTTCAGACCTGCACGGGGATGAAGCGCAGCGCTACGCCGTTGTTGCAGTAGCGAAGGCCCGTCGGCGCCGGCCCGTCGTCGAACACGTGTCCGTGGTGGCCGCCGCACTTCGCGCAGTGGTACTCGGTGCGCGGCAGGATCAGCTTGTTGTCCGTCCTCGTGACGAAGACGCCGGGAATCGTCGTGAAGTAGCTCGGCCATCCGGTGCCGCTGTCGAACTTCATCGCCGACGTGAAAAGCGGCAGCGCGCAGCCGGCGCACACGAAGACGCCGGGACGATGCTCGTCGTTGAGCGGGCTCGTGAACGGGTGCTCGGTGCCGTCGTGGCGCAGCACCGCGTACGCCGCGGGGTCGAGCTCCTTGCGCCATTCGTCGTCGGACTTGACGACCGGCTTGGTGTCCGTCGCGACCTTCGCGTCGGCCGAAAGCAGCGTCTTCCACTTCCGCTGCAGGTCTTGCACCGTTGGCGTCTTGTCGGTGGATTTCTTCACGAATTGGGCGGGGACGAGTCCGGCGCGCATCAGCAGCGCGGCGGCAAAGGCTTGCAAGACGAGGCGTCGATTCATTGCAGGGCTCCGTTCGATACCGTTGGATTGGACGCGCACGACGCGGGCGGCGTTCCGAAGATCGCGATCGTCATGATGCGCCTTCCTCGTCGACCTGAAAGACCGCGGCGACGACCTCGCGGAGCGCCCGGATCGCCGGCTCCTCCTCGCGCTCCCGCCGGTACAGGAACGAAAGCGCCGTGACGAGCCGCGTGTCGCCAAAGATCGTGATCGTCCCGCCGGCCTGCAGAGCGAGATCCTCGCGCATCAGCGCAACGCCGAGGCCCGCCGCGACGAGCGAATGAACGATGGCTTCGTTGTCGGCCTCGACGCGCCGGGACGGCGCAATGCCGTGCGCGGCGAATAGATCGGTGGCAAGCGCGTAATGCGTGCTGATCGACGGCGTCATGATCCACGGCTCGGCAGCGATCTTGTCCCAGGAGGCGCCGCGCAGGCGGTCGGCCCACGCGCCAGGCACGACGAGGCAGAACGCGATCGTGCGCAGCCGCATCGCCGCGACCGCGGGATGCACCGCGTCGCCGAAATAGAACGATGTGTCGAGCTCGCCGTCGCGAACCTTACCGAACGCGGCGCCCGAAATCTGCTGGTGGACCTCGATGTCGAGCAGCGGGAAGCGGTCGACCGCGTGGCGCAGAACGTCGGCGACGCGCGTAAGGTCCGGATCGGCGACGCTGCCCATGCTGACGCGGCCCACCAGCTCGCCGTGTAGCGCGACGGCCTGGCTTCGCAGCGACTGCGCTGCGGCGATCACCCGCCGCGCCTCCGGCAAAAGTGCGCGACCGGCCGCGGTCAGCGCCATGCCGGCGGCGCCGCGCTCGAACAGCACGACGTCGAGCTCGTCCTCGAGCGCCTTGATCTGCGCGGATACCGCGGGCTGGCTCACGTGCAGCCGCTCGGCGGCGCGGGTCAGGTGACCGAGCTCGGCGACGGCCGCGAAGCTTCGAAGCTGGTAGAGCTCCATCGGTTAACCGTTGATTCTGCAGCGCGAAACGGTGGCCTGCGTCGATCCGAAGGGGTTATGGCACTGATCGAAAAGAACGATTTGATCGCGGCACCAACGGGTCCTATATTCGCATTGTGCGGTGCAACACGCTGCGCGAACGAACCGAACGCCCCAAGAGGGCATGGAGACCCACATGCGGACTTATGAAATTTCCTCGCCTGCCGCGGCCGAACTGTACTTCAACCAGAGCTTCGTCGGCGACGTGGCAACCTTCGCCGCGGCTTTGATCGGCAAGCTCACCAGCGGACCTTCGAAGCGGCCATCGGGCCGCGGCGGCGCCAGGCGCGACGAAGCGCGGCGCCAGAGCATGCTCGACCGCCTCGACCGCTGGTTGTGGCAACAGCAGCAACGGGAACAGGAAGCCTACCTGGCCGGCGCGCAGGACGTTTTCGACCTCGAGCGGCGCATCGAGGCGATCGACCGCGGCAGCATCCGCCCGTACTACTGAGCCGACGACGGGGTCGTGCGCAAGCAGGTCAGACGAGCCCTTCGAGCGGCTGTACGTCGACTTGCGTCCCGGCCTCGAGGTCGCCGGTGTCGGCCGATAGCACGATGAAGCAGTTTGCGCGCGACATCGACGACAGGATGGCCGAGCCCTGGTCGCCGGTCGTGCGCACGCACCAGCCGCCGGCCGCGTCGGGCGCGAGCACGCCGCGCTGGAACTCGATGCGTCCGCGCATCTTGCGGACCGGCGCGGCGAGGGTGGCCTTGAACATCGGCGATGGCGCGACGTCGCGCCGACCCTGCAGCACCAGCAGCGCGTCGCGTACGAATTCGTAGAACGTCACCATCACGGCGACCGGGTTGCCGGGCAGCCCGAAGAAGTGCGCGTTGCCGATGCGGCCGTATGCGAGCGGCCGGCCCGGCTTCATCGCGATCTTCCAGAACAGCACTTCGCCGACCTTGTCGAGCAGCGTCCTGACGAAGTCGGCTTCGCCGACCGACACGCCGCCCGACGTGATGACGACGTCGGCGCTCGCGGCGGCGGTTGCGAACGCGCGCTCCAGGCGGTCGGGCACGTCGGGGACGACGCCCATGTCGAGCACCTCGCAATTCAGCCGCTCGAGCATCCCGTACAGCGTGTAGCGGTTGCTGTCGTAGACCTCGCCGGCGCCAAGCGGCTGGCCGATCGATCGCAGCTCGTCGCCGGTCGAGAAGAAGGCGACGCGAAGTCGCCGGTAGACGCTCACCTCGCCGATGCCGAGCGAGGCAAGCATGCCGAGCTCGGCCGGCCGCACCGGCTGCCCGCTGCGAAACACCATCTCGCCGCGCTTGAGATCCTCGCCGGCGAAACGGCGGTTCTGCCCGGCCCTGCTGACGGCACCCGGCGCGACGCAGACGCCCTGCGCCGTTTCGCGCGCACGCTCCTGCATCACGACGGTATCCGCGCCGCGCGGCAGGACGCCGCCGGTGAAGATGCGCACCGTCTCGCCTTCGTCGATTTCGCCGGCGAACGGCTTGCCGGCGAACGATTCGCCGACCCGGCGCAGCGTCGTCTCGCCGTCCTTTCGCAGATCGGTGAACCGCACCGCCCATCCGTCCATCGCCGAGTTGTCGTGACCCGGCACGTCGAGCGGCGAGACGACGTCCTCGGCCAGCACGCGGCCAAGCGCGGCGCGGATGTGCACGCGCTCGACGGCCGTGACCGGCGACAGGAATTCGCGGATGACGGCCCGCGCGCGGTCGACCGGCAGCGAGTTCGGATCGTAATCGTCGGCGCAGGAAAGCTCTCGCAGTGTCCGTGTCGTTTCCATGGCTGTCAGTCGCGAAGGGCCGTCCCGAGCGACTGACGCGCCCCCTCGGGGGGCAGCGAGCGCAGCGAGCGTGGGGGCCGTTTCATCAGTCGCGAAGGGCCGCCCCGAGCTCGGCGGGCGTGTTGATGTTGCGAAACGCCTCGGCCTCGTCGTCGAAGCCGACTTCGGCCATCGGCAGCGTCGCATACCACGCGTCGATCTTGCGGCCGCCGCCGGCGAGGAATCGCGCGAGATGAGGCATGAGCGAGCGGCGCGCGAGGGCGAACACCGGGTGCGGCTGGTCGAACGTGCGCGCGACCGCGATATCGATCGGCCGCGCATCGAACGCCGCCGCGAGCCGCGCGATCAGATCGTCGGGCAAGAACGGCGAATCGCACGGGCTCGTCGCGACGAAGTCCGTCTTCGCGGCCGCAAGTCCGGCGTGCAATCCCGCGAGCGGGCCGGCGAAGCCACCGACGCTGTCGGCGACCACCGGATAGCCGAATTCGGCATAACGCGCGGCGTTGCGGTTTGCGTTGACGACGAGCGTCGCGACCTGCGGCGCGAGCCGGGCGATCACATGCGCGACGAGCGGGCGTCCGGCGAGTTCGACGAAGCCCTTGTCGGCGTTGCCCATCCGGCGGCCCTGACCGCCGGCGAGGACGATCCCGGTGACGTCGGAACGCGCGATCTTCATTCCTGCGAGCGGAAGCGCTCGGCGCCGGTGAAGAGCAGGTAGTGGCGGTTCGTCGCGCGCCCGATCATCGTCATCCCGACCCTCTGCGCGATCTCGTAGCCCATTTGCGTGAGGCCCGAGCGCGACACGAGGAACGGGATGCTCATCTGCGCGGCCTTGATCACCATTTCCGAGGTGAGGCGCCCGGTCGTGTAGAAGATCTTGTCGTCCCCTTCGCTGCCGCCGAGCCACATCTGGCCCGCGATCGCATCGACCGCGTTGTGGCGCCCGACGTCCTCGACGAACTGCAGGATCTGCGAATGCGCCCCGTCGTTCGACGCCAGCGCGCAGCCATGCACGGCGCCCGCCTGCTTGTAGATCGTCTCGTGCGTGCGCACCTTGTCGAGCAGTTCGTAGAGCGCCGACTGCGTCAGCGTTGCGTCGCGCGGCAGCCGGATGCTCTCGATGTCTTCCATCAGGTCGCCGAACACGGTGCCCTGGCCGCAGCCGCTCGTCTTCGTGCGCCGCGCCGTCTTCGCCTCGAGGTCGGCGAGACCGTGTCGTGTCCTGATCGCGACCGAGTTCGTTTCCCAGTCGACCTGCACCGCGACGATCTCGTCGAGGCTCTGCACGAGGCGCTGGTTGCGCAGGTAGCCGATGGCGAGCGCTTCCGGCGCGCCGCCGAGCGTCATCAGCGTCAGGATCTCCTGCTTGTCGACGTACAGCGTCAGTGGATGCTCGCCGGCGATCGGAACGTCGCGCGCGTCGCCATGCTCGTCGACCGCGGTGACGTTGAACGTGGCGGGCCGAGCCGCGTTCGTGAGCAGGATCGAGGACGGTGCGTCCTGAATGTGCGCTTCGTTCATGCGTGTACCACGAACCTCACGGCGATCTATCCCCCGATGTACGACATCTCCACCCGCGCGTCCCGCGGCGTCGCCGCCGTCCGGATCTCCGAATAGCGGTCGGAGCGGCGCCGCCAGATCGCGGCGATCGCGTTGCCGATCTGCGCGTCGGCATACGACTCGCGCAGCAGCGCGCGCAGGTCGTAACCGCTGTCGGCGAAGAGACAGGTGTAGAGCTTGCCGTCCGTCGAAAGCCGCGCCCGCGTGCAGTCGCGGCAGAACGCCTGCGTCACCGACGCGATGACGCCGATTTCGGCTCCGTTGTCGCGGTAGCGCCACCGCTGCGCGACCTCACCGGCGTAATTCGGATCGATCGGCTCGAGCGGGAATTCGCGGTCGATCGCCGCCACGATCTGCGCGGCCGGCACGACGTGATCCATCCGCCAGCCGTTCGTGTGCCCGACGTCCATGTACTCGATGAAGCGGACGATGTGCCCGCTGTCGCGGAAATGGCGCGCGAGCGGCACGATCGCATGCTCGTTCATGCCGCGCTTGACGACCGCGTTGATCTTGATCGGCGCGAGGCCGGCGGCGTGCGCCGCCTCGATCCCCTCGAGCACGCGCTCGACGGGGAAATCGACGTCGTTCATCGCGCGAAACGTCGGATCGTCGAGCGCATCGAGGCTCACCGTCACGCGCGCAAGTCCGGCATCGCGGAGGCTCCGCGCCTTCTTCGCGAGGAGCGCGCCGTTGGTGGTGAGCGTGAGATCGACGTCGCCGAGCGAGGCGAGCATCTCGACCAGCCGCTCCAGGCGGCGGCGCAGCAGCGGCTCGCCGCCGGTCAGCCTGATCTTGCGCACGCCCTGCGCGACGAAGATCCTCGCGACGCGCGCGATCTCCTCGAACGTCAGGATCTCGGCATGCGGCAGGAACGGGAAGTCGCGTCCGTAGACGTCCTTGGGCATGCAGTAGACGCAGCGGAAATTGCAGCGGTCGGTGACCGAGATGCGCAGGTCGTGGAGCGGGCGGCCGCGCACGTCGAGCGGCGTCGCCGCGGCTGCTTCGGCGCTCGCGGCCTCGCGCACGAACGCGTCCCGCGCGGCGACGCTCGCCGCGCCGCGAACGTCAGTCAGCGGAATGATGGTAGCCATCGGATTTTCGATGTTAGCAGACCCATGTCGTTCGCTTGTCGCGGCGGTATGATCGGCTAGCGCACGCATTCGGTGCGAAAGCTGCCAGCTTCGGGATTCCCGAAAACGATGCAACCGCTGACCCGCGCCGTCGACGTCATCATCGAGCGAATCCCGCTTGTGAACCGCTGGGCGAGCGAGCGTTGGCAGCCGGTGGCCGTCGATCTCGCACCGGCGTCGGACCCGAAGCCGGACCGCAACGCGGTTCCGGGCTCGCTGCCGTGCATCGCCGAGGGCCCGAACCGCTGGCGCTGCCGAGGCTTCGAGCTCGAATTGCATCCGACCGAGGCGGAGGGCTATTTCCTGAATCTCACCGCCCCGGACCCCCGCATTTTCGTCATGTGGCGGCTGTTCGACGACGGCGCAATGCCCGTTGCGCGTCCGGTGCTGCTGACGCTCAGCTACAACCAGGCGGGCCGGTACATGGATGGCGGTGAGCAGGTCGACGGCGTCCCGATGCTGCCGGCGATCGCCGATTGGATGCGGCCGTTCATCGCTGAACACTACAAGCCCGAGCCGCGGCGCAAGGTACGCCACAACGACCCCGTCGGCGACGACGCGAAGGCTGCGCGCGAAGGGACGGGTCGCGTGAAGTCCGAGCCTTGACGATGCCCGATACCCCCCGATCGACCGGTTTCTCGCTTCGCCGCTGGTCGCAGCGCAAGCTAGCGGCTGCGCGCGGCGAGCACGACGCGCGACCCGACGAATCCCCCGTCCGCGATGCCGCTTCGAACGCGAGGCTTGCCGAGCCCGCCGCGCCGCTCACGACGGACCATCCGCCTGTCGCGTCCGGACTTGCGGCAACGGAGGGCCTTGCGAGGTCGGATGGACCGCCGGCGATCGGAAACGCCGCGAGACCGTTGCCGCCGCTCGAGTCGCTCACGATCGATTCCGATTTCTCGCCGTTCATGCAGCCGGGCGTCGACGAAACGCTCAAGCGCGCGGCGTTGCGCAAGCTGCTGCGCGATCCGCGCTTCAACGTGATGGACGGCCTCGACGTCTACATCGACGACTATACGAAGCCGAGCCCGATCGAGCCGGATCTCGTGCGCACGCTCGTGCAGGCGCGCTACATCTTCGATCCGCCGAAGACGCGCGTGACCGACGAAGGCATCGTCGAGGACGTTCCCGACGAACCGATCGCGGTCGCCTCGGATGTTGCGGCTGCGGAGGGAGGAGCCGCCCCGGCGCTCCCGGATGCCGCCACCGATGCGAACCCGGTCGCTGCACCTGCGCTGGCTGAGGAGTCGGCGACGATACCGGCGCCTGTCGAGCCTTCGAAAAGCCCATGAGCGCGGCGGACAGGAACGTTCTCCTCTGCAGCTGCAACGGCACGATGCCGCTCGATGCCGACGCGATCGCACGCGCGACCGACGGCACCGTCCGCACCGTTCACACGGCGATGTGCCAGCGCGAGCTCGGCCGCTTCAGGGAGGCGGCCGGCGGCGACATGCTGGTCGCGTGCACACAGGAACAGCGTCTGCTGGGCGAGATCGCCGAAGAGGCGGGCCACGTGCGCACGATCCATTTCGTCAACATCCGCGAAACCGCCGGATGGTCGGCCGAGGCGCCGCTCGCGACGCCGAAGATCGCGGCGCTGCTTGCCGCGGCCGCGCTGCCCGATCCCGAGCCCGTTCCCGTCGTTCAATACAAATCCGAGGGTCGGCTGCTGATCGTCGGACCGCTCGACGCTGCATTGCGCTGGTCCGAGCTGTTGCGCGAATCGCTCGCGGTCACCGTGCTCGCAACCGGCAACACGCATGCTGCGCAACTGCGCGGCCCGCGCGACGTCGCCGTCTTCAGCGGAACGATGACGCGCCTGTCGGGCTGGCTCGGCGCCTTCGACGCGCAGTGGACGCAGGACAATCCGATCGACCTCGATCTCTGCACGCGCTGCAACGCGTGCGTGCGGGCGTGTCCCGAGCACGCGATCGGCGCCGACTTCCAGGTCGACCTCGACCGTTGCAAGGATCATCGCGCGTGCGTCACGGCGTGCGGCGTCGTCGGCGCAATCGATTTCGCGCGTCGCGACACGGTGCGAAGCGCGACGTTCGACATCGTGCTCGACTTGTCCGACGCGCCTTCGTTCCGGCAGCATCAGCCACCGCAGGGCTACTTCAGGCCAGGAACGGATCCGCTTGCGCAGGCGAAGGTCGCCGCGGAGATCGCGCTCGCGATCGGCGAGTTCGAGAAGCCGAAATTCTTCGCGTACAAGCCGTCGATCTGCGCGCATGCTCGCTCGGGCAAGACCGGCTGCACGCAGTGCATCGACGTCTGCTCGACGCTCGCGATCGCGCCCGACGGCGATCACATCGCGGTCGAGCCGCATCTTTGCATGGGTTGCGGCGCCTGCACGACGGTGTGTCCGTCGGGCGCCATCACCTATGCCTATCCGTCGGTTGCCGACGTCGGAGCGCGGGTGCGCACGCTGCTCGCCACGTACGGGCGCGCCGGTGGCCGTGACGCCGGCATTCTGTTTCATGCGGACGATTCGCAACCGCTGATCGAGTCGCTCGCGCGCGACGGACGCGGATTGCCGGCGCGAATGATGCCGGTCGCCATCGAGCATATCGCGTCGGTCGGCATCGATGCGTGGATGGCGGCGCTCGCGTGGGGCGCGTCGAGCATCGGCGTCCTCGCGACGGGCCGCGAGGCGCCGCAATACCTGGCCGCGCTCCGCTTCCAGATGTCGATCGCCGAGACCATCGCGAACGCGCAGGGCTACCAGGGCGAGCATTTCCGGTTGATCGATGCGAGCGTCGACGATTCCGCGCGCGCCTTGTGGGAATGGCCGGTCGCGCTGCCGCCCCGGATCGCCGCGACGTTCGGCGCCACCAACGACAAGCGGCGCACGCTCGCGCACGCCTTCGAGCACCTCGCGGCGCACGCGCCGGTGCCGCGCACGCCGATTCCATTGCCCGCCGGCGCGCCGTTCGGGGCGATCGACGTCGACCGCGAGCGCTGCACGATGTGCCTCGCCTGCGTCGGCGCGTGCCCGGAGGCCGCGCTGCTCGACCACGCCGAGGCGCCAAAGCTGCGGTTCATCGAAAGCAACTGCGTGCAGTGCGGCATCTGCGTGGCGACGTGCCCCGAGCAGGCGATCTCGCTCGTCCCGCGTCTCGACGTGTCGCCGGAGGCGCGCGCGCCGCGCGTGCTGAATGAGGCGAAGATCTTTGCGTGCGTGCGCTGCGGCAAGCCGATGGGCACCGAGAAGCTGGTCGGCGCGATGATCGAGCGGCTGCGGACGCATTCGATGTTCGCCGCGCCCGAGGCGCTCGAGCGGCT
>Ga0134128_10003758_pt1 | contig 18575 bp, 16 predicted proteins | sample KB31754_FD_96462 | JGI IMG/M metagenome (GOLD analysis project Ga0134128, IMG submission 96462) | Terrestrial soil microbial communities with excess Nitrogen fertilizer from Kellogg Biological Station, Michigan, USA - KB3-175-4 | ecosystem: Environmental > Terrestrial > Soil > Unclassified ... | reverse complement strand
GCAGCCGATGAAAGGAATCGTTCTCGCCGGCGGCTCCGGCACGCGTTTGTATCCGCTCACCATTGCCGCCTCCAAGCAATTGCTGCCGGTGTACGACAAGCCGATGATCTATTACCCGCTGTCCGCGCTGATGTTGGCCGGAATTCGGGACATTCTCATCATTTCCACTCCGGCAGACACGCCGCGCTTTGAAGCGCTATTGGGCACAGGAGAGCAGTGGGGGTTGTCCTTCCAATACGCCGTGCAGCCGGAGCCTGGCGGCTTGGCGCAGGCGTTCATCATTGGCGAACGGTTTGTCGATGGTCAGCAATCGGCCCTGATTCTCGGCGACAACATCTTTTATGGCCACGATCTTCCGCGTATGCTGCATCGCGCGGCAGAACGGGAAGCGGGCGCTACCGTGTTCGCCTATCCGGTACAGGACCCCGAACGCTATGGCGTGGTGGAATTCGACAGCCAGGGACGAGCGCTTTCGATTGAAGAAAAGCCGCCGCAGCCGAAATCCCGCTACGCGGTGACGGGAATCTATTTTTACGACCGGCAAGTGGTCGACGTGGCGAAGTCGCTCCGTCCATCTCCGCGTGGCGAGCTGGAAATTACGGATGTGAACCGGTGGTATCTGGAGCGCGGACAGTTGCACACCGAAGTGCTGGGTCGCGGGTTTGCGTGGCTCGACACCGGTACACAGGACTCGTTAATCGAAGCCGCCGTGTTTATCCAGACCATCGAAAAACGCCAGGGCCTCAAGGTCGCATGCCCAGAAGAAATCGCGTATCACCTCGGCTATATCACCGCGGAGCAAATGCAGAATCTAGCCGCGAAGCTGGGCAAAAGTGGTTACGGCAATTATCTGCTCCAGGTTCTGCGCGAGGCCCAGGGATGAGTGCTCGATGAGCGCGAACGCTGTGCGCGGCCTTCGTATATTGGTAACTGGACGCGATGGCCAGGTGGGCGGCGAGCTACTCCACTCACTGGCTTCGCTCGGTGAGGTAACCGCAACCAGCCGCGCTGAGTTGGACCTCGCCTCCGAGACATCAATTCAGGACGCGATTCGCCGTGCGCGGCCGCAGTTGATCGTCAACGCCGCTGCTTACACCGCCGTGGATAAAGCCGAGAGTGAGCCCGACCTGGCGCAGCGGGTCAATGTCAGTGCGGTGGTGACATTGGCGGCGGAAGCGAAAACGGTCGGCGCGGCGATGATTCATTACTCCACCGATTATGTATTTGATGGAAGCAAGACCACGCCATATGTCGAAGCGGATGCCACAAATCCGCTCAGCGTCTACGGGCGCACCAAGCTCGCTGGCGAGCTGGCGCTGGCGAGCGCAGGGATTCCCTATCTGATCCTGCGGACCAGTTGGGTCTACGGCGCGCAAGGAAAGAATTTTCTGCGGACAATTTTGAAACTGGCAGCAGAGAAGCCGGAGCTGCGTATTGTGGACGATCAGATCGGTGCGCCGACCTGCGCGCATGATATCGCCCAAGCGACCGCCGCGATCGTGCGTAACTGGATGACAAAAGACCGCGACGCACGTTCGGGAATCTATCATCTGACCGCGACGGGCGAGACAAGCTGGTATGGATTTGCGGCGGAGGCGGTCCGGTTGCGTGCCATGTCCGAACCGCGAAAAACCTTTGCCCGTCTGGCTCCAATTTCAACCGCGGAGTATCCAACTCCGGCGGCCCGGCCAAAAAATTCACGTCTCGAGTGCGGCAAATTGCGGAACGTTTTTGGCGTGCAGTTGCCGGATTGGAAGAATTCTCTGGCTAACGTAGTTCCTTCGATACACTGAAGTCAGTCGGATTTTTTCACAGCAATCTTCAGATCGTTTTGTGATAGTTGGGTGAAGCGTTGACGAAAAAGAAAGCATTAATCACGGGCGTGACCGGGCAGGATGGCGCGTATCTCGCCGAATTCCTTTTAAAGAAGGGCTACGAAGTTCATGGAATTAAGCGGCGCACCTCGCTATTCAATACCGATCGCATCGACCATCTCTATGAAGATCCGCATGTAACCAACAGAAATTTTATTCTGCACTACGGCGACCTCACCGACTCCTGCAGTTTGATTCATGTTGTGCAGAAGGTACAGCCGGATGAGGTCTACAATCTGGGCGCGCAGAGCCATGTTGCCGTCTCTTTCGAGCAGCCTGAGTACACCGCCGACGTGGACGCGATGGGCACGCTGCGGTTGCTCGAAGCCATTCGCATCCTGGGTCTCGAAAAGAAGACCCGCTTTTATCAGGCGTCAACTTCAGAGCTTTATGGTTTGGTACAGCAGATTCCGCAAACCGAGAAGACGCCATTCTATCCACGCTCGCCCTATGCGGTGGCGAAGTTATATGGTTACTGGATCACCGTGAATTACCGCGAGTCTTACGGCATGTACGCCTGCAATGGAATTCTGTTCAATCACGAATCGCCAAACCGTGGCGAAACCTTCGTTACCCGGAAAATCACGCGAGCCTTGGCGCGCATCAAAATTGGACTGCAGGATTGCCTCTATCTCGGCAACCTGAACGCGCTGCGAGACTGGGGGCATGCGCGGGATTACATTGAAATGCAATGGTTGATGTTGCAGCAAGAAGCGCCCGAGGATTTTGTCATCGCCACCGGAGAACAGCACAGCGTGCGAGAGTTCGTCACAATCGCCGCTGAGGAGCTGGGTATGGAGCTACAGTGGAGCGGCAGCGGCATCGACGAACGGGCGCTGGATGAAACCGGCCGCCCCGTGGTGGCGGTGGACCCGCACTATTTTCGGCCTGCGGAAGTGGAAACATTGCTGGGCGATGCCACCTATGCCCACAGGCGTCTGGGATGGAAGCCCCGCATCGGCTTCGAACAACTAGTCCGGGAAATGGTGCAGGCCGACTTGGTGGACGCCAACCGTGACCATCTCGTTCGCAAGCATGGCTACCGGGCGTATGAGCGGAAAGAATGATAACTCAGAGCGCTGCAAGGGGCTGGCATAGCTGCTTGCCCATCAGTGAGCGGATGAGTCTGCAGCGCCATATCCTTTATAAACTCCCTGGAAGCAGGATTTGCATCGCGGTGGTGTTTGCCACTGGACAGTTGTGTCTCCATCGCTTCGGAGAAGCGCTCTGCGGCAGACTCGCTGTAACGTGGCTGCTGCCGGGATATTTCACGGCGCAGAGCAGATAAATATGAAATCCCAGGGCTCACTGACGATTGCGAAGAATTCGCTTGCGAACCTGATGCGTTTCGCCATCAGCGTACTCGCCGCCGTGGTGCTGCCGCCAATTCTTACCCGCCGGCTTTCCCACGATATGTACGCCGCGTGGGTTCTCATCCTACAACTCAGCGCCTATGCCGCGGTCTTCGAACTCGGCCTGCAGTCGGCCATCAGCAAATTCGTGGCGCAGCACGACGCCACCCAGGACCATGAAGGCACAAGTAGCGTTGTCAGCACATCTATCGCTCTTCTGGGAGTTAGCGCCGTGTGCGCCCTCGTTGCCGTTGGCGTGCTTGTATGGCAAGTCCCGCGTCTCTTCGGGCAGCTCACTCCCTCGCTGGTTCATGAGGTAAGGCTCGGCATCCTGCTGATCGGCGGCGCGACTGCGATTGCCCTGCCCACCACTGCATTCGCAAGCAGCTTCCAGGGAGTACAGCGCTACAACGTACCCATGGTTATCGGCGGCGGATCACAAGCGCTCTCCACCGTCGCAATTATTATTGCGGTCTTCCGCCACGCCAGCCTTGTTCTCATGGGCGCTTGCGTCGCGGTCATTACACTGGGTGCCGGGCTGGTGCAGATCGTGGCGTGGCGCAAGTATCTCTCTCACGTCCAAGTCTCCGTTTCACGCATCACCCGCCAGATGACCCGCACCATCCTGAGTTACTGCGCGGCCATGAGCGTTTTATCTTTCGCTATGCTCTTGATCAGCGGTCTCGACGTTACTATCGTCGGCCACTTCGAATTCAAGCAAACCGGCTTTTATGGCGTTGCCGCTTCCTTGACAAATTTTGTCATCCTGACTGCTGGCGCAGTCTTCAATCCGCTCCTTCCCGCGGCGTCCGAACTGGCGGCGCTCGACAACTACACTGGAATTGCATCGCTGACACTGCGCTCCACGCGATTCTGCGCTTTATTGTTGCTGTTAACTGGACTGCTACTCCTGCTCTACGGCTACCCCATCCTTTCACTCTGGGTAGGATCCGATTATGCGCGCCACAGTATATTGTTCGTTGAAATCCTCACTATCGCCAATATGATCCGACTCTGCATGCTTCCCTACGCCGCCGTCGTAGCTGGCAATGGGCTACAGCGCTACGGTTGGATATCCGCGATCGGAGAAGCCGCCGCCAATTTTGGTTTGAGCATCGTGCTTGCCTACCGTTTTGGGGCTGTCGGCGTCGCTGTGGGAACTTTGATAGGGGGCGTGGTTGGCGTGGGGTTGCACCTTTTCTACACCATGCGATACACACGGAATGCAATTCCAGTGCAGCTTGTCGAACTCGTTTTGCACGGGTTGGCTCGACCACTGGCCTGCGCCGTTCCACTGTTCGCATTCTTATTTTTCTGCAAGGGAAATCCCGCATCCTATGGCTTCCTGCCCCCTGTGCTGGTCGTTGTATTGACGGGCATCTTGATATTGACCGTTGGTTTGACCGACTCGGATCGGAAGATATTCGGTTCTGCAATTCGAGACTCGCGGCTCAATCGGCTTCTCGGAGCGTTAACTCAATGAAGAGTTGGGATAACTTCATTTACATTTACGTCCGTATTTAGTACTTGGTCTTGGGAAGCACTGTTTTAATTCCGCAACGGCCATTATTATTAATAATATGTACCCGCCTCTGCAATACTTGGCTCGAAAGGCTATTTTGCGTTATCGAATGGCCACATGGTGCGCCGAGATTGTTCGATCTCGGACAGTTTCGAAGGGCTTCTGGCAAGGCTTGCGGCTCTTCGAGCAGATTAAGCCTAAAAATGCAAATCAAAGGCGGACTCCAGAGTCGTCCTCAGGTCGACTGCGTGTCTATTTCGATTCCCACCAAGAGGGGAATGGCATTCACAAATGGAACCATTATTTCGAAATGTATGAACGACACCTTGCCAAGTTCGTAAATAAGGACGTTAACATCTGTGAAATCGGCGTCTATAGTGGTGGGAGTCTGGACATGTGGCGACACTATCTGGGGCCGGGCTGCCACGTCTATGGTGTTGATATCGAGCCTGTTTGTAAAAATTACCAGAATGCACAGGTAAAAATTCTTATTGGTGACCAGGCAGATCGTAGTTTTTGGAAAACTTTCCGAGAAAAAGTGCCAGCTCTCGACGTGATAATAGATGATGGCGGCCACACAGTGGAACAACAGATTGTTACCCTTGAAGAAACATTGCCCTATCTGAAGCCGGGTGGTGTCTACATTTGTGAGGACATCCACGGAATCATGAACGAATTTTCGCATTATGTGAATGGCCTTGCGCTGAACTTAAATGCCGTCCAGGATTTTCAGCCGAACGAAGATTGCAACCGGGCGATTGCTGTGACAACCAACTATTTTCAATCAGCCATCCGCTCCGTGAGCCTCTATCCCTTTGCCGTCGTAATACAACGGAACGAGGCTCCAATTGCCGAACTTCTTGCGTCGAAGCGAGGCACCCGCTGGCAACCTTTCTTCAAACTCGATCGACAAGAATAAATGTTGCAAACGACCGAATGGAATAGAATCTGATCAAGGTGAGCCAAGGTAGCTCGCGGCCTCAGACTTAGAGAAATTTCACATGCCCTTGAGAAAAGTGGTCGGGAGCATTATTGGCCCTTCGGGTCGGCGCTTGATAAGGCGCTTAGAGGCGACGCATTTCGCGAGCCCTTTTCGACGCCATCTAATTGGGATGCGCGCCCTCGAGATAGGCGGTCCAAGCGATCTTTTTGGCGATGCCGGATCCCTACCGATTTATTCCTGCCTTAAAAGCATAGACAGCGTTAACTACTCGACACGCACCCTATGGAACAGTAACGCAGTGCAATTCAGAGAGGCTCTGGTTTGCGAAGGTACGGCAATCCCGGTGAATGATGCGGCCTATGATTGCGTGTTTTCGTCACACTCTCTGGAGCATGTCGCAAATCCGATCAAAGCATTGCTGGAATGGAAACGTGTGATTCGAGATCGAGGCCTTCTGCTTCTAATCCTGCCGAATCGCCATTACACCTTCGATTGGCGGCGACCGATAACATCGATGGAACATCTGCGCGAGGATTTTCAGCGTGTCACACCCGAGACTGATCTTTTCCATCTGGATGAAATTCTTGCCCTTCACGATCTGTCCCGTGATCTTCCTGCGGGAACGCCCGAGCAATTCAAAGAACGATGCCTAAGAAATGCTGAGTTTCGTGCGATGCATCATCACGTATTCGATGCCGAAACCTCGGCGCAGCTGGTAAGGGAAACTGGATTTTCCGTCGTGCGCCAGGACGTGAAGGGTATCAATATCATCACCCTTGCAACCAAATCCTAGAGATAGGTTCCATCGGATAAGCCTTATGGGAAGTCACCTAATCGGCGCAGTGGTAGTTTCCTATAATCCCTCGCGAGAGATTTTGCGGAACGTTGCAATCTTGAGCGGCCAGGTTGGTCATGTTGTTGTTGTCGATAACACTCCGAGCACCAATGCACAATCCGTGATCGACGAACTGGAGCAGCGGGGCGGATGCACCGTCATTCGCAACAAGAAAAACCTTGGAATTGCAACGGCTTTGAATATCGGAATCCGCGCTGCGATTTCCAAGGGTGCTGTATGGATCGTTACCTTCGATCAGGACAGCCATATCGGCGACGGGTTTATTGACGCGATGCTCGCCACCTATCGTGAGGCAATGCTCCACAGCAAAGTTGGAATACTTTGCCCTCGCTATAAGGACGCGCGTCTGGGCGTGTTCCTGCCAATGCGCAGAGCGGCCAACGGCGATATCTCTGGATGCTTTACTTCCGGGGCCATGACTCATGCGGATACATTTCGATCGATGGGCCTAATGGAAGAGGCGCTTTTCATAGACTATGTTGACCACGAATACTGTCTGAGATTGCGTTGTGCCGGATACAAAATTGTGGAATGCCCAGAAGCGATCCTGCAACATTCCCTGGGTCGCATCACCTCTCGGGTTCTATTGGGAAAAACAGCTTTGCTCACAAACCACAGCCCGCGACGCCATTACTATATCTCCCGCAATCGACTGACAATGATCGAACGATACTTATTTAAAGATAAGGAATGGGCACTCCGAGAAATTAAAGGGCTGCTAATGGACAGCGTAAAAGTTGTTCTGCTTGAAAAGCAAAAACTTTCCAAAGCCTGCTATATACTCCGTGGGCTCTTCGATAGTTTATTCGGGCGCATGGGGCTGCGGGTTTCCTTATGAGTCGCATCGGTGTCGTCACGGTAACCTATAATAGTTCCTCTGTTCTGGAAGAGTTTTTAGATTCAATACGGAAACAAACGCATACAAATTTTATTCTTTATTGTGTGGATAGTGGATCGACGGATGACACTTTGGTCCGAATAGAAAAAATATCGGATCCTCGGGCGCGCATAATACCCGCAGGAAAAAATATTGGATTTGCCGCGGGAAGCAATCTTGGTATGAAAATGGCGCTCGCAGAAGGTTGCGACCACATAATGCTGCTCAATAACGATACAGCTTTTGGGCCCGACCTATTTCAGAAACTATTGGACGGAATTGAAACATATCAGTGCGATATGGTCACTCCCAAAATGTTGTACTACGATCCTCCGAATAAAATTTGGGCTGCTGGAGGACATCTAAATAAGTGGTTGGCATATCGAAGTCATCACGATGGCGACAATCACTTAGATGATGGAAGGTTTGATCAGCCGAGAAGGGTTACATTTACACCATTTTGCTGCATTTTAATGAAAAAGTCGGTGTTCGAAAAGATTGGATATCTAGACGATACATATTTTGTATACATGGAAGATGTGGATTATTGCTTTCAAGCAATAAAATCTGATCTGAGCCTCTGGTACGTGCCAAAAGCAAAGCTCTGGCATAAAGTCAGTTCACTGACTGGGAATAGGTCAGACGTGATGGTGCGCTATTGCGTTCGCAATCGCATCTATTTTTTACGCAAGCATATGCCATATTGGTGGGCATTTTCCGCATACATTTACTCACAAACGCGTTCTGCGCTGGCCTTTTTTCTAGGGAGAAATTCATGGGTCGGGTGGAGATTGAGCCGCACGGCTAAGACAGAAGGCTGGAATATGCCAATTCAGAAAAAGAGGAGATAAAAGCAGAGAATTAAGACCGGCTCTTAAATTATAGCTTGTGATATTAAGGATTTAAAATACACAATCTACATGCAGATTATGCAATCCAATATGGTCTCATCTCGTAAGAACAGTCCAAATGGAATATTTCATCCTTCTATCGATACCTATTATTTTGATGCCTTTATATGGCAATCCAAAGTACAAGCACGTATATAAGCTCGTTATAGCGTTCTATTTTGTTGCATTGATCCTATTTTCTGGGCTTAGATGGCAAGCTGGAACAGATTGGGATCCATATCTAGAATATTTCACTACGCTAGACAACTATCAGTTCTTCGAAATTGGTTACGTGGCTCTTAATCATTTCGTAAAGCTATTTACTGATAGTTATACGTTATTCCTTCTTTTAGATTCCGCTCTGGCCATAATTCCCGTATGGATAGTGTTAAAAAAGGAAAACCAATGCAATCCGCTATCGCTGGCAATATTTGTTCCTTACTACTATACAATTAATTATCTAGGATCAAATCGAAGGATTATAGCGATCGGCCTATGCATGCTTGCACTCATTCCGCTAAAAAATAAAAAATTTATCACATTTCTTATTTTATGTGCAGGAGCATTTTGCTTTCATAGATCATCTCTGGTTTTTCTCTTGGCTTGGCCAATTTTCCACGGAAAATATAATAAAAAACATTACGCCTGCCTCTGTTTAATTGCAGGCGCTTTTCTGGTGTGGAATCCATTTTTGCACCTGCAAAATATAATGCCTAGCAATTCGGCGGCAGTGATTGTTCAGAAGTTGTTAATATATTCCAGCAATGAGGCCAAAAATCCAAATGTTAACTATGCATTGCAGGACGCACTTTCTGTTGCAAAGCGGATCGCCTTTCTTTTGCTTATGCTGTTAGGCATATCTAGGCTTAGTGGGGAAGGCAGACGGAAATATATCGGGTATATCAACCTTTATTTATTCTCACTATTTTTGTATGTCGTATTCACTGGGACCGTAGAAGTGTTTAAATCGATTACGGTCTACTTTAGTGTCGTAGAGATATTTTTGATACCTATAGCGATCTCATCTATCAATAAACATATAAGGCCAATCGTTTATGCGGTATTGATATTTTATCTAATGTCGCAGGAGTATTCGGCGTTATTGTCTTATTGGGATTTATTTGTTCCGTACAGGTCTATATTTTCAGGAGGGATATAAGTTGATGCTGGTCGTCACCGGATCGCTCCCGCCAGAGGTGTGCGGAGTTGGAGACTATGTACGGGCGTTATTAAGTGAGCTGAATAAAAAAATAGATGGTGCCTCTGTCTTTTATAAGACTGACTGGTCTATACGAAAACTATTGCCTTACGCCAGGTTAATTAGAAAATCTGGTGCGACGGTTGTTAATATCCAATACCCTACTGAGGGTTATGGATACAGCATCGTGCCCCAATTGTTATGCTTTGCGATTTGGCCGCTTAAGAGAGTGATTACTTTGCATGAATATGCCCGAAAAAGTTTAAAGGGCAAGCTGGCGATCTATCTTTTCTTTTTATCCGCAAGCTGGATTATATTCACTACCGAAGCTGAGCGAAAAGCTGTCTGCCGTGTAGCTCCCTGGATCCGCAAGAGATCCAGCGTCATCCCGATTGGCAGCAATATTCCCATGCAACCCGAGCATGTGCCAGAGGTGGACATCGTATATTTCGGTCAAATACGTCCGCAGAAAGGTCTTGAAGCATTCACATCGATCGTACGTTCACTTCGTGAGCAAAAAAATGTCCGAGTCCAGGTGATTGGACAGATATCGCCGGGATATCAAGATTATGCGTCGGCGGTTCTGGCTTCGATCAAAGAGTTGGGTATCGAAGTGCTATTGAATAATTCAAGTGAGGGTGTATCTGTTCTTCTGTCACGAGCGCGGATCGCTCTGCTGCCTTTTCCGGCAGGCATGAGTCTACGCCACGGATCTGCACTTGCAGCGATGGGAAATGGTGCCCTGCTTATAACGAGGCCATCTGTCGGCCCTCCCAGCGAGTTTAGCGATATTTGTCTTACTGCGCAGAGTACGGAAGAGCTTTGCCAGCTAACATTGCATGTGCTTCAGAACTATGATTCTTATGATGGGGTGCGCTTGTCCGGTCAGAGATTTTCTATGTCGGTTTCGTGGGACAACATATCGACTTCTTACTTAAATCTCATCGCACAATTAGGAGCAAGCACTAAAATTCCTTGAGCAGCTAACCGCTGTACTGATGATTGCAATTATATTTTTCGAGTTTTCAATAGATCGAGAAGAGCGTCTGCGACCGTTTCTGGAGCGATTGAATTCATGCAATATACTTCCGGCTGACTGCAAGTTGCTTTGCCACAAGGCTGGCATGGGTATTTGCGTTCGTAAATCGGTAAAACGCTTCCTTTCGGTGAGATTATGCTGGACGGATCTGATTTTCCAAACAAAGCCACTCCGGGCACACTGAGAAAGTTTGCAAAATGCGCATTCCCGCTGTCCATGGTCAATACGACCCGTGCCTGGGCTATTGCAGCGATGGCCTGTTCGAGTGTTCCTGAAATAAGGCGGACATCCCGGTTGTTAGGAAGTAGTTTCTGTATTTGTTTCAGGTCTTCGGGAAGTCCAACTATAGCAACGCTAAATTGTGATGGAATTAAGTTTATTGTGTTCACATAATTTGCGACTGGCCAAGTTCTATTCTTTGCGTTTGCGCCGGGGTGAATAAGTAAATCGTATTTTGGAATCTCGTGTCTGTTGTTGCGAATGCTTTCGACGAATGGAACAAGTGGAAATCGGAGAGCATTGTTTCGACCCGCCAGCATCGATAGGTATGCTGTCTGCTCTCGAATTCCCAAAGGCAAGTCTCGATCTACTTGAATGCGCAGGTCGAATAGAAAAGACATGTGTTCACTGGATGCTCCGGCGAGTTTGGCGTTTGGCCAATAGAGCTTCTTGATCAACCAGAGTAATAGTGGAAGTTTCCAACTCGACGCGGGACGGGGTGCGTGTGGAGATATCCATATCAAAGTTGGCTGGAATTGTGACATTTGTCCAAAAAAAGTTTTAAAGTCTTTGAGTCGGCGAGATACCGGTAGAGTATAGGTCTGGAGGTTTGTGCGATTAGGCCCGAAATCTAAGAGATTGACAAAATCTGTCAACGCCTGACTAGGAAAAAGAAGAAGTTTTACGAGGTTTCCGGCGTTTAATTCGTGGGCAATAACTGGCGAGGCATTTAAAAGATCGCCCATCCCTTTGAATGAGCCGTAAACAATGATTTTGCCTTGACCAGATGCTGGCGAAGGAAGTTCGGTCATGATGAATTCTTTGTCTCGTGGAAATGATGGTATAAAACTTTACATCTCAGGCGAAAATATCCGGGCCAAAAATCCCAGACCACCTGCGATTTTCAGTGTTTGCATATCCGTTCATCTCTTTCAGTAGCTCAATCAAAATCAAAATCCCGCAACGGCCTGCCTTCATCGGGAGTTTCTTTCGCCCGACGAACCGCTTCGGCGAACTTCTTCGCCAGCACATCGTCCTTGTTCTTTTCCGCTTCTACCGATTGGCGGAATAGCGCATGTTTTCGCTCTTCCTGATCCTTCAGCGCGCGGGTGGCGGCCTCGAAGTCCTCAAATGTTTTTTTGCGCGGTGCTGGGGTGTGGGCAATTACCGCGTGCGTCGCCGCATCCACTTTCAGGGTCGCGCCACAGTCCGGGCAGGCAACTTCAAAGATGTTGGAAGTTTTCGGCGTCATGATCGGTTCCTCGTCACTCCGCCAGAATATACCGTCTGCGTGTTCAAGGTGCTGTTTCGCAATGCGATCCGTTGCTGCAGCAGTCTGTTCGCAGTTTCTTAAAGAGCGCGTGCAATCGACTCGCGGGTGGTTCCTAACTGTCGCCCAATCTCTTCATCACATCGGTCATTGGACCAATTTCCGGCAGTTCAGGCTGAGCAAAAATCGCGCAGGTTGATTCTATTCTTTTCACAGATAAAGGGCTTGATGTGCACAGACCCCGGCGTTTGCGTTTTTCACCAATAGATCGATGAGCGACAGATCGTATCTCGAAAGAAACCACACCCCCGCCACCCGACGTTCCTGCAGATTGCCGTCTGGGAAAAGTTCCTGGCACAGCGCGTTGGCGTGGCGGCGAAGGCTTTGTTCCCGCTGCAGCGTAAAGTTAGCGGAGAGCCGCCGTAGCCGGTTCATCTGGTAGAGCATCTTGGATGCAGAAACGTCCGCAGCGTGGCCCATGCCCTGGTCTAGGGAATGCATCCATTCCACCAGCGGCTTCAATTCGCGGTCGAGCGCATTGCCCGCCGCAGCCAGTTTCCGTTTCCCTTCGATGGGCATCGTGCGGGCGGCGAGCAGTTGCGCCAGGGCATCGGCAGTTGTAAACGTGTTCGTCAAAGAAAGTTGATGCTGGTGCAAAATCTTCGCCAAGCGGGGCTCAATCAACGTGGCCGAAAAACGCGGCAGCACCGGCGTTGTGCGTTTCAGAATGTGTTGGAAAACAATCTGCGATTGGGAAAAATATGCAATCTCCGCCGGACCTCCGACATAAACGGACGTGGGCAGCAGCGTGTCCTGCATGATTGGGCGAAGCAGAACATTGGGGCTGATGCGCTCCGGCGCCTCACGCAAAATCGCGAGCAATTCCGCAGCGCTGTATTTTCTGGATCCCGCGGACCATTCTCTTTCGGGAATTTTCTTCAGCGCGGTCCGAACGCCAGTGGTTTCGTCCAGCAGAAACAGCAGGCTGGAGGAATGGCCCACTGTTACCTGCGCATGATATCCCCCGGCTTCCAATTGCCGGGCGCGATCGAGTAACGCGGAGTTCATTTCGTCGGCCTGCTCGATGGCTACCTGCAAGGTGTGCTCCGCTAACGCGTGAAATGGACGCGCAGAGGCATCGATCACAATCAGCCCATGTCGGTGGAACAGGCGCGATAAAAAAGCGGCAAATGCGGAGGAAAAAGTTGCAGTAGGCGTGTAGAGGGAAGCCAGCAGATCAAAGGTTGCGGTGGGCCCGATACATCGGCGCAGCTCATCGATCAATGGCAAAATATCCGCGCCAAAAGGGATTGCGCCTACCCGATTTCCTGGCTGGGGATTTTGCGGAAGCCGCAGAGTACGAAGTCCGTCAGTCGGTAAGTTCAGATCGGCGAAGAATGTGGCTTGATTCACCTCTTCGAAGTCATGATCCTCGCTGGCGAGCCAGAAAACCGGTACGTGGGGATTACCCGCCGCCGTGGCATCGGCAGCCAGCCGGATTGCGGTGGCCGCCTTCAGCAGGGTCAGGAGTGGCCCGCCAAAAAGACCAACCTGCTGGCCGGTTACAACCGCAGCCGCCCCTGCCGCCATCTTCTCCAGGTTCGCCAAGGCAGCAGGACCGGCGCCGAATGCCAGGTTCTGTTCTCGAAGAAGCTCGGTAATCGCCCGGCGCTTCGCTTCGTCCATGGTCGGCGGATGCTGCATCCACTGATTGCCGCGACGGTCGGGGGAATAAAACAATTCGAGCTTGTTATCCTCCGGTCCGGAAAGGCCGGAGACGTAGTCGCGAAACAGCGGACTGACGTGCGGCATTGCGGTCACGGGATAGCAATCGACGTTCAATTCTGTAGAACTCCTGCAAGAGGGTTTAGTCGAATCCGAGAGTTGCGCAAGCGTCAGTGTCTCATGCAGTGGATGCGCGGCGGAGCCTTCGCGATGCGGACTTATTCACGGGATTTCAGAGGGTAGGACGTTCTCTGTCTGCTGCCACAACCGGAAAAACCCATGCGCGTGTAATCCGCGGTAAGAACTCTCAGTTTTTCCGCCTTTTGTACCGAGCGGAAAGCAACTGCGCTACCGACCCGAGGGCGTTCTATGGCGCTGCTTTTCAATGCATTCGAATGTCTGCAATATCCCTGCTCGGCGCAGCGCCTCGCCGGTTTGAGTTTTGTTTTTCGCAGGCAGCGATTCCAAAGCGAACTGCGCCAGTTCTCGATAAGTGGCTCGCAGTTGCGGATATTTACGAAGAACATCAAGGTGCCGGGAGATTGTTGCCGCGTCGCCTCGAGCCATCGGGCCGCTGAAGCTTTTCTCTGGACCATCGTCAAAGAAGTTCTGTACCGTGCGCTCCACAATTGGCCGCATCCGCTGTCTCGCCTGCGTTGGACTCAATCCCGCTGCGACGCCGGCATCTCTGGTCGCTGTCAGCAACGCGATCAGTAAAGGGGAAGCGAAGGCGCCAAACGCGTGGTACAGCGCTTTATTTTCAGCCGGCAGGGCGAACGCATCTCCGCCCAGTGCGCGCACCAATCTCCGCGCGACACGGCGGGCGCGCGCATCGCCTTCAACCGCGAAAGGAACATGCTCGAGCGACACTGTTTGCCCGATAGACCCGCTGGACCGTTGCCCGGGAAAGGTCATCAGCGGATGTACCGACGCCACGCTGGCGCCGAGAGCCTGCAGTCTCTTCAGTTCCGCGCACCCAAGTGCTCCGCTCGAATGAAAAACGACCGGCCTGCCGCGCTGCTGTCTTTCGGCCAACGCTGCTGCCAGCTGCTCACCTGCCTCGGCAATTACAGCATCTGGAGTGCATATCCAAAAGACATCCGCGTCGAGCCACGCATCGTCCAACGTCGTTCGCCGTGCGTCAATCTTTGCCGGTAGAGGCGCTCGTCGCTGATCTGCAGCAGCCGGACCGCGCACGATGATCTCGCGCAGCGGAACATTCGCTTTGCGTAGCGCGAAGGCCAATGCCGCGCCCCAATTGCCATAACCGATCAACGTGACAGAAGGAAGTTCCGCCGCCGAACGGGAATGCTTTTCTTTCGGTGCCCGTCGCGTCGTCATCTTGCGATTCCCAAAATAATTCGATACAGAGTTATCGTCTCATAGCCCACTGGTGCCAAATCGCATCTCTGTCGATACTATGGGAGAGACCTAAACCGAGATCGAACGAACGCAGGGAGAAATTTTGTTGCAAAAGTCAGGCATCGGCTCCAGGAGCCGCGTCCAGGAATCCGAAAAAACGAAAAGTGCAGGGAAGCGGTCCGCCGCCGGCTCCGTCCGGCAGTCGAAAAGCATCCCGGCAAAGCCCGTGAAAAGGCCGGGAGCCAAAGTGAAGCTGGTCTCCTCCAAGCTGGCCTATCATGGACCGCTCTTCGATGTTTACACCGACCACGTGCGCGAGCTCGAAGGGATCGTCTCCCGCCGCGATGTAATTCGACACAGCGGTTCGGCGGTGATTCTCGCCGTCGACGCCACCGGGAACCAGCGCGATCCGCTGATCGTTATTGAGCGTCAATACCGCCATGCCGCCGGCCAGTATATGTGGGAAGTCCCCGCCGGCCGCCGGGAACCCGCAGAAGGCATTCTGTTTGGCGCCAAGCGCGAGCTATTGGAAGAAACCGGCTATATCGCGAAACGATGGACGAAGCTGGCTCGCTTTTACGTCAGTCCAGGATTTTTAGGCGAATGGATGCAGGTGTATCTCGCTGAAGAGTTGCGCGTCGGAGAATCGAAACCGGACGACGATGAATACATCCATCATCGTCAAATTCCGCTCTCGCAGGCAGTCAAGTGGATCGAAAGTGGCAAGATCATCGACGCCAAATCCATCATCGCGATTCTCCTCTACGAACGTCGCCTGGCCGCGACCCAGCGCTAGCCCTGCTTGTTCTTTTGCTCCCCGGCCCGCTGAACTGGCGCCGTCGCAATCCTGTTTCGGGGCTCTGCCCCGCATTTATTTCTTTTTTTGACCGTGACAATTTTTTTAAACGTGCGTCTATACCGAAAGGATCCCCTCGTGGTTCCAATCTGTATGGAGAGGTGCGTGTTCCGTGTCTCAGCACAAAGGCAAGGTCAAGTGGTTCAACAACGCGAAAGGCTTTGGATTCATCGGGCGCGATGACGGCCCGGATGTCTTCGTTCACTACACTGCCATTCAAACCGACGGCTATAAGAGCCTGAAGGAGGGGGATGACGTCGAATTCGACATCGTCCAGGGTGATAAGGGTCCCCAGGCCGACCAGGTGATGCGTTTGCAAGCTGCGCTTTAAGCGCGATCGAGAATCGCAAACGCATTTCAGCGTCTGCTGAGCACAGTATGGGTGTGCATAATTTCAGCGAAGCCCGGCTGCCGCCGGGTTTTGTTTTTTTTCTGCGGAGTGCGATCATTTCTTTGGAGAAGGGAACTACATCTCCCAGCCTCGCAATGGAAAATCGCCAGATCGCCCAAATCCTTTTTGAGACCGCGGACCTGCTTGAAGTCAGCGCGGCAGACTCCTTTCGGATTCGCTCCTACCGCCGGGCCGCCGAAGCGGTGGAATCTTGCACGGTTTCCGTGGGTGCGCTGGCCGCGGAGCCGAAGAAGCTGCTCGAGCTGCCAGGCATTGGCAAAGGTATGGCCGCCAACATCGTGGAGATGGAGCGCACCGGCAGTCTCCCCCTGCGCGAGGAGTTGTTGGCGCGCTACAAGCCGACCATGCTCGAACTGCTGCGGCTGCCCGGCATGGGGCCGAAGACCGTCTCGCTCTTCTGGGACGCCCTCCAGATCGCCAGCATCGATGAACTGGAAGCGGCGGCGCGCGGTGGGCGTCTCGATACTCTGCCGAGATGCGGCCCCAGGCAGGTGTCCAAAATACTTCAGGGCATTGAAGACTACCGCAAACACGCCGGCAGGTTCCATCTCGATGAAGCCGAGATGGCCGCCGAAAAACTCATCGACTACCTCCGCCAGTTCCCCGGCATTGAGTGCGTCACCACCGCAGGCTCACTCAGGCGGGGGCGAGAAACCGTGGGCGATCTGGACTTTCTGATGACCGGTCCCGTCTGCCATCCCGAGCAGGTGGCGGCCGTGGTCGAATACGTCGCTGCCTATCCGCCCATCGTCGACGTAATTGCAAAAGGACAAAATAAAGTCAGCTTCCATCTCCGCCACGGACTTCAGGTGGATGTGCGCATGTTGCCCGAGGCCAGTTATGGTGCGGCGCTGCAATATTTCACCGGATCGAAGGTGCACAACGTGGCGCTCCGGCAGCGGGCGCTCAAAATGGGCTACACCCTGAACGAATATCAGTTGGCGCAGCTTGCCGACGGCATCGCGCTACCCAGCAGCTCGGAAGAAGAAATTTATCGCGCTCTCGACCTCGACTGGATTCCGCCGGAGCTGCGCGAAGGGATAGGAGAGATTGAAGCGGCGGAGCAGCATCGCTTGCCGCGCCTGATTCAGCAAGCCGACATTCGCGGCGATCTCCATATGCACACCAGCGAGACCGACGGAAAGAACACCATTCGCGAGATGGCGGAGGCCGCTCTCGCGCGTGGATATGGCTACATCGCCATCACCGACCACTCGAAAAATCTGGCTATGACCAACGGCCTGGATGATGCGCGTGCCATGCAGCACGTCGAACGGATTCGCGCCGTCGATCGCGAGATGGAAGGACGCATTCGCATCTTCCCCGGAATTGAAGTCGATATTCTGGCCGACGGTGCCGTCGATCTTTCCGATGACGTGCTTGCCGGCATGGAAATCGTAATTGCCAGCGTGCATTCCCATTTCAGTCAGCCGGCTGAGCAAATGACGGAGCGCATTCTGCGTGCCATCGAAAATCCGTTTGTACGCATTCTCGGGCATCCTACCGGACGTCTGTTGCTGCGCCGGGAGCCGTATGCGCTCGATCTTGAATCGATTCTCCGCCGCTGTTCCCAGTTAGGGGTCGCGGTCGAGCACAACTCCTATCCTGACCGCCTCGACCTGAACGACCGTAATCTGCGGCTGGCGAAAGAACTGGGCTGCAAAATTGTTGTCAATACGGATGCGCATCACACTTCCCATCTGGAAAAAATGCGCTATGGTATCTGCCAGTTGCGGCGGGCCTGGCTACAGGCGGGTGACGTTTTGAATACCCTGGATGCGGACAATTTATTGCAACAGTTGCGCCTTCGGCCGCAGTGAAAGTTTGTGTCCGCTGGACCGCAATTCCGGTAAACTGCTTGCAACATGAATAGCCCTCAATCTTCCTCCCCCAGTCTTGGCATGCAAGAGATGGACCAGCTCGAACCATCGGATCCCTGGCGACCATTCGTCGTTCCAGCGATTGTCGTCGTGGTGGGACTCGCAATCGCTTGGGCGCTGTTTGCGCACTTCGGCAAGTCGAAGCCGGATGCGTCCGGTTCCGTGCTGCGAAAAGTCGTGTACCCGGTGCAGGTGGACTCGGCTGAGTCCCAACCGGAACCGGGAATGGCGGGTGCGCTTGATCAGCAGGATGAAACCATTGTCCTGGTGCAGGCGAAAGTCACCAACATCAGCCAGAAG
>Ga0134128_10003756_pt1 | contig 18576 bp, 16 predicted proteins | sample KB31754_FD_96462 | JGI IMG/M metagenome (GOLD analysis project Ga0134128, IMG submission 96462) | Terrestrial soil microbial communities with excess Nitrogen fertilizer from Kellogg Biological Station, Michigan, USA - KB3-175-4 | ecosystem: Environmental > Terrestrial > Soil > Unclassified ... | reverse complement strand
GGGCGTCAGATGTGTGCCATGGAAGTCCCGGCTGCCCCCGGCAAGTGGCTGGACGCCTGCGGGCGTAGTCCCCCGGAGCGCTGGAGACAGAGCAGCGCGCGACTTCCACTTGGTCGGAGCGACGCCGGCCTTCTGGGCCACGTCCATGTTGTAATAGACCATGCCGTCGATGTGGATGCCGGCAGGCGCCTTGTAGATTTTGCCGTCAACGGTGATTTCCTTGAGCACGGTCGGCGGGAAATTCTTGACGGCGCCGCTGTCCGTCAGGGTCTGCGTCAGGTCGAGGATCAGCCCCTGCTTGGCGAGATCGCGGATAATACCGGGATCGGAGTTCATAAAGACGTTCGGCGGATTGCCGCCCGCCACCATATTGGTGAGCGACACGTTGGCGCCGGTGTCGTGCGGGATCGCGATTTCGGTCCAGCCGATATTGTTCTTGGCCATGTTGGTCTTGAGCACGTTGAGCGCCGCCATTTCGCTCGGCGTCGACCACGAATGGTAGATGGTGATCGGCACCGGATCGGCGATTGCGGCGGTGGCACAGGTCACCAGCAGGGCCGCGCCGAAGCCGGCCAGGGTTTTCAGAAGCATCGAAAAATCCTCCCTTTTACTCGGGCCCGTCAGGACCCGGATTGCCTGGAACTGGCCGGCCGATCTCGGGTCCGGTCCAAAGCGTCTCCTCGTGGACGAGATCTCCACAAACCATACGCTCGCGGCTGGGCGTGGCCGCGCGCTGTCAAAGGCGCTGCCCCGAGGCTGCGTCGAAGGCGTGCACCTTGCCGTGCGGAAAGCTCAGCGAAGCGATCTGGCCCTGTTTCAGTTCGCCGATCAGTTCGGGCGCGACGCTCACCGCCAGAAGCCCGCTATCGGTCTTGAAGTAGCCGGTGGCGTCGGCGCCGGTCTTTTCTGTGTATTGCACCGGCAGGTCGAAATGCGCCGCCGACTGGCCGTTGGCGGCGTTGGGCGGCAGGAAGTGCTCCGGCCGGAATCCCAGCACCACCGCGTCGCCCTCGCGCGGGCCGTTGACGAAGCGGTATTGGCTGAGATCGATCTTGGCGCGGGTATCGGCAAGCGTGGCGCTGACCGACCCGCCGGTAGTCGAGATCGTCGCCGGAAAGAGGTTCATCGCCGGCGCGCCAATGAAGCCGGCGACGAAGAGATTGGCCGGCCGTTCATAGACCTCGTCGGGCGTATCGAACTGCTGGATGACGCCGGCATTCATGATGGCGATGCGGGTCGCCATGGTCATCGCCTCGATCTGGTCGTGCGTGACATAGACGATGGTGGATTGCGTCTCGTCGTGGAGCCGCTTGATCTCGAGGCGCGTCTCGGTACGGAGCTTGGCGTCGAGGTTGGAGAGCGGCTCATCAAAGAGGAACACGCCAACCTGTTTCACCAGCGCCCGGCCGATGGCAACACGCTGGCGCTGGCCGCCGGAGAGCTGGGCGGGCTTGCGATCAAGCAACGGCTCGATCTGCAAGAGCTTCGCGGCCCAGGCGATGCGGCGCTCCTGCTCGGCCTTGTCGAGTTTTGCGGCGGCGAGACCGAATTTCAGGTTCCCGCGCACGGTCTTGGTCGGGTAGAGCGCATAGGACTGGAACACCATGGCAAGGCCGCGATCCTTGGGATCGAGGTTGGTGACGTCCTTGCCGCCGATCTGGATGCGTCCAGAGCTCACATCGATGAGGCCGGCCAGCAGGTTCAGCAGCGTGGTCTTGCCGCAGCCCGAGGGTCCGAGCAGCACGACGAACTCGCCATCGCCGATTTCGAGATCGAGATTCTTGAGCACGGTCACGCGCCCATAGGACTTGACGATCTTTTCGAACTGCACTTGCGGCATGGTCTATCCCTTGATCGCGCCGGCGGTGATGCCCTGGACGAAGAAGCGGCCGAGCACGAAGTAGATGACGAGCGGCGGGAAGGCGGTCAGCAGCGCGGACGCCATGTCGACGTTGTAATTGGCCTCGCCAAGCGCCGTGATCACGACGTTGGCGAGGATCACCGTCATCGGCTGCGTGCCGATGCCGCCATAGGTCAGGCCGATGAGGAAATCGTTCCAGATCGAGGTGATCTGGAGGATCAGCACTACGATCATGATGTTGCCGGACATCGGCAGGATGATTTCGCCAAAAATGCGCCAGAAGGAGCCCGAATCCATCAGCGCGGCGCTCATGATTTCCTGCGGAATACCCTTGTAGTAGTTGCGGAAAATCAGCGTCAGGATGGGCATGGCGAGCACCGCATGCACCACCGCGATAGCCCAGACGGTGCCATAGATGCCAAGGCCCGGCAGGTGGAGATTGAAGCTGCCGATCGGTACGGTCACGCCGGGGCCGGTGATGTAGATCAGCGGCACCATGATGATCTGAAACGGCACGAAGGCGCACATGAAGAGAATGAAGAGGAAGGTGTTCGCCCATTTCACATTCCACAGCGCCAGCGCGTAGCCAGTGACGCTGGAAAGGCCGATCGAGAGGATCAGGCTCGGGAACAGAATCTGCAGCGAGTTAAAGAAACCGACCTTGACGCCCTGGCAGAGCGTGCCGGAGCACGACTTATCCCAGGCCGTGACCCAGGCATCGAAATTGAGGCTCCAGGGCAAGGAGAAAATGTCGCCCTGGCGAATCTGGTCCATCGTCTTGAGCGAGGTGACGACGATCACATAAAGCGGCACGCAGAAGAACAGCGCGCAGATGGCGAGGAACACCAGGATGGCGATCGAAGCGGGTTTGATGCGCCGCTTCTGCGCCGGGAAGGCGACCGGCTCATCCACCGAGCGAGCGTATTGCAGTGAGTTTTCGGCAACGGTCGTCATGTGGCCTTCGCCTCCCGGCGGCGAAGCTGCCAGCCGGTGAGCAGCACCAGCGGGATGAAGATCACCGCGGTGATCGCCAGCATGACGACGGCGGCGCCAGCGGCGAGCCCGAGGTTGGACTTCTGCCAATAGGCGTCGAGCATGTAATAGGCCGGCACCCAGGTCGATTGGCCGGGCCCGCCATTGGTCATCGCATAGACCATGTCATAGGCCTTAACGACGCCAAGGGAGAGCAGGATGGCGCAGGTGAGGAAGGTGAACTTCATCATCGGAATGATGATTTCGGCGTAGAGCCGCCAGAAGCTCACGCCGTCGAGTTTGGCGGCGCTCCAGATCTCGGTGTTGATGCCTTTTAGGCCCGAGAGCATCAGGGCCATGTAGAACCCGGCGCCCTGCCAGACCGTGCCCAGAATGATGCCGTACATGGCGGTGCTGGGATAAGACAGCCAATCGAAATTGACGGCGGTCAGGCCGATCTGGTGCAGAAAATTCTGCACGCCGAGCGTCGGGTTGAAGAGCCAGCGCCACGCAAGACCGGTGACGATCAGGGACACCGCCAGCGGGTAAAGGAAGACGGTGCGGAAGATGCCCTCGCCGCGCTTTTCGCGATCGATCATCGCCGCCAGGATGAAGCCGAAGACGATGGCGAGCAGGCTGCCGACGCCGAGGATCACCATGTTCTTCAGCGCGGTGATGAAGATGTCGTCGTTGGCGAGACGCACATATTGCCGCGCCCATTCCGCCCAGTTGATGGTGTAGTCGGCGAAGCGCCGGCTGCGCGTCAGCGACATCCAGATGGTCCAGACGATCGAGCCGGCAAACGCCACCACCGTGACCGCCAGTGCAGGCGTCAGCGCGATCTGCGGCGACCATCGGCTCCACCGGACTGCCATTGCTCTCCTCCGCCACGCCGGTTCGGCCTGAGCCGCCAGCCGCATTGACCTTTGAGGTCATATTAGCGTTAACCTATGATCCAGCGCTTCACTCCGTCAACTCCGAATTTCAGATTTGTTGAAGCTTGGCACCGGTTGGTGTGGCAGGTTGAAGCGACCGCCAGCAAGGGAACGTAACCGCCGTGACTGATAAAAACCTGCCAAATCAATATCTTATCCCACAACTCGGTTTTGGCACATTTGGACGGACCGGCGCGGCGGGCGTCGCGGCAATCCTGCTGGCGCTTGAGACGGGCTACCGCCACATCGACACGGCGCAGACCTACGACACCGAGCAGGAATGCGGGGAGGCGTTTCGCCGGTCGGACCTCAAACGCGGCGAGGTGTTTTTCACCACCAAGATTTCGACCGACAACCTTGATGCGGGGAAGCTGGTGCCCTCGCTCCGGCGAAGTCTCGACGAGTTGAAACTCGACCGGGTCGACCTGGCGTTGATCCACTGGCCGGCACCGAACGAACGCCTGCCGGTTGCGGTCTATATCGAGCAACTGGCGGAAGCGCATCAGCTGGGGCTGACGCGGCTTGTCGGTGTTTCCAACTTTACCATCGCCCATCTGAAACAGGCCAAAGCGGTGCTCGGTGACCTGCCGGTCGCCAACAACCAGTTCGAGATGAACCCCTATCTGCAGAACGATAAGCTTGTAACTTATTGTCTTGGCAATGATATTTCCGCCACCTGCTATCTGCCGATCGCCCGCGGACGGCTTGTTGGCGACGCGATTCTGGAAGGAATCGCGCGCCGCCACGATGCAACTGTCGAGCAGATCGCGCTGGCGTGGGAGCTTCAGCGCGGACTCATTGCCATCCCGACCTCCGGCCGGGCCGACCGGATCGAGTCGAATTTCGCGGCCCTGAAAATCAAGCTTGCGCCCGACGAGATGGCGGCGATCGCGCGGATCGATCGCGGCCAGCGTGAGATCAACCCTGGCTGGGGCCCAAAATGGGACTGACACGCCCCTGCGCCTTTCCATCCATTCCGGGCGAAGTTGACAAGGCCGGGCTTTAGCGCAATCTCTGTATTAACGCTCCTACAGATGGTTGAAACGCGAGCGGGAGGGGAATTGTCATGCAGGGCATCACGGGCCTGGGTCACGTCGCAATCAAGGTCACGGACCTCGAACGGTCGCTCGATTACTACGTCAACAAGCTCGGCTTCCCCGAAATGCTGCGGCTCGGGAAGGATGACGGTTCGGTCTGGCTGGTCTATCTGCGCATCACCGACGACCAGTATCTCGAAGTGTTTCCGGGCGCCCAGAACGACCGGGCGCCGGGCTGGGATGCAAACGGGCTCAACCATGTTTGCCTCACCGTCGACAACATCGACACCGTGCTGGCGCAGATCGACAAGGCTGGCCTGACCTTGCTGCTGCCGCTCAAGACGGCGATCGACGGCAACCGGCAGGCCTGGCTCGAAGACCCCGACGGCAACCGGATCGAGCTGATGGAAATGGCGCCGGCAAGTCTCCAATATGAGGCGATCAAGCGGCTTCGGGCCGAGGGCGTTTCGGCGTAGCGCGCCGATTGTTTGACCCTTGCGCTCAAACGCGGTAACCGCGGTTGTAAGCTGCGGAAGAATAATGCGGCGAGTGGGTGGATGGCTTGGCTAAGGCGAGAGCGCGTCTCAAGGATATCGCCGAAAAGACCGGGTTTTCGACAAACACCGTGTCGCTGGCGCTGCGCGAAAGCCCGCGCATTCCCGTGGAAACCCGCTCGGTCATCCAGAGCGTGGCGCTGGAGCTCAATTATCTGCCTAATTACATCGCCAAGTCGCTGGTCAGCCGCGAGACGCGCACCATCGGCCTCGTGCTGACCGATATCATGAACCCCACCCTGACGCAGACGGCCCAAGCGGTGGAAATTGCGCTCGCCGAACGGGGCTACGGCACGCTGTTCGCCACCTCGAACAACACGCTGTCGGAAGAAATCAAGGTGGTCGAGATGTTCCGCTCCCGGCAGGTGGATGGCATCCTGATCTACCCCTCCCGCCACTCCGATTTCGAATATCTGCGGCCGCTCCGGCGCGCCAACTTCCCCATCGTGCTGCTGATCGCCGACCCCGACGCCGGCATCGACGGGGTGAGTGTCAACGACCGTAGCGGCGGGCTCAAGGCAACCCGCCACCTGATCGGGCTCGGCCACCGCCGCATCGGCTTTCTCGATGCGTCCCATCCCAACGGCAACGACGAGAAACTCGATGGCTACCGGCGAGCCCTGAGCGAGGCCGGAATTCCCCCCGACCCCACTTTGATCGCTCCTACCAACGGGCACTACGCCACGCACGGCTATTTCGCGCTGGATAATCTGATGAGCCTGCCCAACCGGCCGACCGCGGTGTTCAGCGACAACGACTCGATCGCGCTGGGCGCGCTGCGCTGGTGCCACAAGCACGGGGTGCGGGTGCCGGCGGACCTCGCCCTGATGGGCTATGACAATATCGAATTCACCGAATTCGCCGAGCCGCCGCTTTCCACCGTGAATTATGATGTCGAGGCGGTGTCACGCATGGCCGTCGATCGCGTCCTCCGCCTGATCGCCTCCGGCGATCAGCTCCCCGAGCCGCGCGTAACCCTGATCGATCCGGAACTGGTCATCCGCGAGAGTACGTGACCCGAGGATGGACGTCAGGCGGCGACGTTGGGCCGCGCCAGCGGATAGTCGGCGGACTCGTAGAGTTCGCGGATGGCGGCGCCCTCGAACCGTTGCTCGTTCACTTCGAGATGGGAGCCCGCGAGCCATTTGGACGGCAGCTCTTCGACCACGTAGCGGATCGCCTCGGCGGCCGTGCCGAACCGGCGATACTGGGTCTGCTGCGACTTGGCGTAACGCCGGCTGGGATAGAGTTCGGCCATGGCGTCATAGTTGAACTTTGGCATTTCGGGTTCCTTTTTCATGCCCCCGCGCGCCTTGCCTTTGCCGGGGTCCGTTGAGTTGCCGCTTGCGCGTGAGCGGATAGTGGCGGCTGCGATAGAGCCTATTGAGCTCATCGCCGGAAAATGCCGCGGCGCCGATTTGTAGCCGGGCGCCGTGAAGACTGACCGGGGCAGCCTCCTCGAGAGCAAACCGGATGGCCTTTGCGGCGGTGCTGAAAGTCCGCGGACCTTGTGCCGCGGCACTGTCCCGGTCTCGCCCGAGATAGAGTTCGGCGCGAGCGTGGTAGTCTGGATATGTCATATTTTCTGTCGCCCGGACGTCGTTGCCGGGCTCTCTGCTTTTGCGACCTCGACCGACCGGCAAGCTGCCAGACGGGAGGAAATGAGCCGGACCTACCGCTGGGCAGACCCGGCGAATTGGATCAGGCGAGCTGAAGGTTGACGGCCGAAGCCTTGCCATCGCGGCCATTTTCGAGGTCATAGGTGACCTTCTGGCCTTCTGCCAATCCGGAGATGCCGGCGCGCTCGAGCGCGGTGGCGTGGACGAATGCGTCCTTGCTGCCATCGGCCGGAGCGATGAAGCCGAAGCCTTTGGTTGCGTTGTAGAATTTGACGGTGCCGGTGATCATGGCGCTGCCCTTCTTTTCATGAGGCCCGCGAACCCCTACGGCTAGCGAGCACTGTTCTCCCCCCTCGCGATATGCGGGGGCGGGTCTAACACGTTCGCAAAAATCAGGGGGTAGCCAAGCAAACCGGCAAGCCGGCGGTCAGATAGCCATGAGGCCTGAAACGTAGGACTGTATGTAAGGATTGAACGCGGTCATATCAAGGCACGCTGGAATTCGCGGCGGCGCTAGGCCTGAGCCGCAATCCGTGTCGGCAAAAGCATCAGCCGCTGCAGCCGTTGGTGAAGGTGATGATCGGCCAACGGCTCTGGCGCAGCGCCATCTTGCGCAGCCAAGCGCTGCCCGATGGCAAAGCGATGCGGCACCAGGGGCCGTCCGAAGCCACGGTACAGGCATTGACGGCAACGCAGGCGCCCTGCTTCACCGTACCGACCGTATTGGCGTCGCTGCGTGGCTCGCTGTGCAGCGCTGCGTTCACCTCGACGTGGACCTTGGCGGGTCCGGCCTCGGTCAAAGGGCGCGCAAGCTGTGATTCAGGGGCACAATTCTGGCTGTAGCCCAGATAGTAGCAGCCCGAGACGTTATAGGCACCCTGCAGCCGGATGCCGGTTCCATCGCCGCCCGGCCGCTCGATGATAAGCGGCAACCCGGCTTCCGTCGTCCCGGTGATGCGCTTCTGGTTGCCGCCGAGGCGGACGATGGGCTTGCCCTGCGCATCGTCGAGGACCAACTGGTTGCCGTCGATCAGCCAGGCCACGGCACTGCCCAGTGGGGCCGCGCAGTTCGACGCCGACAGCAGCATCGCGCCGCCGCTCGCCGCGATGCCGAAGTCGAGTGAACACTTGCCCGCGCCGGTCGACAGGCGCTGGTCGTAAACCTGCCACTTGCCGGCGAATGCCTTGATTAAGTCCGCCTGCGACTGCGCGAGTGCGGGGCTCGACAGAACGAGGAGGGAGAGCGCGGCAATAATGCGTTTCATCTGAGGACCGAACGGAGCGGGAATGGCGTGGGCGGCTAGTACTGCGTGATGGTAACCGGCAGGCCAGCGGTTGGCGTACTAACCGTGATCGGGCCGTAACTCTTGCCGCCGCCATTTTGAGTGAGACTTGCCGCGGCGCCGGGTAAGCCGGTGACCGTCAGGGCTGCGCTGTTGTTGTTGCTGTTCTGGGTAATCGTGCCGATGGTCCCATCCTCGACAGTCAACGAGGCGGTGTTGCCGTTGCCATTCTGGTTGACCGTCCCCGAGCCGTCGATGATGTTCAGCGTTGCGCTGTTGCCATCGCCGAGCTGACTTACCGCGGCGGTCGAATCGCCCTGCGTGGTGACGCTCACATAGTTGCGCGCCTGCTGGCCGTCGACGGTGAACGACGGCAGGTTGGTTTCCAGTCCGGCGTTGTTCTGGTCCACGGTGGCTCCGCACGACTTATCCAGCCCGACATCGCACAGACCATTGGTCACGATATGGGCGACGTTGCCGTTGCCGTTCTGGGTGGCGTGAATCGTGTTGCCGCTCGAATTGGACTGGTCGGCATAGAAGGAATTGCCGAGGGATCCGCCGTCGCTCGTCTGCGTGAGCGTGAGCGTGTTGTTGTCGCCGGCGAGCGCCGCACCGCCGCACAGCAGGACCGCGCACACAACCAGGATCAAAGACCTGCCGAACATGGCTTCTCCCACTCGCTCCGCCGGGCGGCGTGCTAGCGGGACTGCTGCACGACGCTCAGCATGTTACCGGTGCCGTTCTGCGTGAACGAGAGCGAATTGCCCATTCCCCGCTGGATCACGGCGACCTGATTGTTATTGCCGATGATCGATCCGATCACCGAATTGCTCACCCCGATCTGCGACATGGCGAACAGGTTGGACGATCCTGTCACCGAAAGCCCGATGGTGTTGCCGTGACCGGTCTGCTGGACGCTGCCGGGGACCAGACCCAGCCGCGCTGGCAGGCCGCCAAAAGCGGCGCCGAGCGGCCCGCCGTTGAGATCACCATCGAGACTGACCGTGAGGGCATTAGCGTCGCCCAGCCCATCGTAGCTCTGCACGATGGAAAGCGCGTTGCCGTTGCCCGTGGCCGTCAGATCGGCAAGATTGTGCTCCTTGTCATTGGTCGTAATGTAGAGGCCGTTACTCGCCAGTGCTGCCTGACCTGTCAGCCCCGCCAGCACCGCCGCCACCGCGAAAACCCCGAAAATCCTGCGCATTTCGATTACTCCCCTCGATTGGGAGCACTCTGCGCGGAACGCTTGAAGGCTTGCCGGCGGAATTAGCTAAAATTTTAAGCGCTTTTGATCCTTTGCCTAGTTCACCGTTTCGCCGTCGCTGCCTTCGGGCGGCGGCAGGCCGCTGCTAGGCGCGGCCGCACCCGACGTGCCGTTACCGGCCGCCGCCGGATCGCCGGCGGGAAGATAGGGATAGGAGCGCACCGGCGGCAGGTTGGCTGGCTTCAACGGTGAAGCGGATGCCACCTGATGCGCGACCGGCACCGTCTGCACGGCGCCCGCGGGGTTCGCGGTGACCGGCAGCGCCGGATCTGGCGTGGTCCCGTTGCCGTATTTCTCCGCGTCATACTGGGCGATCAGCGTATCGCCGGCGCCCTTGTCCTGGAACGACCAGATGTGGAGCTTCGCCCCTTCCATGATGAGCGACATCACCGCCTTGTCGATCGCCGCCTGCACCGCGATCTCCTTGGGCTCGTTCGTGGTAATGCCCGTTTCGCCCTGCAGCAGCTTATCCATCTGCACGTAGAGGAAGGCGTTGCCATCGATCGAGGTGGAGGCCAGCACCTTGTTTACCGTCACGCTGGCCAGCACTTCGCTGGTCTTGGCCGAGACGGCACGCAGCGTCACCGTGATGGTGTCCTGCACCCACTTGGTATTGGCGCCAATGCCGAGGAAATTCGCCCCGGCGCCGCCGGTCATGGTGTTGGTGTCGTAGCCGATGATACCGCCCTCGAGCACGATCGAGGCGTTGTTGAGCGGCGGCAGCACGTGCGGATCGATGTTCTGTTCGCCGCGATAGACCTTGCGCATCTCGGTGACGATCTGCCGCTCCTTGAGCAGATCGTTGAGCGAGGCGCGATCGAGCACCGTGAACCAGCGCCGCTGGCCGGCATCCTGCAGCGCCTTGATCAGCATCGGCGCGCCCCCCTGGCTCACCGCCTTGGAGAGCGACTGATAGTTGTCCTCCTCCTTGAACTGGCCGGTGAGATCGGGAAAATCGTAAACCGCGACCACTGTTGCAGCCGTGGATGGCGGCAAGGCCATCAGGTCGGCATCGAGCGGGGTCTGCGGGGTGACGACGGGCGCATAAAACCCGGAGCTGAGCGAGGCCTGCTCACCCAGCGGCAGCATCGTGCAGCCGCTAAGGAGCGCGCCGCCCGCCACCACGCCGGCAGCGGCCAGCAATCGCCAATAACTCATGTACATGACTGAAAACCCGGCGTTACTGGTGACATGCTGGTCAATTCGTCTGGAGTTTCGGCACGGTGATGGTCGTCGTCGTGGTGCCGTCGAAGATATCGAGGGTGATGGAGGCGGTGTCCTGCTGGAAGCTGATCGTCGTACTGCCGAAGACGATCGTTCCGCTCTGCTGTGGATTGGTCCCAAAAATCGCGTCGGTGACCTGGCTCGCCAGCGCGGAGAGCAGCCGGCCTTCGAGCTGGGAGAGGAAGAGGTCGGCCTGGCTCTGCGTCGTGGTGCCGGTGCCCGTACCCGTCCCGCTGCCGGAGGATGAGATCGGCGCGTCCGAGGCGGTCGCAGTCTTCTGCGCGCCCGCCACGGCCAGCAGATGGCTGGAATTGAGCGGGTTGCCGCCGAAGCTCGGATTAATCGGGGTGTAAACGAGGTCGGAAGCGAGCGCGCCGGACACTCCGATGCACAGGCACGCGGCCAGAAGCGGCGCCAAAGCTGCACGATACATTGGATCCCCCATGTGCCGGCCCGGAACGATGCCAGGTCCGCTTGTTCCTATGCTCGATGTTGTAGCGAGGCCCATAGAGCCCGTCCAGTCTCCTTCACCAAAGTTGCTTTACGCGAGCCCGCGTAGTGTTCTTTTCGCCACGTTATTCGGGTTAACAAGGTGTTAAACCAAAATATCGATGCGCTCCCGGCGGCTTTACGGCACCTCGTCAGGCGCCGGCTACCATGTCGACCGGATGTAGGTAGTATTACAACAGTCGTTGTCGATTGTTTCCGATTGTTTCTGCTTTTCGATTCCATCTGATTTCTTCGCGGAATCGTGCTCCGCCAGCATTGGCGAGCCCGCTGAGTCTCGCGGCAGGCGCCGCGGCGCTTCGTCACAGAAGATTACCCCTAATGCCGCATTTCGGTCACTATTTTGCTTGTCATCGCCGCCTTTCCGCCGCCGTCACCTTGACGAGCATTTACGATTAATGAAACATTCACCTTGTCAAAATGCCGAATTCCCGCTCGTGTAGGGGGCGCCTGCAGGAAGGCGGTGTGGCTCGCCCATTTCGAAATGGGCGGTGCACACCGGCCAGGCATCGGCAGGAGAAGCGACGGGGCCGTTGTGCGGAGCGGCTTCGGGACCGATGGAGGACCGCAGCAGGGCGCCACGCGCCCAGACGATCAAACGGCCCGAGGGCCGGTATGTGCCGATAGACCAAGCAATACAGCGCCTGCCCGCCGGGTTGGCGAACGTGGATATTTTGCCTGCCGAAGGTCGCGACGACCGAGGGGGTTAAGGAACCAACGATCGAGCGGAAGCGACCGTCTCGTCATAGAAACGGGGTAAACCAAATGAAGCTCAAGATTGCACTTATCAGCGCCACCGCGCTGGGTATGCTGATGGCGACCGGCGCGGTGTATGCCGGTGACAATAACACGACCGCTCTCACGATGTCGGGAAACAATAATACCGGCACGGTAGTTCAGAATGGGTCAAACAATATCGCCGGTCAGTCGGGATACGGACTGAACAGCAGCTTGGCGATGCATCAGGATGGCAGCTCGAATACCCTGACAATCACGCAGACCGGCAACAGCAACTCGGTTGCATATCAATCCAACTACGTCATCATTCCGGGCGCCATGGCGGCGGAACAGGAAGGTAGCAACAACACTGCCACTCTGAGTCAGACGGCGCCCGATGGCGGAAACGCCCTCGGCTCTTTCATTCAGGAAGGCGATTACAACTCACTGAATTTCACGCAAAATGGCACGCTTGGCACTGGCTACGTTTACAACTCGGTGGGCGCCATCTATCAGGGCTCGGCCACTGGCGCCGATCCTCGGGGCCACAGCATTCCTGCCGGCGTCGGTGGGAATAGCCTCACGGTAACCCAGACTCAGGTCGGCAATGGGTTTCAGACTGGGAACAGTATCGAGACGATCTATCAGGCAGGTCCGAACGATACCGCGACGATTACTCAGTACGGCACTTATAACGCTCTAGTAAGTCTTCAGCAGATTGGCAGTGGCGGATATAACACTGCGACCGTTCAGGAGCAGGGGCAGGGCAACCGAATTAACACCGTTACTCAAGACGGCAGTAACAATCAGGCAACTGTCAAGCTGCTGGGCGACTACAATGGCGCGGACTCGGCCAGCCCACGGTTCGATGGTGGCCCCTACAATCCCAATGGTGGTGGTTTGGCTAGGTCGCCCTATGGTTGGGCGTATCTGCCGAATGGCTTTACCGTCGGCAGCGCAGCCGCGTCGGTCGCATTGGTATCGGCCGACGATGTGACCCAGACTGGGAGCTATAACGTTCTCACCTACACCGCGAGCGGCAATTCCAATGCTTACGGTTTTGTGCAAAACGGAACCGGTAACACGACAACGGCGTCGAGCTATAATGACTCGAACCAAGTCGCCGTTGGGATGCAGGGAAGCTACAACACGGTAAACGCCTATCAGAGTGGTGGCGATAACGACATCGGCGTCTCGATCTACGGCAGCTACAACAATGCCGGGAGCCCATTCACTGGCACCGCGGCTACTGGCCACGTTTGGGGTCTATCCGGTGGCGACATCTTCCAGGAGAATGGATCGGGCAATAGCGCTCAGTTGAATGTCGGTACGTCCCTTAGCGACTCCGACAACAATCTATTCGCCGCGTTGCAATACGGATCGGACAACCATGCCACGGGGTCCGTTACGGGTAGCTACAATCAAGCCGTTGTTGTTCAGGTTGGTTCGAATAACAGCGCCGCATTCACGCAGAGCGGCTCGGGCAACAATGCCTATGTGCAGCAGTAGCGTAGTCTGACAGTTCGCCGCCACTTGGCTGGGAGGACCCAAACTGTGCTACTGCGATCAGCGGCAGCAATAGGAACGGGAATCTCCCTCCTGGCCTCGGGCGGCGCACTTGCCGATAGCAACTTCCTGAACATCGTCCAGGATGGCAACACCAATCAGGGCAGCGTGGTGCAGACGGGCCAGGGCAATACAGCCGGCACCGCGACGCTTCCTGTGCATCAGACCGGCATCTTCGACAGCCTTACCGTGATCCAGTCGGGTGACGGCAACACGCTGGGGCTCGATGGCCAGGGGGCGGTGCAGTTCGGCACGGCATCGACCGATGGGTCGGCCGCCAACAGCGCGACCATCATCCAGAATTCGAACGGTAACCGCATCGGCGAACTGGTGCAGTCGACCGGCGCAGTGCACGCCTCGACCGCCAACACACTCACCGTCACCCAGGACATCGGCAACGACAACGTCATCGGCTCGATCCAGCAGATCGAGGCGAGCGGCGCCAGCGGCAACCTCGCCACTGTGGTGCAGACCGGCGCACACAACTGGCTCGACCAACTGGTGCAGCAATCGACATCGACCGAAGGGCTCAACCGCATCCTGTTCAAGGCGACGGGCAATTACAACGGCACCGATCTCGGCCCGGCGACAGGTCCGGGCACGCTGGCCATCGTCGCCCGCAGTACGGGCGCGACTGCCTCGCGGATCATTCAGGGCAGCGACCTTTCGGGCGGCGCCAACAACGACGCCGCGCTGATCATCACCGGCCTCTACAACGAATTCGGCATCGAGCAGTTGGGCATCGACAACAGCGTCGGCTCGACCATCACCGGGCTCGGCAACTCCTTCGCCAGCTACCAGCAGGGCGAGCACAACCAGATCAGCTCCGGCAACATCGCGGGCGACGGCAACGACATGGGGCTGCGTCAGGTCGGCGGCGAAAACGCCATTTCGGCCAACCTGCAATGGTCGAGCGGCTACAACGAGGTGGGCGTCGGCCAGGACGGCGAGAGCAACACCGCCGACCTCGTGCTCAAGGGCGACCACGGCATTTTCGGGGTGAGCCAGCTCGGGCGGGAGAACAAGGCGACGCTCACCAGTACCGGCAACGGTAATATCATCGTCGCCATCGCCGCCAATGACGGCGCGTTGACCGACCGTGGCAATGACCTGCAGGTTTCGATCAACGGCGACGGCAATAACGGGCTCCTGGGCGGGTCGCCGCAGAGCTTCACCGGCCCTGCCCTGCTCGTCGCCGACGCGGCCCCGGCCATCGCCGGGTCACTGCTGCTGGCGCCAGATGCCGGACTGATGCTCGGCCCCCATCATGACAGCGCCGGGCTCATGCCGGGCCTGCTCATCCAATGGGGCGACGGCGACAGCATGACGATCACCGTTGGCGCCAGCCGCGCTTCAAGCAACAATCTCTTCACCGCCGCGCAAGTGGGCAATGGAAACCTGCTGACCGCGGCCATCGACGGCAACGAAAACCAGCTTGCCGTGCTGCAGTTCGGCAACGGCAACACCGCGGCCTCGGAGATCGACGGCACACACAACATCACGGCCATTTCGCAGTAGCCTCGGGGGCGAAGGAAATGGTACCGCCTCCCCGGATCGAACGGGGGACCTCTAGATCCACAATCTAGCGCTCTAACCAACTGAGCTAAGGCGGCAAGGGAAGCGAGCCGGGCCGGAGGCGGCCGGGCATCCTTCAAAAGCGCGCGGACCATAAGTCGTGCGCCCCATCCTGACAAGAGCGGATTTGCCGCCTTCCCCGCCCCACATTGGCCACGTGCCCGGGCTTAACCATCCCGGCGTTTGGTGGCACCGGCAAGGGCGGAGTCGGCTGGACCGGTCCGCGGCCGCACTATAATTAGGAATTCGTTAAGTTCGGCGTATGAACCCGTGCCCGGTGGGCGCGGCAGGGCCCCCGAGGCATATGGACGCGCAGTGGATCAAATCACCGACGGGGCGCCGCGTCCTCGAACACTGGGCCGATCCCCGGCCGGCCTGGCTATGGCCGGCTGACGGCCAGGATCTGCTCTGGCGCAACACCGCGGCCCGGCTGTTTCACGGCCGCGGCAAGGGGCGGGACCGCGGAAATCCGGGCGCAACAGTGCCGATCCGGGGGCAGGTTTCGCGGCTGATCCGGCTGGGCTCGGTCAACCGGGCCAGCCTCAGCCGCATGCAGTTTCTGGTCGGCGACCGGCCGGTTTCGGCGACCTGCGCCTGTACGCCGCTGGTGCTCGCCAATGGCGAAACCGGGCTGTTCGTGGTCGCCGTCGATCCCATCGATGCGGAATCGCTCGATGGTGCGCAAAAGCGCGATGCGCATGCCGAAGCGCTGTTTCCGCCCGGCACCGACTATCTGCTGATCGACGATGATGGGCATTTCGCCGGGGGCTCGCCGACGGCGGTCGAGCGCTATGCGCCGCTGCTCGAATCGGCTGAATTGCCGGCGCTCGACGGGACCGGCGAAGGCGCCATCGAAGTCGATGGTCAACCCAAGACATTCCTCCGCTTCAAGGCAAGCCAGGATGACGCCAGCCTTTTGCTGTTCGGCCTGAGCGGGGATGAGGCAACGCAGGACGCCGGCGCGGCAGCCGTGTCAGATGCAATTTCGCCGCCGGAAGCCGAGCCTGCCCATCTCACCGAACCGTTGCTGCCAATGGGCCTGCCGCCGATCGAGGCGCCGGCCGCACCAGCGCCGGGCGAGACCGAGGAACACTGGGTCGAGCCGCTGAAGGAGTCGCCCGGCGGCGGCCTCACCTCGCTGTTCGACCGGCTGGCCGATGACAGCGCGCTGTTCGCCCCGCTGCGGCCGGACGAGGATTTCGTGCCGCCTGAGTCGGGGGCTCAGCCGTCCGAACAGACGGCGGCAGATCTACCTGCCGAGGCTCCGACTGAGACGCCGGCACCGGAGCCTACAGCGGCAGTGGCGCCAGATGTAGTGGACCAGCCGGAGACGACCGCGACTCCAGCCCTCTATCGCATTGTTGGCCGCCAATTCACACCGCTCGCGGCGGAAGCTCCCGCCGAGGCGCCGCCCGCCCCTGTCGCGCCCCCGGCGCATGCCGAACCGGACGCCGCCGCCGCACCCCGGACCGAGGCCCAGCCACCGGCCGCTCAAACCCGCGCTCCGGGGATATTGCCGCCCGACCCCGACGTGCCGTCCGACGCCGAAAACGTCGAGCGCGTGTCGCGCTATAATTTCGATGAGCTCAGCCGCATCCTCAACGACCGGGTCGGCAACGGAAACGGCAGTGCAACCGGCGCACCGGACAATGGCGGGCAGCCGCCGTTCATGCCGCGGGCGCCGCTGCCGAGCATTCCTTCGGCCACGCCCGAAGGGGAGCTCGTTACCCTCGGTGGCGAGACGCTGGTGCTCAACCGGCTGCCGCTCGGCATTCTGGTGTTCCGCGACCAGCAGGTGCTGTTCGCCAACCGCGCCATCACCCAGATGATCGGCTACGATTCGGTCGAGAACCTGCGGGCCGCCGGGCTTTCGGCGATCTTCCCCTCGGCCGGGGAGGAGCAGCCGCAGGCCGGGCCGGTCAATCACCTCGTGCAGCGCGACGGCGCGCTGGTGCCGGTCACCGCGCGGCTGCAATCGGTGTCGTGGCAGGGCAAGCCCGCGCTGATGCTGTCGGCCAGCGCCACGGAAGTGCGCACCGGCCACGAAGCCGCCGTCCGCGCCTTCGCGGAACTATTGGCGGGCGCGCGGGCCGACGGGTTCATCGAGGCTTCGCGCACGGGCGTGTTCACGGCCATTTCGGGCGATGCACGGGTCATTTTCGGGCGCGAGGAAGACCAGTTGGTCGGCCGCCCCGTCTCGCAATTCGTGGCTCAGAGCGAATTGCCGGCGCTGCGTGAATTCCTCGAACGCCCGGCGCGCTTCGCCGAGACGTCCCGCCCGGCGATCACCCTCAAGGGCACCGATCCCGGCCTCGAACTCATGCTGTTCGCGCAGGGGCAGGCCGGCATCGTCGGCGGCTATTTCGGCTTCGTGCGCCGCACCGATGGGGCTCCCCTGCCCGCCCTCGCCGCGCCGTCGCGCGAAGCCGAGCCGGCGCTGCTCGCCCGGCTGAGCCGCGGCGTCAGGCGGCCGCTCAACACCGTCATCGGCTTTTCCGACCTCATCGGCACCGCCGCCTTCGGCCGAATCGAGAACGAGCGCTACATCGAATACGCGCGCGACATCAAGACGGCCGGTCTCGAGATCGCCGCGCTGGTCGACGAACTCGACGATTTTGCCCGGCTGCGCGACGGCCGCTATGCCCCGCGCCCCACCGATATCGACCTTGCGGGCCTGCTCGAATCCTCGATCACCCGCGTGCGCGGCCAGGCCAGCACGGCGCGCGTGCTGGTCAGGAGCGGCATTTCCGAGCGGCTGCCACATATCCGCGCCGACCGCGCCTCGCTGGCCCAGGCGGTGCTCAACCTCCTCGCCAGCGCCATCGACCAGACGCCGCCGGGCGGCTCGGTAGTGCTTTCGGCGCAGGCCGATGACATAGGCGGCATCAGCATCAATGTGCGGGATTCGGCGCAGAATATCGCCGACCTGGGCGAGCGCTTCGTGGTGTTTCGCGACGGGGTCGGCCGCAACGGCGAGGCGCTGACGCCGATCCGCTCCAGCGTAGGGCTGGCGCTGACCCGCGCGCTGCTCGCGGTCAACGGCATGACCCTGACCGTCGATCCGGCGGCGGGGGCGGGCACGCTGTTCTCGGTGGTCATTCCGCCCGAGAGTGTGGTGATGACGAAGAGCCTGCCGGCCGGGAGGCCGTAGCACGCAATTTTGCGGTTGGAGGCCACATCGTCCCTCCCCCTTGAGGGGAGGGTGGCGGCAGCCGGGTGGGGGTCCATCCCCGCGGCACTGTGCAACTGGCTCGACCCCCACCCTTGGCGCTTCGCGCCGTCCCTCCCCTCAAGGGGGAGGGAGACGATAGAACCGCCAGCGCTTCAGCTTCCGATCGGCTCCAGTTCGTGTTTTCGCCCGATACAGCCTATAGCTTTGGGCGAAACGAGAGCAAAGAATAACGCATGTGGACGAGGCGGGCGGTATTGGCGTCGGGCGCGGCGGTTGCCGCGGGCGCGCTG
>Ga0134128_10003755_pt1 | contig 18576 bp, 17 predicted proteins | sample KB31754_FD_96462 | JGI IMG/M metagenome (GOLD analysis project Ga0134128, IMG submission 96462) | Terrestrial soil microbial communities with excess Nitrogen fertilizer from Kellogg Biological Station, Michigan, USA - KB3-175-4 | ecosystem: Environmental > Terrestrial > Soil > Unclassified ... | reverse complement strand
CTACGGCCGGACGACCCCCACCCCGATCCCGGCCGAGCGGGTCGCGCGGGCCATCGTGTCGGCGGCCGAGCACGGCCGGGATGTGGTCTACGTGCCGGGCTGGATGAAGTTCCCGGCCTGGCTGCACGGCGCCGCCCCCCGGATGTTCCGGGCTCTGGCCACTCGTTTCGGCTGACCGGAAATCGCCCGTTAGGTAGCGGTCGGCGTTCGCTGGTAGCTGAATCGGCGGCGCTGCATCACTGAAAGTGATCGAAGCGTAACTCATTGAGTCTTGTGCCCGCGTCCGCCGAATTCGCTAATGTGCATTTTCGCGGCCTATCGCGCATGCGGCGGCAGCCGGTGCGCCGCGCGGCCCAAATACCACCTGCTGGCCGAAACCCGGCCAGCAGGCCGCCGGAACATCCGGGAGGACTTGTCTTGAGGTCATTCGCGACGGCTGGCCGGGGCCAGCCCGCCGCCATCGTGGCCGCCGGCACCGCCGGTGCGCTGCTCCTGCTCGGCGCTGGGTCGGCGGTCGCCGCCACGCGCCCGACCGACACGCGCTCGCCCGCCCCAGGCCGGGTGGCCGTGCCCCAGGGCATCGGGGCCGCGGCCCTCCAGCACGCCCAGGTCGTCGGCCAGGCCGCGGCGGCCAAGAAGGAGCAGGTCTCCTTCATCCTCAACGCGCGGAACCTGAGCGCGCTGCAGGCCAAGGCGGCGAGCGGCGGTTTCACGCATTACCTGACCGTGAGCGAGTTCGCGAAGACCTACGGCCAGACCAGCGCCAACATCACCGCGCTGGTCAGGTACCTGAAGAAGTTCGGCATCACCTCCCACGTGCTGGCCGACGGCCTGGACGTGTCCACCACGGGCACGGTGACCGACTACAACAAGGCGCTGAGCGTCCGCCAGAACGAGTACAAGCTGGGCGCCGTGCCCGCCCGCCGCGGCCACCTCGGCCGGCCCGCGGCCACGTTCTCCGGCACCGCGCAGCCGACGACGCTGCCGCGCGGCCTGGGCAAGTTCGTGCTGTCGGTCCTGGGCCTGACCAGCTACCCGGCCGCCGCCAGCAACGCCGTGCACACCCCGGCGCTGCCGCACGGCGTACATCCCGCGGCCAACCAGAAGGGCAACCTGACGCCGGCCGCGTTCGCCAGTCGCTATCACCTGAGCTCGCTGCAGCAGGCCGGTCACCTGGGCCAGGGCCAGACCATCGGCATCGTCACGCTGGCCAGCATGCGGACCTCGGACGCCACCCACTTCTGGTCCACCACGCTCAAGCTCAAGACCAAGGCCAACCGGATCACGCTGGACAACATCGACGGCGGGGCGGGCAAGGTCAGCCTGAACTCGGGCTCCGGCGAGACCACCCTGGACGCCGAGCAGTCCGGCGCCCTGGCCCCGGACGCGAACATCGACGTCTACCAGGCCCCCAACACCGATGGCGGGTTCATCGACGGGTTCGCCACCGCGGCCAGCCAGGACCGGGCCGGCGCGGTGTCGTCCAGCTGGGGGGACTCGGAGACCTTCATCGACTTCAGCGCGGCCGCGCGCAAGGAGTCCGCGACCTACGCCCGCGCGTTCAACGAGGTCTTCCTCGAGATGGCGGCGCAGGGCCAGAGCTCGTTCGTCGCCGCCGGTGACGACGGCGCCTACGACGCCTTCGCCGACCAGTCGTCCACCAACCTGTCGGTCGACGAGCCCGGCTCCAGCCCGTACACCACGGACGCCGGCGGCACCACGCTGCCCGGCACCATCCCGGTGGCCACCGGGGTCAGCCCGGTGATCGGCAGCGAGCGGGCCTGGGGCTGGGACTGGCTGTGGCCGTCCTGGCAGAAGCTCGGCGCCAGCTCGGAGAAGTCGTTCGCGGAGCAGAACATCGCCGGCGGTGGCGGCGGCTTCAGCACCGTCGAGGCCACGCCGTTCTACCAGGCGCACTGGCTGAACGTGCACAAGTTCAGTGCCGTGAAGTACCTGACCCCGACCGGCTTCGTCAAGAAGGACGGCGTGAGCCTGCCGACGAAGTGGAACTTCACGGCCAAGCCGGCCGTGTCGACGGGCACCGGGACCGGCCGGGCGGTGCCCGACCTGTCGGCCGACGCCGACCCGTACACCGGCTACGAGGAGTACTTCACCGGCTTCCAGGGCAGCCCGCTGGAGGTCGGCTGGGGCGGCACCAGCTTCGTGGCGCCGCAACTGGCCGGGACGACGGCGGTGATCGACTCCGCGGTCGGCCACCGGGTCGGGTTCTGGAACCCGTCGATCTACCGGTTCGCGGCTCAGAGCGGCTCGCCGTTCACCCCGCTGAACCAGACCGGCACGGGTAACGACAACCTGTACTACTCCGGCACCACGGGCAACTTGTTCAACGCCAGCACCGGTCTGGGCACGCCCGACTTCGCCCAGCTGGCCGCCCACTTCGGCTGATCAAGGCCATGGATGCTGAGTTACCTGCATCCCGCTGTGGGTAACTCAGCATCCATATGGGGCCAGCGGCCCCGCCGCGGGCTCAGCGGCTCGCGGCGGGGTCAGCGGCCCATGGGGGTGACCAGGCCGGTGTCGTAGGCGATGATCACGGCCTGCACGCGCTCGTGGATGCCGAGCTTGTCGAACACCCTGGCCACGTGGGTCTTGACCGTGTTCTCGCTGATGACCAGGTCGGCCGCGATCTGCGCATTGGTGAGCCCGGACCCGATCAGGGTCAGGATCTCGGTCTCCCTGGGCGTCAGGCCGCTCAGGTCGGCCGCGCCCGCCTGGCTGCGCCGGGCCCGGCTCGCGAACTCGGCGATCAGCGTATGGGTCACCGAAGGCGCCAGCAGCGCCCCGCCGTCGGCTACCACCCGCACGCCCCGGATCAGGTCCTCGGGCACGACGTCCTTGAGCAGGAACCCGCAGGCCCCGGCCTGGAGCGCCTCGAACAGGTACTCGTCAAGCTCGTAGGTGGTCAGGATGATCACCTTGGCCGTACTGGCGCCGCCCTCGACCAGCGCCCGGGTGGCGGCGATGCCGTCCAGCCCTGGCATCCGGATGTCCATCAGCACCACGTCCGGCCGGCGTTCGCCGACCAGGCTCAGGGCCTGGGCCCCGTTGGCCGCCTCGCCCACCACCTCGATGTCCGGCTGCGAGTCCAGGATCATGCGGAACCCGGCCCGCACCAGCGCCTGATCGTCCACGATCAGCACCCGGACGGTCATGGCCGGCCCGCCGTCATCTCGCGGCTGGCCGCCACCCTGGCCGCCGCTCTAGGCGAAGACGAAGAAGGGGGCAGTGACGTGGCCGGGCCGCGAGCGTCGGCCGGGAGCCGGGCGAAGACTTCGAAGCCGCCGTCGCCCGTCGGGCCGGCCCGCAGCTCGCCCCCGGCCATGGCCACCCGCTCGCGCATCCCGATCAGCCCGTGGCCGGACCGCTCGCCGCTGGCCCGCGGCGGCCACGGCGGCGGCTCGTTGGTCACAGTCAGCGTGATCTCGGTCGGGGCGTAGCTCAGGGCGACCCTGGTCGCGGTGGGCCCGGCGTGCTTGAGCACGTTGGTCAGCGCCTCCTGGACGATGCGGTAAGCGGACGGGTCCACCCAGCCAGGCAGGTCGAACGGCTCGCCCGCGACGGCCAGGTCCACCGGCAGCCCGGCCTGCCGGACCTGGTCGATGAGCGCGCCGAGCTGGCCCAGGCCGGGCTGCGGCTCGGGGCTGCGCCGGCCGCCGTCCTCGCGGCGCAGCACGCCGAGCAGGCGGCGCAGCTCGCTCATGGCCTGGTGGGCGGAGTTCTCGATCGACCCAAGCAGGTCGCGGGTCTGCTGGTCGACGGTCTCGTTCAGCATCCGGGCCGCGCCCGCCTGCACCGCCATGACCGCCACGTGGTGGGCCACCACGTCGTGCAACTCCCTGGCGATCCTGACCCGCTCGGTGTCCGCGGCCCGGCGGGCGTCGGCCGCGCGCTGCTCGTCCACCCAGCGCGCGCGCTCCTCGAGCCCGGCCACGTAGGCCCGCCGGACCCGCAGGTTGTCGCCGATGACCCACAGGGCGGTGATCATGGCCAGCGGCGCGATGGCCAGGCCCAGCGGCTTGCTATGGGCGGTGGCGAGCGACAAAGCCAGCACCGCGCCGACGAGGCCGACCGCGCTGGCGGCCAGCGACCAGCGCCGGCTGCACCGGGTGTCGACGGTGTAGAGGGCGACCAGCGCGGCCAGGATGGTCGGCGTCACGATCCGGTCGCCGGACACGATCGCGGTGAACGCGGCCGCGCCGGTGACGCCGAACACGATGCGCGGCGCCCGCCGCCTGGCCAGCAGCGCGGCCACGCCGAGCAGACCGAGAATGACCGTGAACAGCGACCACAGTCCGGCGACGGAGGCGAGGAGGCCGATGGTGGCCGCGAGCAACACGACCGGGATGGCGTCCCATACCCAGGCCGGGACTCGCCCGAGCCAGGCCCAGCTCCGAGCGCCTGGCTGTGCGGGGCCTTCGCTCATGCGCTCACCGTACCTGCGACCCGGCTTAACATCGACGGTGTGGCGGGGTTGCGGGGCGTGACGGTGCTGGAGCCGGCCGGGCCGCCCGTGCCCGTGGTGGCCTGCCTGCCGCACGGCGGCCGGGACTACCCGGCCGAGCTGACCGGCGCCCTGGCCGTCGGCCCGGACGTGCTGTGGTCGGACTGGCTGACCACCGAGCTGTACGCGTTCCTGCCCGAGCTGGGCGTGACCACGGTCACCACCACGTTCAGCCGGTTCGTGGCCGACGTGAACCGCGACCCGGCCACCGGGCACGGCAGCTTCCGGTCCACGGTGGTGGCCGCGCGGATGCCCAACGGCCGGGCGGTCTACCAGCGCGAGCTAACCCCGGGCGAGGTCAGCCACCGGGTCGGGCTGGCCCACGCGCCCTTTCATCAGGCGCTGGACGCCGTCATCACCCGGCTGCTCGGCCGGTTCCCCCGGATCCTGCTGCTGGACCTGCACAGCTTCGGCACGGACGTGGACGGCGACGTGATCCTGGGCGACCGGCACGGCGTGACCGCCCGCCCGGAGGCTATGGCGCTGCTGGTCGGGGCGCTGGCCGACGGCGGGCTGAGCGTGCTGCGCAATACCCGCTATCCCGGCGGATGGACCGTGCGCCGGTTCGCGGCCGAGCCACGCGTGGACGCGGTCCAGATCGAGCTCAACCAGCGCTGCTACCTGGACCTGACCCGCCGCCGCTACCCCAGCCCGCCGCCGGTCGGTGAGTTCGAGCCAACCCAGCGGCTGCTACGCGGCATCCTGGCCGACGGGGTCGTCGGCCCGCTCCGGGCCCGCTACGCGCCCTAGCCCGCCGCGGCGCCGGGCTCAGCCGCCGGCACCGCCCAGCAGCCCAGCCAGCACGGCCGCCTCGCTGTGGTCGATGTCCTTGGTCGCGGTCAGTAGGGTGACGGTGTTCTGGCTGGCCGTCTCGCGCAGCCCGGCCAGCGCCCCGGCCTGCTCCGGGCCGTCCAGCTCCCGCTGGTAGCGACGCCGGAACTCGTCGAACTTGGCCGGGTCGTGCCCGTACCACTTGCGCAGCTCGGTCGACGGGGCGACGTCCCTGACCCACTCGTCGAGGGCCGCCTTCTCCTTGGTCAGGCCGCGAGGCCACAGCCGGTCCACCAGGACCCGCGTGCCGTCCTCGGGCGAAGGGTCCTCGTACACGCGCCGCAGGCGCACCATCGTCGTCACCACCCGTCCGCGTTTGTCTGCCTCGACTAGTGTCCGCCTTATGCCCCCTCCGGCCGGCTCGACGCTGTGGCGCAACCGCGATTTCCTGCTCCTGTGGGGCGGGCAGGCGGTCAGCCAGGTCGGATCGCAGGTCACCATCCTGGCCCTGCCGCTGGTCGCGATCGTGCTGCTGCACGCCAGCACGCTGCAGGTCGGCCTGCTGGCGGCCACGGCCACGAGCGCGTACCTGCTCGTCTCCCTGCCCGCTGGGGTGGTAGTCGACCGGATGGCCAAGCGGACGCTGATGCTGGCCGCCGACGTGGCCCAGGTCGTCGTGATCGGGTCGGTGCCGGTCGCCTACGCGGCCGGCCTGCTGTCGCTCGGCCAGCTGTACGTGGTGGCCCTGGCCGCGAGCATCCTCGATGTGTTCTTCCTGGTCGCCTACACCAGCTACCTGCCGGTGCTGGTCGCGCCCGAGCAGCTCATGGACGGCAACGGGAAGCTGAGCACGACCCAGTCGCTGGCCCAGATCGCCGGGCCGGGCCTGGGCGCACTGCTGGTCGGGGTGGCGGGCGCGGCGCTGGCCATGGGCAGCGACGCGCTGTCGTTCGCGGCCTCGGCGGCCTGCCTGCTGGCCATCCGGGGCCGCGAGCCGCGGCCCAGCACGGCCCCGGCCGCCACGACCCCGGCCGCCACGGTTCAGGCCAGCGGCGGCACCAGCCGGGCCCGGTTCCGCGCCGAGGTCGGGGCCGGACTCCGCTACGTGCTGCGCGAGCCCATCCTGCGCCACACGGGGGCCTGGAACGGCTCGGCCAACTTCTTCGTGATCATGGTGGAGACGCTGGGCCCGCTGTTCCTGATCCGGACCGTGCACCTGCGGCCGGCCTACGTCGGCGTGCTGCTGGCCCTGGGCGCGGTGGGCGGCGTGGCCGCCGGGGTGACGGCCCGGCCGCTCATCCGGCGGATCGGCTCGGCCCGCATCGCCTGGGTGTCGATGACGGTGTTCGCGCTGCCCGGCCTGCTGATCCCGCTGGCCGGGCCGGGCTGGTGGGTGCTGCTGTTCGCGGCCGGCTGGATCTCCTGGACGTTCAGCGCCACGCTGTGCAGCATCGCGCTGGTCAGCTACCAGCAGGCGACCTGCCCGCCGGAGCTGCGCGGCCGGGTCAGCGCGGCCCAGCGCTGGATCAACTGGGGCACGCTGCCGCTGGGCAGCCTGGTCGGCGGGGCGCTGGGCTCGGCCATCGGGGTGCACGCCACGCTGTGGCTGGCCGTCATCGGGGGCTGCGCGTCGGGGCTGTGGCTGTACCTGTCCCCGCTGCGCGGCCAGCGCGACCTGGCCACCGGCCCGGCCGGCAACGGCGCGCTGCGGCCGGCGCCTGAGGCCCGCTAGACGCCCGTCAGCCAGCCACCACCCGGCACTGCGCCTGGTACTCCTCCCGCAGCCAGTCCTGGTTACAGCGCGGGTCCTCGAACTCCTCCCCCGCCGCCAGCCGCTCCAGGTACCCGAAATCTGCCTCCAGGCGGCGCCGGAACTCGCCCGCGTCGCCCACCGAGCCGTGTCCCGGCACCAGCCACCGCACCCCCTCCACCGCCGCCAGCCGCTCCAGCCCGGTCCGGTAGTCGCCCAGCGGGTCCGCCCCGGCCACGTCCAGCAGCGGGATCTCGATGTCGGAGAGCATGTCCCCGGCCAGCAGCACCCCGGTGTCGGGCAGGAACACCGCGCCGTGCCCCGGTGCGTGGCCGTCGTGCGCGATCACCCGCGCGGCCGGGCCGTTCCACGGGACGTGATCCCCGGTCAGCGCCACCAGCCGGCCCAGCAGCGCAGGGTCGTGACCCGGCACCTCGGCGTCGGTCTCGCTGACCAGCTCGCCGTGCCGCCGCTCGGCCGTGGCCACGGCGGCCGGGGTCCCGTAGCGGGGCACCTCGCCCAGGTCGCGGTGCCACAGCACGTGGTCCCAGTGGGGGTGGGTGGCGAAGCCCGCCCGCGGCCGCAGCCCGGCCCCGTCCAGCTCGGCGGCCAGCCCGGCCACGTCGTTCACCGACACCGCCGGGTCGATGACCAGGCAGCCGTCGTCGGCGCCGGTCACCACCGTGCTGGTCGTCGTGTACAGCCCGGCCGTCGCGACCAGCACGCCGGGGGCGATCTCGTGAAAGCGCCGCATCCCGCCTTTCTACACCGGCCGATCTACACCGGCCGGCATCGGCTCAGCCGACGGGGCGGGCCTGGACCGGGGTGAGACCGTTGTGGATCAGGCCCCGGCCGCCGGGCCGGTTCAGCGTCGGCAGTGACGGCAGGCTCAGCAGCGCCTCGGCCCGGTTCAGCATCTTGGCGAAGCTGCCCTGGAGGTTGGCCAGCGTGCTCAGGTCCTGGCCGATCAGCGCCGACTGATAGGCCGCCTCCACCGCCAGCCAGGTGTTCTCCAGGTTGACCGCCTGCTTGCAGGCGACGTCGGCCTCCGCCGTGGCCGTCTCGGTCGGCGTGGGCTTGGACGGCCAGTGCGCGTCCGCGGCCTGCTGCGGGGTGCTGTACTTGGTGTAACCGCGCGCCGCCATGCACCGGGACCAGGCCGAGTCCACCGCCTCCACCCGCGGGTCGCTCTCGGTCCAGGTGGCGGCCTGGATGGCGATCTGCGGGACCGGGTCGGACAGCTGCCCGCTACCGCCGTAGAGCTCGTTGCTGGCCTCGGCCAGGCACCCCTCGGGCTGGTGCGCGCTGATCCGGGCCCCCGGCGCGAAGCCGAGCAGCGCCACGACCCAGGCCCGCGGCTGCTTCAGCAGGTTGCCGAACTGGAAGCCGCCCAGGAACGCCGGGCCGCTCTGCGGGCCCGAGGGCTTGGGCTGTCCGTAGCCGTACGTGGAGGCGTCGGCATCGGTGGTCACCCCGAACGGGTACTCGGCCTGCTGGACCAGCGTCTGGGCCTGCGACGGGCTGGCCTGGGTCGAGTACACGAAGCCCCGGCTGGCCATGCACTTCTGGGCCAGCAGCGTGCTCGCCTCGCCCAGCACCGTCTGCTGGCCGAAGGCCACGTCCGCGTAGGTGCCCAGCGGCAGGTTGACGACCTGGTTGGAGTAGGCGGGCGGGATCGGCCCGACCGTGATCTTGGGCCGGCCGCCGCCACCCGAGCGGCCGCCCCCTGGCAGGGCCACGAACCCGCCGCCGCCGCCGACCCCGCCGATAAACACGACCGGGCCGCCGCCCCCGCCAGCCGACCCGTACACGGCCACCGGGCCGCCACCACCGCCGGCCCGCGACAACGCGCGGGAGGCCGCCGATGAGGCGCCTGATCCCGGCTTGGCCGGCGCGGAGCACGCCGCCAGCAGGCAGCCCGCTGCCGCGGCCCATACCCCCGACCGGACCAGCAGCCCCGGCCGGGACCGGTCAGCGGCGCAGCGCATCGGCGGGCTCGATGCTGCTCGCGCGCAGGGCCGGATACAGGCCGGCCAGCAGCCCGATCACGGCCCCGGCCAGCGGGGCGGCAAAGACGATGCGTGAGTCCAGCACCGCCGTCCAGTGCTGATAGACCGTGACCACCAGGGTGGCGATCAGGCCCACGCAGGCCCCGACCAGGCCGCCGAACAGGCCCAGCGCCGTGGACTCGGCCAGGAACTGGACGGCGATGTGCCGGGGCCGGGCGCCCAGCGCCCGGCGCAGCCCGATCTCGCCCGATCGCTCCAGCACCGCCACCAGCGTGGTGTTCGCGATGCCCACCGCGCCGATGAACAGCGCGATCCCGGCCAGCGCCAGGAACACGCTGTTCAGGCTGGCCGTCACCGAGTGCCGCAGCGAGGCCGGGTTGGCCGGCGCCGAGGCCGACAGCAGCTTGGGGTTGCCCGGATCCAGGGCGACCGGCGCCTGGGCCGCCACCACCTGGGCCGCGCCCAGCCGGGTGTGGATCAGCATCTGGGCCACCCCGGACGACTTAGGCTTGCCCCACAGGCTCAGCGCCGTGCTCTCCGGCACCGTGACCCCCAGGTTGAGCTGGGGCAGCCGCGGGTCGCTGGCCAGGATCCCCACCACCGTGAACGGCTGGCCGTCGATGAAGATGGCCGGCTGGCTGGCCAGGCTCGAGATGCCCAGCTGGGACGCGGCCGTGGCCCCCAGCACGACCACGTTCTGCGCCCTGGCCTCGTGGAACTGGTTGAACAGCACGCCCGCGCGCACCTTGGCCCCGCTGGCCGTCAGCGCACCGGGGCTGGCCGCCGTCACCGGCAGGCCCAGCTTGGACCCGTCCGGCAGCGCGCTCACCGCCGCCTTGCCGAAGGCCACCGACCACCAGACCCCGGCCGCCACCACGCCGTGGATCCAGTCCACACGGGAGTCGGCGTTCATCGGGAAGTCCAGCGTCGGCACGCTCGCCTTGGTCGCGCCGCTGTCGTTGACCGTCACCTGGGTCGCGTCCTGGATATTGAAGTCCTTGCCGATCTGCCCGGCCGCGGTCTGCCCCAGCCCGACGATGGCCACGAACCCGCCGATGCCCAGGATGGTCCCGACGACCGTCAGCGCCGCCCGGCCCGGCCGCTGGAGCAGCCCGGCCAGGGCCTCGCTGCCCAGGTCCCGCGGCCGCAGCCGGGACGGAGCCGAGGTCACGCGCCTGCGGCTAGCCGGGTGAGTCAGCACGTGGCCCCCGCTCATCGCCGGTGTCTTGTTGCTCGCTAACAAAGGCCGCTACCCGGCTGTCCTCCGACAGATTTCCGTCTCTGATGCTGATCTGCCGCTGGGCCAGCGCCGCCACGGCCGGGTTGTGCGTGATCACGACCAGGGTGGCGCCCTGGTCGTGCAGCGAGCCCAGCAGGTCGGTCAGCTCGTGGGTGGCCGCGGTGTCCAGGTTGCCGGTCGGCTCGTCGCACAGCAGCAGCGACGGCCGGTTGACCAGCGCCCTGGCGATGGCCACCCGCTGCCGCTCGCCGCCCGACAACGCCGTCGGCAGCGCCTGGGCCCGGTGAGCCAGGCCCACCTCGGCCAGCGCCGTCATGGCCTCGCGGTAGCGGCGACGGCGCGGCATGTCCGCGTAGACCTGGGCCAGCATCACGTTCTCCACCGCCGACCGGTGCGGCAGCAGGTGGAAGGACTGGAACACGAACCCGATCCGCCGGGCCCGCACCGCCGCCCGGTCCCGCTCCGGGGCCCGGCCCAGGTCGATGCCGTCGATCTGCAGGCGGCCCTCCGTGGGCCGGTCGAGCAGGCCCAGCAGGTTCAGCAGCGTCGACTTGCCCGACCCCGACGGGCCCATGATGGCCACGTGCTCGCCGCGCCCGATGACCAGGTCGGCCGGCTTGAGGGCCCGGACCGGCGGCGGACCGGGGTAGGTGTAGCCGGCCGCCGTCAGCTCGATGACCGGATCGTCGGACTCGGCCACGGTCATCCGCCACCCCCGCCGACCGGCCCGATGATCTGGAAGCTGCGCTTGCCGCCCCGGCCCGAACTGCCGTTGATGGCCCGGCCGAGCGGGGAACTGCCCACGTAGTTCTGGCCCGTCAGCACCGAGTCGCCCGGCGCCAGCGCGCCCGGCTTGGTCGGCGTGACCTGGACCAGCCCGGTGCCCGACATGCCGACCCGCACCGCGACCCGGACCGCGTGCCCGCCGACCATCTTGGACACGTAGGTCTGGCCGTCGGCACCGGCGAAGATGGCGGCCTCGGGCACGGCCAGCACCGGGCCGGGGGTGCGGGCCGCGGCGATCGTCATCGAGACGTCCTGGCCGACCAGGGACAGCGGCAGTGCCCGCCGCGTCCGGACCCGCATCGCCACGTACAGGCCGCCGGAGATGGAGGTTTTGGTGGCGGTCTGGTGCGACACCGAGACCACCCGGCCGGGCACCGTGGCCCCGGTGCCCGGCACGGTGATCGTCACCCGCATGCCCGGCCGGACCTCCCTGGCGTTGCTCGGGCTGAGCTGGCCCGCGATCGAAGGGCGGCCCTCGGCCAGCGTCAGCGACTTGACCGCCGCGCCCACCTTGGCGTCCAGGCTGACGATCCGGGCCGGCATCCGGGGCACGAACGTGTACTCGCCCAGCGGGACCATCGCCCCCCGGTCGGCCTTGGGACCGGTGGTGATCTTGGGCACCGTGTAGCCGATGGCGTCGTAGAACGCCGTGACCGCGGCCGAGGTGCCGGCCCCGTAGACCCCGCTGGTGTCGCCGCCGACCCCGTAACCCAGCGTCTCCAGGTCATCCTGGAGCTGGACGACGTCCTGGCCGGTCTCGCCGGGCACCAGGTTCCGGTAGGCGGGCACGCCCCCGGCCAGCGCGAAGAACGGGCGCCCGGCCACCTCCAGGATGACCTGGCCCTCGCCGATGTAGCTGCCGGTGCCGTGGAAGATCTTGGTCACGATCTTCTGCACGTTCTCGCTCGGCGAGCCGCCCGCGCTGCTGCCGATATTCGACGGGCTGACCTCCGGGGGCGGTTCCACGACCGCCTGGCCCAGCACCGTGGTGCTCAGCACCGTCCGGACCACCGGCGCGGTGAGCTGGGTCACGGCGGGCGCCTTGGTCTCGGCTGCCTGCTGGGCCGGCGATTTGATAATCAGGGTTAGCAGCACCGCGCCGACCACGGCGATGATCACGAACACCACGATGACCAGTGCGGTAATGCGACGGCGGCGCATCCGGTTATAGGGGTGCCGCCCGCTTTCGAGCGCCGAGTCCACCGCTGTCACGCTCAGCCTCCGATGTCAGCCCAGCTCCGATATCAGCCAGCGGCCGGGCTCCGCGCCGAATTGGTAAAGATCGCGCGGCGGTTCCCCCTGGATGCCCCGCCCGCCGCGCGACCAAGCCCGAGGTGGCCGGGCCGCGAACCAGCATGAATGCCCGATCTCCAGACAGTGCCAGGATTGTGTGTGAGTTGTGCGTGAATATACGGCGCTGGGTTGTCCGACGACGGGGTTCACACGAAACTCGCATGCAAGCCACACCGGGAATTCCGGCTAACGTGATCGGATGACCTGGGAGGTCATGAGAGGAAAGGGCGGACACCGCAAAGGGCGGCGGAAAGCGGCGGATGGGCGGCAATGAGCGTTCTCACGCAACCATGAGCGAACTCGGGGTGTCCGGGCTGCCTCCCGACCACGGGGAGCTCCTGGTGGTCGACGACGAGCCGTTCCTGTGTGACGCCGTGGCCGCGTCGCTGCGGTTCCTGGGCTTCGCCGTGACCACCGCGCAGAACGGCACCGAGGCGCTGCGGCTGGCCAGGGACCGGCCCTTTGACCTGCTCGTGCTGGACGTGATGCTGCCCGGCACCGACGGCTTCGACGTCGTGCGGCGGCTGCGCCGGGACGGCAGCCGGGTGCCGGTGATCTTCCTCACCGCCCGTGACACCCAGGCCGACAAGGTGACCGGCCTGACCCTGGGCGGCGATGACTACCTGACCAAGCCCTTCGGCCTGGAGGAACTGGCCGCCCGGATCCGGACCGTGCTGCGCCGGACCCGCTCCAGCGAGTCGGTCGGCCCGGTGCTCACCTTCGCCGACATCGAGCTGGACCAGGACAGCTACGAGGTCCGCAGGGACGGAAACCTGGTCGACCTGTCCCCGACCGAGTTCCGCCTGCTGCGCTACCTGATGCTCAACCCTGGGCGCGTGCTGACCAGGGCACAGATACTGGACCACGTGTGGGACTACGACTTCGGCGGCTCCAGCACCGTCGTCTCGACCTACGTCGCCTACCTGCGGCGCAAGCTGGCCAAGTACGGGCCGGACGTCATCCATACCCAGCGGGCGGTGGGCTACAGCCTGCGCCTGCCTGATCTGGAAGGACAGGCGGGCTTCCATGACTCTTAGCCCCCGCGGCATTAGCCCCCTCAGCATTGGCCCCCTCGGCATTGGCCCCCTCGGCCGGGTCCTGCCGACCCCCGCGCGGCTGCGCCGGACCCAGCTGCGCACCCGGGTCCTGGCCGGCGTGCTGGCCGTGGTGATTCTGGCCCTGGCCGCATTCGACGTCACGGCGGTCACCGCCCTGCGCCGGTACCTGCTCAACCAGACCGACACCCAGCTCCAGAACGTGCTCAAGCAGTACCGGCCGTACACGTTCAACACGGCCGTGGGCGTGAGCGAGTGGGTGGCCGGCCGCCAGGTCCCGGCCGCGACGTCCAACCAGCTGCGACTCTCACGGGCGCGGAGCGCGGCGGCCAGGCACACGCTGGCCCGGCTCAGGAAGGCGCACGGCGGCGGGGTCATCCAGGTCGGGCCGACCATCACCCTGATCGGGCCGCGCATCGTGGCCGTGCCGGTCCTGGACCAGTTCTATACCGCGTACCTCACCCCTCAGGGGAAGACCAGGGCCACGCTCCTGCACGGCAACCCAGATCTTAGGCCGAAAACGCCCAGTGACCTGCGGGCCCTGGCCGGCGCGCAGGTGGCGGAGACGGTGACCAGCGACAACGGGCAGGCCCAGCTCCGGGTCCGGGCCATGAAGGTGGCTGACGGCACCCTGCTCGCCACCACCAGCCTGGCCAACCTCAACCAGACCGTCGATCAGCTTGAGCTCATCGTGGCCATCGGCTCGGCCGCCGCCGCGCTGGCCGCCGCGCTGGGCGTGGCCTGGCTCGTGCGCCGCGGCGTACGCCCCATCGAGACGATGGCCAACCAGGCCGACCGGATCAGCGCCGGCGACCTCACCGGCCGGGTCAGCCCCCAGGACACCCAGACCGAGGTCGGCCGGCTGGGCGCGGCCCTGAACGGGATGCTGGCCCGCATCGAGGCCTCGGTCCAGGAGCGCGAGGCCAGCCAGGAGCTGACCCGCCAGTTCTTCGCCGACGCCAGCCACGAGCTGCGCAACCCGCTGGCCTCGCTGCGCGCCAACGCCGAGCTCTACCAGCAGGGCGCCCTGCCCAGCCGTCCCCAGGTGGACGAGGCCATGCGCCGCATCACGCTGGAGGCCCAGCGGATGAGCGCGCTGGTCGACGACATGCTCCGGCTGGCCCGGCTGGACCAGCCGCCCGGCCAGCAGGACGACCCGGTCGACCTGAGCACGCTGATCACCCGCTGCGCCGAGCGGGCCCAGGCGGCCAGCCCGCGCCACCACTGGCGGGCCGACATCGCCGACGGCCTCGAGGTCACCGGCGACGAGGAGCTGCTGCGCCGGGCCGTGGACAACCTGCTGGCCAACGTGCACGCCCACACCCCGGACGGCACCGCGGCCACGATCACCGCCGCCATCGACCGCGACGCCATCACCGTCCAGGTCAGCGACGACGGCCCCGGCGTCCCGGCCGACGAGCTGCCCCGCATCTTCGACCGGTTCTACCGCGGCGGGCCCCGCACCGACCTCGGAACCGGCCTGGGCCTGGCCATCGTGGCCGCGACCGCCGCCGCCCACCACGGCACCGTCGAGGCCGCGCCCAGCGGCCCGCGCGGGCTGAGCATCACCCTGACCCTGCCGGTCTGGGACGACGCCGGCTCGGCGGAGCCCGGCCCGGCCTGCCCGGAGTCCGCCGACCTGGCGCCCGACCAGCCGGTTCCCGTGGGCAGCGCCGCCGGGCGCTGACTCAGGCTCGGGCTGGCCCGGGCTCGGGCTGGCTCAGGGCGGGGCTGGCCCGCCGCCCAGCTCGCGCTCCAGCCACGTCGGCCCGCGGGTCCTGACCGCCAGCCGCGCCAGCGCTCGCCCGCTGCCCAGAAGGCTCGCGAGCCGCCGCGCGGCCGCGTCGGCCGCCGCCACCGCGTCGGCGCCGGCGTCCTCCAGGAACCGGCAGACGATCTCGCCGTCCCGGTCCTGGGCCCAGCCGCCCACGATGCGGCCGTCCCACCACAGCGTCGGGCCGACGTTGCCGTACCCGTCGAACAGCCGGGGGACGTGCTGGCCCAGGAACCAGTCCCGCTGCTGCCAGCCCATCGGCGTCGAGTCCAGCCCCGGCAGCAGCGCCGCCCAGGGCTCAGCCACCTCCGGCGGCGGCTCCAGGTCCTGCGCCAGCACCAGGCCCGCAGCCCCGTCCAGGTCCACCTCGACCGGCGCCAGCCTGGTCAGGGCCCGCCGGACCTGCGTCTTGGTCCATCCCGCCCACCACCGCAGGTCGTCCGCCGTGGCCGGGCCGAAGGCCCCCAGCCAGAGCCGGGCCAGCTCGGCCTCGGCCTCCTCCACCGCCCACTCGGGCAGGCCCTGCGGGCACCAGCGGGTCAGCGGCGACCAGCGGTACTGGTGCGACGTCCACGTGCCCAGCGGGCGGCCCCGCACCACCTGGCCCTGAGCCGCCAGGACGAGCAGCACCCGGCTGGCCAGGTTGACCTTGCCCTCGTAGCTCTTGCCCCTGGACAGCACGATCTGGGTCCGCAGCCGCTCGTCGTCCTGCGCCAGCTCCCCCGCCGTCGCCTCGCCGCGCTTGGCCAGCGCCGCCAGCGCCGCCAGCTCCACGTCGGCCAGCCAGCGCTCCACGTCGTCGGCCACCCCGGTCTCCGCCAGATAGCCCAGGAGCTTGCGCCGCTCCCGCGCCGCCACCGTCGCGGAGCACGCCGCCTGGATCACCGGGGCGATGTCCAGCGAGGCGACGAAGACCGTGCGGCGCATGCCCAGCAGCCGGATCAGCGTCCGGTCCTCGTACAGGGCCCGCCCGACCGACGGGATGTCGCCCCCGTCCATCCGGGCCAGCAGCCCCAGGTACACCGAGGACGGGTCGGTGCCATGCACCGCCACCAGCGACCGCGCCACCTCGGCCGGGCCGTCCGCGCTGGTCCCGTCGGCGCGGGCGCCGGCCGCCAGCCGGTGCCGCAGCCCCAGCCGGGCCCGCCGCTCCGCCACCCCGATCCGCCGCGTCACTCGGGCCACCTAGCCCTCGAAGCCGTTGTCGCGCAGGATCTGGTTGACGCGGGCGCGGTGGGCCTGCTCCCAGGCGTCCAGCGACTCCCTGGCCTCGCTGGCCTGCTTGGCCTGGGCGTCGCGCAGGACCTGCTCCTGGCGGGCGGCGGGGGTGACCACGATGCCCTCCTCGTCGGCCACCACGATGTCGCCCGCGCTCACGCTCACGCCGCCGCACCAGACCTGGCCGTTGAGCGGCTGCACCTGCGCCTTGACCCCGGGAAACGGGATGACGCCGCGGGCGAAGACCGGGAACCCCAGCTCGCGCACCTCGCCCAGGTCCCTGATGACCCCGTCGATCACGAACGCCGCGATCCCCCGGCGCTCTGCGACCGCGCAGACGTTGCCCCCGGCCACGGCGTGGTCCACGTCGCCCGACTCGACCACGATGACCGAGCCCGGCTCGGCCCGGTAGATGGCCGCGTGCAGCATCAGGTTGTCGCCCGGCGGGCAGCGCACCGTGAAGGCCGGCCCGGCGACTCGCGGCATCGACGGCCACAGCGGCCGGATGCCGATGGTCATGACCTGCTCACGGCTCAGCACGTCGGCCAGGGTGGTCGGGGAGATCGTCCTGAACGCGGCGACGTCGCTCATGTTCCTCCTTTATCGCGTATCGCGCGGGTGGCCGCCCGGCAGGTCGCGGTGGAAGATCAGCTCCTCGCCGCGGCTCTCGTGCAGCTGGCTGCCGACCTGGGTGAACCCCAGCTTTCGGACCAGGTTCAGCGACGGGATGTTGTCCGGGTTGATGCAGGCCTGGAACCGGGTCACGCCCTGCTGCGCCACCGCCCAGTCCATCAGCGCGCGGACCGCCTCCGCGGCCAGGCCCTGGCGGCGATACCCGCTGAGGACCATGTAGCCGACCTCGACCCGGCCGTTCTCGTCGGGCGAGCCGTGAAACCCCGCGTCGCCGACCACCACCGGGCCCGGCCGATCCGGCTCCGCCGACTCCCGCAGCAGCAGTACGTGCGGCGCCCAGGCCAGCTCGGCCGGATCGGCCTCGGCCCTGGCCACGCGCTGGTCCAGCCACTGCCAGTCGGCGTCACGCCACTCGGCCGGGATCTCGGCGCCCAGCAGGCGCCCCACTCCCGCCCAGTTACCGCCCTGAATCGCGTTCATCATGACCAGCGGCATCGGCGACAGATCAAGACGCGCGGCGTGGATCACAGCATGCACCTCGATGAGGTTACTGACCGCCCTGGCCGGACGCATCCATGATTAGGCCCATGAGCGACCGAGGGCTGGAGGACGACGGGACGATCGCGCGCGAAGGCGCCCTGGACCGCGTGCCCGCCGCCTTCGGCCCGGTCGTGGAGGCCGCCCGGGCGCGGATCATCGGGACGTTCGGCGGCGCCCGGCTGCACAGCGCCTACCTCTACGGCAGCATCCCGCGCGGCACCGCCAAGGCCGGCCGGTCCGACGTCGACCTGCTGCTCGCCCTGCACGACGAGCCCGACGCCCGCGACCGCGCCGATGCCCGGATGCTAGAGGCCGCGCTCGACGACTCGTTTGCCCAGGTCAACGGGGTTGGCGCCCTCATGTTCAGCACCCGTACGCTGCTCAGCGACCTGGAGCGCTATGACCTCGGCTTCTTCGTCGCCTGCCTGTGCACCCCGCTGCTCGGCCCAGACCTGGCTCGCGAGCTACCTCGTTACCGTCCCACCGCGCTGCTGGCCCGGGAGACCAACGGCGACCTGGACCTGGTCCTGCCGGACTGGCGCGCCCAGGCCGCCCGCGCCGTCACCGACACCGACCGCCTGGCCCTCAGCCGGGTCATCGCCCGCCGCCTGGTCCGCACCGGGTTCACCCTGATCATGCCCCGCTGGGGCGGCTGGACCAGCGACCTCAGCCAGGCCGCCGAGCTGTTCGCCCGCTACTACCCCGAACGCGCCGGGCAGATGAGCGTCGCCGCCGCGACCGGCCGGGACCGCTCCGCCGACCCCGCCATCCTGGCCATGCTCATCGGCGACCTGGGCCCCTGGCTGGCGGCCGAGTACACCGCCGTCCACGGCGAGAAGGCACCGCGCCCCTGACCGGTTTGGCTGACTCTCCGCCAGCACTCCAGCCGGCTCAGCGCACTCGGTCGCTCACTGGGGATGCCGTCATGACACCACGCTATCGGGATCCACCGACGTTCACGCCTCAAGAAAGCTGGGCGGTCTCG
>Ga0134128_10003753_pt1 | contig 18580 bp, 14 predicted proteins | sample KB31754_FD_96462 | JGI IMG/M metagenome (GOLD analysis project Ga0134128, IMG submission 96462) | Terrestrial soil microbial communities with excess Nitrogen fertilizer from Kellogg Biological Station, Michigan, USA - KB3-175-4 | ecosystem: Environmental > Terrestrial > Soil > Unclassified ... | reverse complement strand
TATCATTTAGTTCATCTTTTATCGTTCAGGCCTTTTATCATTTTATCGTTCAGGCCGCAGAAGAAAGCGGCCCGACCGGGGAAGCAGGGTCGGGAGGCTGCAGCCGCCTGAACCGGATAGTCAGGAGTATCATTTAGTTCATCTTTTATCGTTCAGGCCTTTTTATCTTTATCGTTCAGGCCGAAGAAGAAAGCGGCCCGATCGTATCTTCACACTCTAAACACAATTCATATGAATTTCCAAATCAATGAATGTTATCACATCTACAATCGGGGGAATAACAAACAAGTAATTTTTTTCAATAATGAAAATTATTTGTTCTTTTTGAGAAAGATGCACAAGCAGATAAGGCCTTTCTGTGATATCCTTTGTTGGTGCTTAATGCCTAATCATTTTCACCTCGTTATTCATGCCAATGAAATATCCTGCATCCCCCATACAGTATTTGGGAATAATTCTATCCAGAAATTATCATATCAGATTGGTTTATTTTTAAGTTCATATTCCCAAGCTATAAATAACGAAAATAAAACAACTGGCTCCTTGTTTCAGCAAAAAACAAAGGCAAAATATCTGAATATAGAAAACGATCCGAACAAACATGGGAGTTATCTTGTAAATGCCATGCACTATTGTCATCAGAATCCGTGGAAGGCAGGACTAGTAAAGAAACTAGAAGATTGGCCTTATTCGTCCTTTTTGGAATATGGCGGTTTACGAAATGGACATCTTTGTAATAAAGCGCTGTTAATGGAGCTGACAGGATACGATTTAAATAATTTTTATAATGATAGTTATAATATCATTGAAGGATATGATGAAAGAGACTTTCTTTAGTGTCATTTTATCGTTCAGGCCGCCGAGGAAAGCGGCCCGACCGGGGGAAGCAGGGTCGGGAGGCTCCAGCCGCCTGAACCGGATAGTCAGGGGTATCATTTAGTTCATCTTTTATCGTTCAGGCCTTTTATCATTTTATCGTTCAGGCCGAAGAAGAAAGCGGCCCGACCGGGGAGACAGGGTCGGGAGGCTTCAGCCGCCTGAACCGGATAGTTATAAACTCGTTCCGAAAATTGTTTAACGCCAGCCTAATTCAGGTGCAACATACTCCAAAATGGCCGACAGCACATGTACATTGTAATCAACACCGAGCGTGTTTGGGACCGTTAAAAGAAGCGTGTCAGCTTCACGGATGGCTTCATCTTGTACAAGTTCCTTTATCAGCTGACCCGGTTCGGCGGCATAGCTTCTTCCGAAAATGGCGCGCTTATTTTTTTCTATAAAACCAACCTGGTCACTTCGCTCTGCTTCGTGTCCGAAATAATAGCGGTCTAAATCATTTACGAGGGCAAAAACCGACCGGCTCACGGAAACGCGTGGTTCGCGCTGGTGACCTGCTTTCTTCCAGGCTTCTTTGTATAACCTGATTTGCTCAGCCTGCTGCACATGAAAAGGTTTTCCACTTTCATCTTCTTTCAAAGTAGAGCTTTGGAGGAACATTCCATTTTCAGCAGCCCATACAGCCGTGGCATTAGAACCGGCTCCCCACCAGATACGTTCGCGTAAACCTTCAGACCAGGGTTCCACCCGCAACAACCCAGGCGGATTTGGAAACATCGGATTAGGGTTAGGCCGGGCAAATCCAACACCTTTCAGTTTATCCAGGAACTCGAGCGTTTTGCGACGGCCCATTGCTACGTCATCCTCACCCTCGCCCGGCTTATAACCGAAGTAACGCCAGCCATCGATGACCTGCTCGGGTGAACCCCTGCTGACACCTAATTGCAGTCGCCCCCGCGAAATTAAATCAGCGGCGCCGGCATCCTCAACCATGTAAAGCGGGTTTTCATAACGCATATCAATAACGGCCGTTCCGATTTCTATCTTGTTGGTTTTTGCTCCGATGGCCGAAAGCAAAGGAAACGGCGATGCCAGCTGGGCTGCAAAATGATGAACCCGGAAATAGGCGCCATCTATACCAATCTCTTCAGCAGCCACAGCCAGGTCAATAGATTGCAGCAGGGCATCGCCTGCTGAGCGGGTTTTGTAAGAGGGATGGCTGCCCCAATGTCCGAAAGATAAAAATCCTATTTTCTTCATGTTATTGCAAATTTGGTGCGTGCACAAATTTAAGCATTCTGCCGGCTTGGGTTAATCCTTTCGCCAAAACCGGTAGTAAAAAACGATTATGATTTAAAATTAAAAAGAATATCTTTAAACTGGGATAACATTATTTATGTTATTGAGCCAATTCTGAAATCGACTAACCCTATTGCAAACAATTTTTTGATCATTAAAAAGACAACTATGCCTTCTATAAAAAAGACATTAGACATGACACCGGTTGGAATGATCTTTCACATTGTAAAAACGCCAATGGAAACTAACGGAGAGACATTGGAAATGGAATGGGAATTACTTCCTGGGAATGACGGCACACCCGTTCATATTCATCCCTATGCAATTGAAAGCTACAAAGTCCTGGAAGGGCAACTGGAAGTAAATACCAATGGTGAATGGAAAACACTGAAACAAGGAGAAGAGCTAACAGTTAATAAAGGAGTGCCACATACTTTTCGCAATCCCTTAGATACTGTTACAAGAGTCTATAACATTCACTCCCCTGCTATGAAATTTTACAATTATTTTGAAGGGCTTTGTAACATTGTCGATAAATTATCTTCCGGGAAAAAAGAAAAGCTGAAAATGAACCTTATTGCAGTAACTTATCTTTCCATGCTGATGAAAAAATATAAGGAAGAGATGGTCTCTGTAAATCCGCCAGGGTTTGTGATATCCGTAATGAATAGAGTTGGGAAAATTATGGGACTTAAAGTATAGTTTGGTAATACATTTAGTTACAGCAAGACCGGTTTGCAATCTTCTTTCGTGAGGCCAACTGAGTATGGGCGAGGGAACGGAAAGAAGAGTCGGTAGTCAAAGGAGACAAGGAAAGGAAATGTCGGGTGGAGACACCGCCAAGGGAATGGGGAAGGGAAGATCCACCACGAGAACGATTACTGAACTTGCCTCCAAATGATTTAAAAAATTATTATTAAATGCTTTTAAAATATTAGCACTACTTTTAAAGTATGGTTTAATTTTAATATTAAAATTATTATTATGCTTTTGTCTAAATTTATAATGCCCCTTTTATTTACAACTCTTTGCTCAATTGTTTCAGGGCAAGATATAAAAGCGAAAAAAGACATTATTTATGGAAAAAGCGCTGACTGGAACAATCAACAGCAGGATCTTAAATTCGATTTATATTCGCCAACATCGTCTGCGTCCCTGCCTCTGATTTTATTTATGCATGGTGGTGGCTTTATCAATGGAGATAAAAATGCACTTGAACCTTTTTGCCTCAAACTTGCTGCTAAGGGTTATGTAGTAGCAAATGTAAATTACCGTCTTGGCTTTGACACTACTGAATCAAAACGTAATTCCGGAATAATTATGGCATGTTATCGGGGAGTTCAGGATCAGGATGCTGCTTTAAGATTTTTGGTTGATCATGCAAAAGAATATCACATAGATACAACTAATATTTTTGTAAGCGGCGAAAGCGCCGGCGCTGTTAACTGCTTAAACAATGGTTTTATTACGCAAACAGAGTGGGATGCTCTTTTCCCTATACTTCATCAGGAATTAGGAGCAAAAGAAAGCTCAGGAAACAAAATTTCGAATCATTATTCAATCAAGGGTATTATTAGTATGTGGGGCGGTATTGATACCAATTATATTTCTGCCACTGAAAGTAAAGCAATTCCTATTCTATTAATCCAAAGTGAAGCAGATGAACAAATTCCCTTTGAACATGCAAAAAACCAAAATACGCAGTATAATTATATGTTTGGTTCTTATGACATAGCAGAGCGCTACAATAATAATGGTAGTTGCGTAACTTTATTATTCACTAAAAATGCAAGGCATTTTTTTGGTTTTTCACAACACTATATCGCAGCAGCGGTTCAGCAATTTGTTAATTCAGTCATAAAGGGAAGATGTAAAAGCAGGTCAGAAGAAAATAAAGGAGAGAATGATTCTATCAATTTTGCTGAATATGAGTGATTCTTCTGAAAGCAGCTAATAAGGTTAAAAACGAGCATCTTATTTGACAAAAAAGTATAGCCGTGCCGGCGATTCTGCTAAATATTCCAGAGAACGTATTCCCGTTCAGGTAGCTATATTTTTAATCTTTTAAAACACGCCGAAATGATAAAAAAAAATATTGCCTTCTTATCCATTATTTGTGCTTCAGGCCTTGTAATGGTTACCATTTACAATCTTATTGTGGATGCCAAAAGCTGGGGTTCTGATATTCCTGCTTCTATTCAAACCGTAAGGGATTATTATAAATACGCAGACCCGCGGAACTTTTTTGCAATTGTTGCCCCCATTAATATGGTACTGATCCTGCTGAGCATCATTTTATTCTGGAAAGACTCCGTTTCAGTACGTACTTATTTTATCATTTCATTTTTGCTTTATGCAGTCATTGCCTCTTTAACTTTCGTATATTTTGTTCCCCGTGACAGGATCATCTTCACTATGCCCATTGAAGGACACATTGAACAAATAAAGACGGCTTTATCTGAATGGAAAAACATGAACTGGCTGCGAACAATTATTGGATTGACAGGGGTTATGTTCAGCGTTAAAGCTATTGATACTTTTTATAAAATTCACGCATGATGTGATAAGTGCCGTTTGATGTGACCTGTACCATGTGCTCTTATATCTTTCCATTACTAATTGAAGCATTGAGCTCTGAATGCAGGGTCAAAACACCTGCAAGGGGAGGAGGATAAATATTGACCTTTCTGGCACAAATTTGGAAAACTATTTCTGATTCCTAATGCCGGCGGGGACATCCGACAAGGAAGAGGTAATCTTTCGTTACAATTCAATATCTATCAAACAACCCTGCGTAGATCGAATGTTTTTCAATTACCGTTATTACAATATTTTTTATAAACTTGTGTGGTCATTTTTCACTAAATGATTTTCAACCATATTGCCTCATTTACAAATGCCAAAATGTATAAAAAGAATTTAACCAGGCTGGTAAAGCCCGTATTTCATGTGTATTTATTTATTGTCGCCTCTTTTGCAATGGCCGGTTGCAGTACGCTGCAAAAACAGGTAAGATCAGGATGGGCTACAAAAGAGATAAGCCCAGGTGTGCAATTATCGCACAAATATTTTTCCTCCTTATTTCATGCGCCTGAGAATATCAATGTGATCAACCTTGATCTGGATGATACCACTGTTTATATAAAGATTGCATACAATGATTCTTTGCTGGAACAGGTAAGTCAGTTCGGGAAAGCTGCCAATGCAATAGCTGCAGTAAATGGTAACTTTTTTAATACGCACATTGGCGGCTCCGTATGCTTTTTAAAAGTTGATGGCCGCGTGGTGAACCGTACCCACGATGAGCTTAACGGCACCTTGTTTCTCCCCTCGCTGGATACTGCTGCTTTGGCTATCGATGGAAGCCATGTTCAGATGATTATGAAGCCAGTGGGTATGCGATGGGAACAGAAGACTTATGGCTTTCCTACCATTATTGCGGCAGGCCCCTTATTAATATGGAACTCACAGATGGTGCAGCAACTGAAGCAAAAATTTAATGAGACCCGCCACTGCAGGACAGGCATCGGGCTCACCAAAGATCACCATCTTCTGTTAGTAGCGGTAGATGGAAATGCCAAAGAATCTGCCGGCGTTACCATTGACGAATTTGAGCAGCTTTTTAAGGCCCTGAAATGTGTTTCGGCACTCAATTTTGATGGTGGCGGTTCTACTACCATGTGGGTAAGTGGCGGGCCGGAAAACGGCGTGGTTAATTACCCCACGGATAATAAGAAATATGATCATTATGGAGAAAGGAAAGTAGCCAATGCGATCCTGATCATGAGGAGATAAAGATACAGCAGGGAAGATCAAGGCAAAAGGCAATTGCAGTGAAATCTTTTAATTTACACCAAAGGAATGCCTTCGAATAAATCCACAATTTAAAACCGCGGAGCGACACTTCTATTTGATATTTCCTTTCTTTAACTCCTCAATTGCACGATTGGCCGCTCTTGCCGTTAATGCCATAAAAGTGATGGAAGGATTTTGGGTGCCGGTGGAAGTCATGCAGGCGCCGTCTGTAACAAAAACATTGGGACATTCGTGTATTTGATTCCACTGGTTGAGCAAGGACGTTTTAGGGTCTTTTCCCATTCTTACTCCGCCCACTTCATGAATATCGAGGCCGGGAGCTTGCCTGCTGTCGTTGGTTGAAATATTTTTACAACCGCTTACACTGAGCATTTCAGCACCTTGCGTTAAAAAGTCTTTCAGTGATTTTTCATCATTCTCATCATAGTCCACGGAAACTGATAACAGGGGCATTCCCCATTGGTCTTTCTTCTCCTTGTCTAACCAAACCCTGTTCGTTTCTTTCGGTATCGTTTCTCCCTGCATCATCATTGAGATGCCCCAATTACCGGGTTCGGTCTCGCTCATCTTAAATGATTCGCCGAGCTGGTCACCCTCAATACTATGCCCCCAGCCGCTACGATAGGCACTGAAAAAAACCATGTAACCACGAAGGAAGTCCGTTTCCTGCTTATAGACATTCCTGAAATTGGGCATCATGACTGCACAGGGCCGGCGGCCATAATAATAGGAATCAAGGTAGCCATCTATATCTGCTGAAAGAGTTCCGCGGTAATTCTGGAAGGCAATGTATTTTCCCAGCAGGCCGTTATCATTTCCCAATCCGTTAGGGAATCTTGAGGAGGTTGAATTCAGTAAAATGAGGTTTGAATTCAGCGTAGCTGCATTTACAAAAATCACTTTTGCAAAATATTCGGTTACCTGTTTCGTATGGGCATCTATCACCCTTACGCCGGTTGCTTTGTTTTTAGCACTATCATAAATGATGGAATGAACTACCGAATCTGGCCTTAGCGTGAGGTTACCGGTTTTGACTGCCCACGGAAGGGTGGAAGAATTGGAACTAAAATAGCCACCAAACGGGCAGCCTCTCTGGCAAAGATTTCTCGCCTCACACTGTCCCCTGTTTTGTTGTAAATGGATTTCATTGGGTTTTGTCAAATGAGCACAACGGCCAATAATTACATTCCGGTCTTTGTAATGATCCATGATCCTTTTCTTCATTCCTTTTTCTACTGCGTTCATCTCCCATGCAGGAAGAAATTCGCCATCGGGAAGGGTTTCGAGGCCATCTTTATTGCCACTGATGCCTACAAACTTTTCAACATGGCTATACCATGGAGCAAGGTCATCATAACGAATAGGCCAATCAACTGCAAAGCCATCCCGTGCAGGTCCTTCAAAATCATATTTACTCCAGCGTTGGGTTTGCCGTGCCCAGATCAGCGACTTGCCGCCTACCTGGTAGCCGCGTATCCAATCAAACGGCTTCTCCTGGATGTAAGGATGCTCCTTATCTTTTACAAAAAAATGCATGGCGTCTTCCCTGAAGGCATAGCACTTTGATACAATAGGATTTTCTTCTTTTATTTTTACTGTCAGCTCGTTGCGATGCTGAAAATCCCATGGATCTTTCATCATGGTAGGATAATCGACAAGGTGCTGCACATTCCTTCCCCGCTCCAGGACCAGGGTTTTTATTCCATGGTCGCAAAGTTCTTTGGCAGCCCAGCCGCCACTGATGCCAGAGCCGATCACAATAGCATCAAAGGTATTCGCCTGCGTTCCTTTTGAATTGATATTTCCCATCCTTTATTTTGTTTTAAAAACCTTTGAAGTGATTCAGGTTGCCCATGCTTTGTCGCCTTTTTTATAGGAAACTTCGCCTTTGTAAGAGCCGGGTGTTTGTATGTAGCGCACTGCTTTCGTTGCGCCGGGTTGCGAAGTAAAATATCCGAAGACGGTTAAGTTCTGGATCATTGAGAAAAATTCCCGCGGCTTTTCTTCTTTATTTTGTGCTTCCTTACCGGTTTGAATGGCATCGCCTGTTCCTTTTTTTACTTTCGCAATTGCTTTTGCCGGTTCCTTCAACAGCGAATTCAGGATCTCTTTCTTTTGAGAAATGGTGAGCTTTGGAAATGGCCTATTGTATTTTTCGATGCTCTTGTTTTTGATATTATTGATCCCGGCCCAGAAAGTCTTTTGCTGGTCCGCATCATAACAATCTGTTACATAGACTTTCATAAATTGACCTATCCGTGCAGCTTTTGCACCCGGAGAAGTGGCTGTGGCAGGAATGATGGTTTCGCCAATTTCATCCAGGAGTTGAATATTAGCTTCTGTAAATCCTTCTTCCTTGGTGTCCGTTGTATTGCAGGAAGATAAAAACATTTCCGTGCTTACAACAGCCATTGGAAGCATGACAGCCATTGAGGAAAGAAAGCGTCTTCGTTTCATTTTTGGATTTGTGATTGGTACCACAATGTAAAAAAACTTTTTGTTAGTAGCAAGAACGGAATTGAGCACAAAGATGTCAAGACCACCAATAGGCGCAGAGGCTTTTTGTTCTAATGGCCTTTTTCTCTTAGACATTTTGTGTCGAAATAACCAATTCTTCCTCACACGTGGCAAGGACAATTACCAGATATGTATCCTGTCTTTTTCGGGTAAATACATAGAATCGCCGGGCTGTACATTGAATGCCGTGTAGAAAGCCGTGGTGTTCATCAGAGGCCCATTTACCCGCCATAGAGGAGGAGAATGGGGATTGTTATTGATCCATAATCGCAGGAACTGATCTTTCATTTTTACCCTCCATATCCGCGCAATAGAAATAAAGAACCGCTGATCGGGGGTGAATCCGTCAATCTTCGTGGTATCATGGCCTTCTTTGGTCATCTTAAAAGCATCATAAGCAATGGAAGCGCCGCCAATGTCGGCAGTATTTTCTCCCAGGGTCATCGCCCCTTTTACGTGCATAGTATCCAGTACGGTAAATGTATTGTATTGGTCGACTACCTGCTGCGTTTTTGCTTTGAACTTTTTATAATCTTCCGGCGTCCACCAGTTTTTGACATTGCCGTATCTGTCAAACTGCGCCCCCTGGTCATCAAATGAATGGGTCATCTCGTGGCCTATTACCATACCAATACCCCCGTAGTTAAGGGCATCATCTGCGTTGTTGTCAAAATAAGGAGGTTGCAGGATAGCGGCAGGGAAAACAATTTCATTGGCAGACGGATTATAATAGGCAGTAACCGTTGAAGGGGTTGTAAACCATTCTGTACGGTCAACAGGCTTATTCAATTTTGCCAGTTGATATTGATAATTCGCCGATGCAGCAGATATGACATTCTGAAAATAGTTACCTTTTGTTATCGTTACATTGCTGTAATCTCTCCACTTATCCGGGTATCCTATTTTCTTAGTGATGGCAAAGAGCTTTTCTTTTGCTTTTTGCTTTGTGCTGTCGCTCATCCAATCCAGCTTTTCTATTCTTGCCGCCAGCGCCTTTTGTAAATTATTAACCAGTTCCAGTGCCCGCTTTTTAGCATCTTCAGAAAAATATTTTTTTACATACAGTTGCCCAAGTGCCTGGCCCAGGGTGCGATCCACCATATTAGCCATGATTTCGCCTCGCGACTTTTGCTCTGCCTGTCCGGACAGTACTTTGTTGAATTCAAATGCTGCATCAACAAAAGGTTTGCTGAGCACGTTGGCGTAATTGCTGATGGAAGACGCCTGCAGGTAAATCTTCCACTCATTGATCGGAATAGTTTTTAAAAGGGCATTGAGCTTATCATAATAAGCAGGTTGCGCTACATCGATAGAATCTGTTTTTACACCCAGGTAACCCAACACATTCTGCCACCCGATATCCGGTTCCTGCTTTGAAAGGTCTGCCACAGCCATCTTATTATAATTGGCCTTTACATCCCGTAATTCAATATTTGTTTTATGTGATGCAGCGAGTTGTTTTTCTATGTTATAAACAATATCCGCATCTTTTGCAGCCGTTGCTGTATCACTGCCTGTAAGTTTGAACAACGTGGCAAGATAAGCTTTGTATGCCTGCTGAATACCCATGCTTGCCGGATCAGTTTTGAAATAATAATCTCTTTCAGGCAGGCCGATACCTGTTTGATAAATATGTGCAATATTGAGGCTGCTGTTTTTATTATCAGGGCCCACACCAAAACCTAAGACAGAATTATTTTCTGCTTTTGCCTGAGCAGCCACAAACTTCATTAAAGCGGTAATACCGGTAATACTGTCAATACGGTCGAGTAACGGCTTGATGGGATCGTGACCCAGTTGGTTGATCGTGTTGGTATCCATCCCTGAAGCATAAAAATCACCAAGTTTTTGTTCAATGCTTCCTGCTGTATTGGTAGCCTTCGAAACACTATCCAATATACCCTGCAAACGTAAGCGCTGCGGATAGTTCATAAACATGTAGGTACCAACACCGGCCTGTGTTGGCGGTATCTGAGCGGTATCATACCATTTACGATTTACATACCTGAAAAAATTATCGCCGGGTTTAATGGAAGAATCAATTCCTTCTATAGCAGTAGTATTTTTAACGGTCGTGTTTTTACAAGCTGCCAGCGAGAGCAGTGAAGCTAAAAGAAACAGTGATCTTTTCATAAACAGGTGATTATTATACATTGAATGATTGCGCCTATGGCGGGTATCCTCACCACCGACCGCAGAGAAAATGCTTTTCGCGGGTAAAAGTATCCAATTCTAGTCAAAAAAGGCATTTGCCACAAAGGCAACAATGGTGATGAGGATACAGATGATGAGGAAGGGACAAATCTTTAACTGTCAGGGAAAGAAAAACTATTTTAGCGCTTAGCTATTTTTCCACACCGGTTAGATGTTTTATCAATTTCACCTCATCAGGCTTATAGGCAGAGCCATCACCTCTGAATATATCATGAAACCATTCTGAAGGCTGCCTGCCATCAGGCATTGGGGTATCCCAGGCGTAGATCGTATTAGTTTTCCCCGAAACCAGTCCCCAATTGATGGCACCTATATTTTCTTTTTTCAGCATGGGCAAAATATTGGAAAACCGGCTGTTTCTTGTGCGGGCCATGTATTCGGTGCAAATTAACGGGCGGTTGTACAATTTTAAAAAATCAATTACACGCTGGTGCCACTCCGGTGCTTCGTAATCATGATAAGTAATTACATCCGAATTGGCTATCTGAACCCGGTTAAGCTCAGTGAAATCCCATGCCCACAAGCCAGCGCTTATTGGCTGATCGGGTTGTACTTTCCTGGCCCATTTAAAAACATGAATGAGCAAAGGCAGGGAAGCCAGCTTTTTACCGGAATTTCCCGGCTCATTGTACAAATCCCAAAGCAGAACGCGTTTATCTTTTGAAAAATAAGTCATCACATCTGTTACATATTTTTCCAATTCCGGAAAAATTGAAGAATCTTCTGACATAGGCTGGCCGGGATCTTGTACCCATCCGGAATTATGAATACCCGGTTTGGGCGCCGGTTGTTTACCAGCCACAGGCACTTTATTCCAGCAATCATCAAAAAAAACAAATATCGTTTTGATGTGGTGATGGTCTGCAATAGCAAGATATTTGCTTACTCTTTTTTTAAACCCTGAAGGATCTTCTTTCCACGCGATACTATGTAAGTAAACTCTCATCGTATTGAATCCGATATTTTGAGCCCACCCCAATTCCCTGTCAATTGTTGCAGTGTCAAAAGTGTTTTTCTGCCACATTTCCAATTGATTCACTGCTGTGCTCGGTATAAAATCAGCGCCAACGATCCAGCTATGGGAATGATACCAGCTATTTGCCTTTTCTGCTGACCACACTTTTGCAACTGCAGGATTATTGGTATTTACCGGCTGGCCGCTGAGATTAAGCGCAAAAAGAGTAAGAAACAAAAATGATAAGAAGGATTTTCTATTCATAATTAACTTTATTTAAAAATAGATTGTTTTATTCGCCTGACGGCTTTTTAATGATAGTATTTATGTTAACGGGATTCCCAAAATGAGGCGAACCATCGGCGTTCCAGGTAAATTTTTGTATGCGGGGCGAACGGCTGTTACCGCAGCCAAGGCCTGATGAATTATTTGCATGATACAAAAGCCAGTCTTCCGTTCCGTCGCGTGATTTAAAAAAACTATTATGGCCGGGTGCAAAAGCACCTGCTGAAGGTAACGAACTAAAAACCGGTGAAGAAGTTTTGATCCAATCGGATATATTCATTGGATCGCCTCCCGGCTTTAAAGTCAAAAGCCCCAAGCAATAATTATCGGTCCAGCATCCACTCGCCGAATAAGTAATAAACAAGTTCCTATTTTTATTTTCCAGCATTTCCGGCCCCTCATTTACAGTTGGAGGAGCGCCCATTTTTTCCCAATCATAAGTGGGTGAGGAAATCATTACCCTGCCACTGCTTATCGTAAGGGGATCACTCATTTTTGCAATGTAAATATCCTGTTCTCCGTTACTGTTTCCCTGCCAGCCTGACCAAAGCATATATAATTGATTGTTGTATTCAAACACCGTGGGGTCTATTGCCCATTTATCAGAAGAGTCGGCCACTTTCCCTTTCAAAACCCAATTGTCTGACATCGGATCGGCAGAGGCATTTTCCAAAACATAAATTCTGTGAGAATTATTATTTCCACTATCGGCCGCAAAATACATGTACCATTTGTTTTGTAAATAATGCAGTTCGGGCGCCCAAATGTCTTTTGAATAAGGGCCTGTTGATGGAGGACTCCAGATTGTTTTAATGACTGCATTTTTCAAATCGGACATTTTACCCGTTTTGTAGATAACAAGATTGTTCCCTGTGGTATGAGTAAAGTAATAATTCGTATCACTTTGAATCACCCATGGATCAGGACCGGAAGATAATAATGGATTAGTGAAGCCGGTATCAGTTACCACCGGTGGCGGGTTTACCGCTGCTTTTTCTCTTTTACATGAAGAAGTAATTACAACAGCAAACAGAAATAAATATTTAAACATTAGTATCATTCATTAATAATTACAGATCAGTAGAAGAAAGACCTGTTTATGTTTTAAAAACCAAACAGGTCTTTCCAAGAACTAAGCTCATCAATTAATATCCCGGGTTTTGTTTTAGATTGGGATTTACATCCAGGTCAAACTGCGGAATAGGCAAGAATTCATCTTTACCATTTTTGAAGTTAGCAAAGCCTGCGTCCCGTACAGATAATTGCGGTCCCAGGTCGCCCCATCTTGCCAGGTCTTCCCAACGATGTCCTTCTCCGGTTAATTCTGTTATCCTTTCATGTTTTAATTGATCTAAAAATTGCTGCTGGTTTAATCCGGGCATAGCAGTGCTTAATGGAGCCAAACCTGCGCGCTGTCTTACTTTGTCCACATATTGATAAGCCTGTTGAGTTTGTCCTAAAGCATTCAAAGCTTCAGCATATAACAATAAAACGCCGCCATAACGGATATAACGGTAATTATTTCCTGAATGAAAAACTTCCCCATTCATAGTGGCATCATCCAGCTCTTTTCTAAAATAAACGTCGTGGGTATTGGGAACAGCAGTAGGATCACCGGAATACCCCAAAGATGAGAAGGTACGTCCGAAAACCATCGTGTAATCCGGACCTCTTTCATCGGTTGAATCATAAAGGTAGGTAGCCGCAAGGCGTGGATCACGTTTTCCGTCTACCGTTTTTTCCTTTAAAAATTCCCAAACCGGCCATCTTCTCGCTTGTCCGTCCGTGAAGCCAATCGGTCTTGGGGCAAAAAAGGGAGGAATAGAAGTTCCATAATTCAGGTTGTCGGATCCGGGCGCCACGTCATCATCATGAGAATCATTTGGATTCAGTGCATTTTGCCATTCAAAAACTGATTCAGAATTATTTTCCGATGATTCTATAAAATTATCCCGGTAATTGGAAACGAGACTATAGATATTTTTGCCATCCCCTTCTGTCAGCCATTGGAGAGCCTGCTGTGCCTGCGCATATTTATGTTGCTGCATATATGCTTTTCCAAGCATAGCATAGGCTGCACCTTTTGTGGCGCGACCCACATTTGCCGCATCATATTTTTCAGGCAGATCATCAGAAGCGTCTGTAAAATCACGTTCGGCTTGTGCAAAAACACTATCCTGGGGCGAGGTTGGAGGATAATCAGTGGGTTGAGAAGTATGAAGGATTATTGGCACATTACCATAAATAGTTGCCAGGTTGTAATAAAAAAATCCACGTAGAAATTTAGCCTCTGCAATAAATTGTGCTTTCTGAGCAGCATCCATATCAATAGAAGGCACCTTATCCAAAACCTGGTTGGCCCTGTTGATACCAATATAATCATCCTGCCATACACTCGTTACCAGGTAGTCGTTATAATCCGTGATGTGAAAAACATCATAAGTGTTTACAATGTCAGGATTGGGGCTTGTGCTGTATCCCTCATCAGAACGTATCATTGTCATAAAATAAAGCCAGCGTGAAAGCCCTTCCCTGTGAAAAGTGCTGTAGATAGCATTAATGCCCAACTGTGCATCACTTGCTGTTTTCCAAAAATTTTCCGTTGTCGGAGTGTTTGGATTGGGAATATTCAGGTCTTTTTTGCAGCCTAAAATTCCAAATACCGATATGATAAGTATAAAGATTATTTTTTTCATGTCTAATATTTTAAAAAGTGGTCAATTAAAATCCAAATTGTAATCCTATGGAAATAATCCTGCTTGATGGCCAGTTACCCGCATCAAATCCGCGGGTAATAATCCCGGTACCCTGCACATCAGGATCCATGCCTTTGTATTTAGTAATGGTAAGCAGATTCTGGCCGCTTATATAGATATGCGCATTGGTAATACCAGCCTTTTTCAATGTATTTGGAGAAAATGAATATCCGATTTCCACATTTCTCAACCTGACATAAGAACCATCTTCCAACCAGCGTGAGGTCTGTGCCATATTATTTAAGGAAACTTCAGGATCACCTGGTACATCTACTGCAAGGCGGGGATCTTTGCCATTGGTATTTGTTGATGACCAGGGATCAATATCTTTTCTGAAATTAGTCAGTTGATAACCATCCAATACCCGTCTTACATCATCATATAGTTTGTCGCCAAAAACACCCACAAGCTGAATATTCAGGTTGAATTGCCTGTAGGAAGCATTGAACTGCGCTCCGGCCTGCAATGTTGGCCACGGAGAACCATCAAACTGCCTGTCGTTATTATTAATGGTTCCGTCACCGTTTGCGTCCACATATTTTATGTCGCCGGGTTTTGCATTAGGTTGAATAATAGTACCGGCTTTATTGGTGTAATTATTAATTTCTTCCTGGCTTTTAAAAATTCCGTCTGTTTTTATCACATACCATTCGCCGATACTATGGCCTACCTGAGCACGTAAAAAATTAGTTGGTTCTATGTAATTCACTTTGTTTCCCTGTGCATCAACACCCTGGTTGCCCACGGAAACCACGCGGTTTTTAATGGTAGTAACATTTGCTGAAACATCCCATGATAAAGCCTTTTTATGGTTGCGGTAGGTTGCAGCTATCTCAACTCCTGTGTTTTTAATAGAACCGGCGTTTGCAGATGGATTACCTGTGCTTCCCAGGTATTGTGCCAATGGCAATTGTACCAAAACATCTTTTGATAAAGAATTGTAAACATCTGCACTTAATGAAACGGCATTGTTAAGTAAGTTCGCATCAAATCCAATATTTTTTTGAATTCTTGTTTCCCAGCGCAAATTGGAATTGGCTATCTGGGCCTGGTATTCTCCGACAAGAGGTGTTTGAGCCACACCATAAACCGCCCTTGGATTGTTGTTCAAAAGGCCAAGATAATCCCAGGAACCCAGTACATCACTGAAACCCAGTTTGCCATAAGAAGCTCTTAATTTCAAATCATTTATCCAGCTGACGTTGAAAAATTTTTCTTTACTGATTCTCCAGGCAGCCGCTGCAGAGGGGAAATAACCTGTCTGGTAGGCGGAGCTAAACCTTGAGTCCTGGTCTATCCGGCCGGTTAATGTAACCAGGTACTTATCGTTATAGGTATAGTTTATTCTTCCCAGATATCCATGAGAGCGCCAGAACAAAGGGGTTCCTCCATCTGCAGATGCGCTGCCAAGTGCTGATCCTATTGTCGTGAAATACTGGCCGTTTACATTTTGCAAAATAGTACGGCCTGCACTGGTTACTTCTCTTTTTTGTTCGGTACGCGAAAAGCCTACGACACCATTAATATTATGAAGGCCAAAGCTTTTATCAAAATTAAGCGTATGCTCTAAAAGCAAGTTGGTAAAGCGTTCCCTGTCTTCATTAATACTGGTTGCAGGGGGTTGATTGGTATATCGCCAAATACCTGAATCTCTTACTTCCCTGTTATAATCGAAGCTTGCTTCAATCCCCGCGTTAAACCGGTACGTTAGCCAGCTGGTAAATTTTAATTCCGCATAAGCATTTCCTACTATTTTAGCAAAATTGTAGTTCACTTTATCTAATGAGTTTACTGCTAAATAATTGCTTGCATAAGTAGGATCATCGGTAGTTCCCATGCCCCATCCGGCAGGATTGTACTGAATCGTTTTATACTGATCGCCCTGGACAGCAATTATCGGGAGCATACTTGCGCTTTCATAAAAAGCATTGACTCCGCCACCAGGATTATTCCCATTGGTATTGCTTAACATCATATTTTCACCAAAGGTGAATATTCCTCTTTTTGCCTGGGTATTAATGCGCAGGCTTGATCTTTGGAAATCATTGCCTATAACAGGGCCGCTGTTATTATAATAGCTTCCGGATACCAGGTAATTGCTGGTAGCAGAACCACCGGATATGCTCATGTTATAATCCTGATCATTTCCTGTCCTGAATACTTCATTTTGCCAATCAGTATTTATAGTATTATTAGTTAACTGGGCCCCAACTCCACCGGGAAGAGTCACTCCTGAATTGGTATACATGGTATTTACGGTTTTTAAATAATCCTTTGCATCCATCACATTCCACTTTTTAGGGATCTGCTGCGTTCCGTATTTAGCGGAAAAGCTGAATTTTGCAGGGCCTTCCTTTCCTTTTTTTGTCGTAATGATAATGACACCATTTCCTGCACGTGAACCATAAATAGCGGCGGCTGAAGCATCTTTTAAGATTTGTATAGAGGCTATATCATCGGTGTTAATTGTTGTATTGGCATCCGAAAGCATTCCGTCTATTACATATAAGGGATTTGAATTACCGAAACTTCCTACACCACGGATTTCCACTACAGCATTTTGACCTGGAGCGCCTCCATTGCGCACCGTAACGCCGGGCACCAATCCCTGGATAGCTTCACCCACCGAACCGGACGTAATTTTATTGGCATCCTTCATATCTACTATACCGGTTGAACCGGTAAGGTCTTTTCTTTTTACAGACTGGTAGCCAATCACAACCACATCCTGCAGAGACGTGGATTCCGGCTGTAAAACAATATTAATTGAGGTACGGTTGTTTACATTAATTTCCAAAGTCTGGTACCCCACATAAGAAACCACCAGGATTGCATCTGCCGGAACAGTGATGGAGAATGAACCGTTTGCGGCGGAAGTAACAGTACTGCTGCCATTTTTCAGCTGAATGGTGGCCCCTTCCAATGGAATTCCTCCTGTCCCCGTTACGGTTCCTGTAACAGTAATATCCGTTTCATCTTTTAATTGGGAAGACTGGATCACTACAAGATTATTGGGTAATAATCTATACTTTAAACCGGTATTCTTTAAAAGCGCTTCCATCGTTTCAGCAATGGCATAATCTTTAATATTAATATCTACCTTCTTCTTTAGCTCTTTCAGATCGGTATTATATAGAAACCTGTAGTCTCCCTGCTTCTCAATTTTCTGAATAATATTTTCAATCCTGGTATTTCTGATATTCAGTGTGATATTTCGCTGGGCTTTTATTTCTGCATTCGTTTGTAAAACTGCTGCGAGTATAAGCAGAATCGTTAGTTTCATAATTAATATAGATTTTGACAATTCTTTTGAGTAGTACCGCCTTTGCGGATGTCTTTTTTTCATACTTTTATGGTTTATGGTTAAAAAATAAAATACCTTTAGACAGTTATCAGTTTTTTAGCTAAACGGGGGGTACGGCAATATCCCCCGTTATTTTATTAAAAATTTTATTGTTTTATGCTTACTACATTATCCTGTATCTGATACGTGAACCTGGCAGTTAATTGCAGCGCATCCAATGCCTGTTCGATCGTTTCATTTTCAAAAATTCCTTTAAAATGAAATTGTTTCAATGCAGGGCTTAGTATGTCGATCTTTACACCATACCAACGCTCCATCTTTTTTGCCATCTCAACAAAATCATCGTTATCGATGACCAGTTTATTATAAAGCCATGATGTTTCTTCTTTAAGACTATCCGGTTTATAGGGAGATAAAGCAGATATCGATATATTTTCATCAGGAATACTATTAGTTGATGGATAATGGACCGCATTATTTTTTGATTGGTCTGGATGCTCTTTCTTTTTCCGGTAAATCATTTTTTCATTTGGCTTTAAAATGACTTTTGGAGCTGAGGCATCGTTTTTATTAAAAACTTCAATGCTTCCTCTTAAT
>Ga0134128_10003751_pt1 | contig 18584 bp, 15 predicted proteins | sample KB31754_FD_96462 | JGI IMG/M metagenome (GOLD analysis project Ga0134128, IMG submission 96462) | Terrestrial soil microbial communities with excess Nitrogen fertilizer from Kellogg Biological Station, Michigan, USA - KB3-175-4 | ecosystem: Environmental > Terrestrial > Soil > Unclassified ... | reverse complement strand
GCCTGCCCGGCGTAACCCATGATCGCGTCCGGCGCGCCCAGGTGCCGGATGTTCCAGTGCGGGTCGCCGGGCCGGTCGTTCTCCCGGACCGGCCGGGCCGCCACCGGCGGCCGGGCCGACGGCGAGGCCCTGCTCCCCCGGCCGGCCGCGCGGACCGCGGCGCTGCACGCGGCCGTGCCAACGGCCACGGCCGCCGCGACTTTGCCGAGGAACGCCCGCCGCGGGAGCTGAGAGGGCCCACCCATGTCACCATCATGAACCTGGTGGCCTGCGGCGGCCGGCCGCGCAGCTGATGCCCGGGTGCCGCTTGCCGGTTTCTTGACGTTGCCATTGCCCGGCGCAGGCAGTCCGCGCGAATTGGCTATGCCCAGCCCGGCGCAGGGTGCACAATCCGGACATGCTCCCAGGCGCGGACCCCGCTGATGATCCACTGGACCAGGATGCGCCGGATTACCCGGTGGACGACCCGGCCATCCCCCACTGGTTCCTGGCCGAGGGCGACCGCGCTAACCGGGCCACCGACCTGCGCGGTTTCACCACCGGGAACCTGGTCCAGCCGCTGGTGGACGGCCGGGGCTACTTCGCCCGGCTGTGCGCCGAGATCAACGCGACCGGGCGCGGGGACCAGGTGTTCTTCGTGGACTTCCGGGGCGACTTCGATGAGCAGCTGGACGGGCCGGGCACCGAGGCCGGCGAGGTGCTGGGGCGGGCCGCCCGGCGCGGGGTAAGCGTGTTCGGCCTGCTGTGGCGCTCACAGCCCGGGGCGCTGCACCAGTCCGAGGAAGCCAACGCGGATTTCGCCCGGCAGATCGACGAGGACGGCGGCCAGGTCCTGCTGGACGCCCGGACCCGGCGGGGCGGCAGCCACCACCAGAAGCTCGTGGTGCTCCGGCACCCGGGCGCCCCCGGGCGGGACTGCGCCTTCGTCGGCGGCATCGACCTCGGGCACAGCCGCAACGATGACGCCGGGCACCGCGGCGACCCGCAGGTGATGGAGTTCCCGGACAGCTACGGCCCGCGGCCGCCGTGGCATGACATCCAGGCGGAGGTGCGCGGCCCGGCCGTGCACGACCTGGAGCACACGTTCCGTGAGCGGTGGTACGGCAGCAGCGTGCTGGACCTGCCCAGCCCGGTCCGCCAGCTGTACGACCGGGCTTACCACATGGGCGCGGTGACCAGCCGCCCGCTCCCCGAGCCGGTGCCCGACGATGGCACGGTACGCGGCCCACACGCGGTCCAGGTGCTGCGTACCTACCCGGCCCGGCTGCGCCGCTACCCGTTCGCCCCGCATGGCGAGCGCAGCATCGCGCACGCCTACCGGAAGGCGCTGGCCCGGGCCCGGCGCCTGATCTACCTGGAGGACCAGTACCTGTGGTCCCGGCCGGTGGCCCGGATGTTCGCCGCGGCGCTGCACGCCCACCCGGACCTGCACATCATCGCGGTGGTGCCGCGGCACCCGGACAGCGACGGCCCGGTCACCCGGATGCCGGGCCTGATGGCCCGGCACGACATGGTGCGCCTGCTGCGGGCGGCGGGCGGCAGCCGGTTCGCCGTGTACGACCTGGAGAACCACGCGGGCACGCCGGTATACGTGCACGCCAAGGTGGTGGTGGTCGACGACGTGTGGGCCATGGTCGGCTCGGACAATCTCAACCGGCGGTCCTGGACCCATGACAGCGAGCTGTCGATCGGCGTCCTGGACGCCACCCGGGACACGCGGGAGCCGCGGGACCCGGCCGGCCTGGGCGACGGCGCCCGGACCTTCGCCCGCGACCTGCGCTTGCAGCTGTGCCGCGAGCATCTGGACCGGGCCCCGGACGACGTCGCCGACCTGCTGGACCCCGCGGGCGCCTGCGCCGCGTTCCGGCGGCAGGCAGACCAGCTGGCGGCCTGGCACGCGGACGGCGGCACCGGGGACCGGCCGCCCGGCCGGGTGCGGCCGCATCAGGTGGTCAGCCCGTCGGCCGTGCAGCGGCTGTGGGCCACCCCGCTGTACCGGACGGTCTTCGACCCGGATGGCCGGCCCTGGCGGGACCGCACCCGGAACCGCCTGTAAACCGGCCCAGCGCCCGGGCAACCCACTGGCGCCCCCGGGCGTCTTCTTCTGCAGAACCGGAAAGCGATGGTGGGCCATGGGCAGCAGCCAGCGGGGCACCGACAGCACCGGGCCAGGCCGGACCCGGCTGCCCCGGGTGGCCGTGCTGGCCAGCCGGGCCGGGCTGGCCTTACTGCTGTGCGCCGGGCTGGCCACCGCCTCCCCGGCGCTGGCCCGGCCCGCCGCGCGGCGGCTCAGCGCGGCCGGATCGATCGCGGTGACCTGCCGGTCACCCGCGCACCGGAAGCTCGCGGCCCGGCTGGCCAGCGGCATCCGCGCCGCGCTGCGCGGGCGCTCGTCCACCGTCGGGCTCCGGGTCGAGGACCGGAGCAAGGGGCTGAACTGCTACCTGAACACGACCATGCACTTCGATTCGGCCAGCGTGGTGAAGGTGACCATCCTCGGCACCCTGCTGCGCGAGGCCATGACCCAGCACCGGAAGCTGACCGCGGCCGAGGTGCGGCTGGCCACCAGGATGATTACCGAGTCGGACAACGGCGCCGCCTCCGACCTGTGGGCCCACGTGGGCCGCGGCCGGCTGCGCTACTTCCTGGGCCGGGCCCGGATGAGCCAGACCCGGCTCGGTCCCGGCGGGTACTGGGGCCTCACCCAGATCACCGCGCACGACGAACGGCTGCTGCTGGACCTGCTCATGTACCCGAACCGGGTGCTGGACACCGCGTCGCGGGACTTCGCGCTCAGCCTGATGGCCCGGGTCATCCCGGCCCAGCGCTGGGGCGTGCCGGCCGGGGCGCCCGCGGGCCTGACCGTGCACGTGAAGAACGGCTGGCTGCCATTGGCCACGCACGGCTGGCGGATTCACAGCATCGGCTGCTTCACCGGCCATCACCGCGGCTACAGCATCGTGGTGCTCACCCAGGACAACCCGACCATGAGCTACGGGATCAGCACCATCCAGCGGGCCGCGGAGGTCATCCACCGGCAGCTCAACCCGGCCGGCACCGCGCTGCTCCCGGCACCTCCGCCGTCCCCGTCGTGGGGCCATCCGGACGAGCACATCCCGGCCCGGCTCGGCGGCCGATAGCGGCGCAAAGAAAATTTCCGGCAACCCGGAACCACCGGGTGGGCCGGTACGTCTAACTCAATGCCTCTTCCCACCTGGGGCGCATGGTGAATGGTCGCCCGCGCGGTCCGGTAAGCAGCGCACAGTTACCGGGCTGTGCGGGCGACGCCGTTCCCCGGCCCGCAGGTCAGCGCGCCAGGCCGCGGTAGACACGCTGCGCGTTACCGCCCAGGACCGCCTCGAGGGTGCTGGCCGGCAGGCCCAGCCCGGCCACCGCCCGGGCGTTGCGCTCGATGCCGGGCACGCCCGGCCAGTCGGTACCGAAGATGAACTTCGCCGCCAGCCGGCCCAGGCTGAAACGCGCGTAGTACTCGGGCAGCCGGCCCGGGGGCAGCCCGGACAGCTCGATCCACACATTGCCGTGCAGCAGCGCCAGCGAGGCGGCCGCCTCGTACCACCAGCCGCGCCCGCCGTGCGCGAGCACCACGGCCAGCCCGGGGAAGTCGCGCAGCACCGGGCTGAGCCGGCCGGGATCGGCCATCGAGTTATCCGAGCCGGGAAAGGAACTGGTGCCGCAGTGCACCACTACCGGCACCCCCTCCTGCTCGCACAGCGCGTAGGCGGGGTACAGCGCCGGGTCCGCCGGGCTGAACCCGCCGTGCACCGGATGGATCTTGAGGCCGGCCGCGCCCATGCCCAGCTGCCGGCCGAGTTCCGCAGCCACCGGGTAGTGCAGGTGCGGGTTGATGCTGGCCAGGAACGTGAAGCGGTCCGGGTTGTGCTTGATGACCGGCAGCAGGTCCTCGACCGGCTGGATGCCGGTGACCTTCGGGCTGTACTCGCACAGCAGGATCGCGCGGTCCACCCCCTCGGCGGTCATCAGGTCATCGAGCGCTGCCGGGATGACCGTGCCGTCCTCGGCGAACACCTCGGCCCAGCCCGGCTGGCCGAACCGCTCGGCCCAGCCGCGCCAGGCCGGCTTCAGCGTGCTCAGCCGCGGCGCGTGCACGTGCGCGTCGATCAGCAGCCGCCCGTCCAGCATGTGGCTCCCTCCGGTGATCACCCCGCCCGGGGCACGCCTCAGTATCCGCTTTCCGGCAGTTTCCCCGGCATTCCGGGCTGGTACGAAGAAACGTGAGAGGAAATGCGGCAGGAATGATCATGCGTACCGCAGGTCCGGAGCACACCCACTGGCTGCGCTTTTTGCCTGGGAGTCCGCGCAGGTATGGCGGTGTCTCAGTTCTGGACACCTACCACCGGCCGCCCGCCCGCACGTCAGCTGAGGAATGAGATCATGACAGTCACCAGCAGCCAGCAAAACGAGAACCAAACGGGCGGGCTGACCGGGCGCGTGGCCCTGGTCACCGGCGGGACTGCCGGGATCGGCGCCGCCACCGCGCAGAGCCTGGCCGAGGCCGGCGCCGACATCGCGGCGGGCTATTCGCGCAGCGCCGATCGGGCGCAGAAATTCCAGGCCACGACGGCGGCCGGGTTTCCCGGCCAGCGGATCACCCTGCACCAGGGCAACATCGGGGTCGCCGAGGACTGCCGCCGGGTGGTGCGCGAGGTCATCGAGCAGCATGGCCGCCTCGACATCCTGGTCAACAACGCCGGCGTCACCATCGACCGGACCGTGGCCAAGATGACCGACGAGGATTGGCTCCGGGTGCTCTCGGTCAACCTGTCCGGCGCCTTTTTCATGGCCCAGGCCGCGCTGGAGCACATGATCGAGCGGGGTACCGGGCGGATCATCAATGTGTCCTCGGTGATCGGCGAGACCGGGAACATCGGCCAGGCCAACTACGCGGCGTCCAAGTCCGGGCTGTTCGGGCTGACCAAATCCCTGGCCCGGGAGGCCATTTTCGCGCTGAACCGGGCCAGCCGGCCGGTGGGTGACGGCATCGGGCTCACGGTCAACGCGGTGACCCCCGGGTTCATCGCCACCGACATGCTGTCCACGATCCCGGAGCGGGCGCTGGAGCGGATCCGCGGGCAGATTCCGGTCGGCCGGCTCGGGCGGCCCGAAGAGATCGCGCGGGTGGTCCGCTTCCTGGCCGCCGACGAGTCCGCGTATGTGACCGGCCAGATCTGGGCGGTCAACGGCGGCCTGGACATGTGAGGGCTGGTCGCCTGCACCGGGCCGGCGTCGAGCCCGCTGATGGGCATCGCCGCGATATTCGGCGAATATGGGTACACGGGGTATCCCGTTCCGTCTTCGCCCAGGAGGTGCCCAGTGTCCGACGGCAACATCGCGTGGCAGGCAGCGCAGGACGCGGTCACCGCCCTGGCGCCCGAGGCCGATCTTGTCGCCGACCTGGACATGGCGGAATTTGGCGGTTCCCTGCTCGCGGTGCTGAACCGGGCCATGGAGCATCCGGTCACGCTGGCCGGGGCCGGCTTCCGGCTGACCACCAACCTGGTCCGGGCCAGCCAGTTCACCGCGGCCCGGGCCATGGGGCTGGCCGCCGAGCCGCCCATCGCGCCGGGCCGCGACCGCCGGTTCGCGGACGCCACCTGGGAGGACAACCCGGCGTACGCCGGGCTGCTGCAGGCCTACCTGGCGGCCCGGCAGTTCTCCGACGAGGTGCTCGCGGCCGGCCGGGGAGACCCGGTCACCGACGGCAAGGCCGGGCTGGCCGCCGGGTTCGTCCTGGACGCGGTCAGCCCGACCAACTTCCTGCTGACCAACCCGGCCGCGCTCAAGCGGGCGTTCGAGACCGGGGGCCGCAGTCTGGTCGCGGGCAGCCGGAACTTCCTCGACGACATGCTGCACAACAACGGGCGGCCCCGCCAGGTGGACACCAGCCCGTTCCAGCTGGGCCGCAACCTGGCGGCCACCCCGGGCCAGGTGGTCTACCGCAGCGAGCTGATGGAGCTCATCCAGTACGCCCCGCAGACCCCGCAGACCCACGCCGTCCCGATGCTGGCCAGCCCGCCGTGGATCAACAAGTACTACATCATGGACCTGGCCCCGGGCCGCAGCTTCATCGAGTGGGCCGTGCAGCACGGGCACACCGTGTTCGCTATCTCCTACCGCAACCCCGACGCGCAGATGCGCGGGGTCACCCTGGATGACTACCTCATCGGCGGGCCCAAGGCGGCGCTGGACGTGATCACCGACATCACCGGGGCGCCCAAGGTCAACATCACCGGGCTCTGCCTGGGCGGCGCGCTGACCGGCATGCTCGCCGCGTACCTGGCCCGCACCGGCGACCACCGGATCAATGCCCTGGCCCTGCTGAACACGATGCTCGACTACAGCGAGCCAGGGGTGCTGGGCGTGTTCACCGACGAGCCGACCGTCGCCCGGCTGGAACGGCAGATGCAGGAAACGGGCGTGCTGGAGGGCTCGCAGATGGCGAGCACCTTCGACCTGCTCCGGGCCAACGACCTGATCTTCGGCTATGTGGTGACGAACTGGCTGATGGGCAAGCAGCCGCCCGCGTTCGACATCCTGGCCTGGAACGCGGACAGCACCCGGATGCCCGCCGCCATGCACTCCTTCTACCTGCGCTCGCTGTACATCCACAACGAGCTGGCCACCGGCGATCTGGAACTGGCCGGCCAGCAGCTGTCGCTCGGCGACGTTAAGAGTGACTGCTACGTGGTAGGGGCAGTCAATGACCACATCGTGCCGTGGCCGGCCTCGTACCAGGCGACCCGCCTGCTCGGCGGCAGCGTGCGCTACGTGCTGTCCAGCGGCGGGCACGTGGCTGGCATCGTCAACCCACCGGGGCCCAAGGCCTGGCACATGGTGGGCCCGGGCAACCCGGCCACGGCCGAGCAGTGGCGGGCGGCCGCCGAGCGCCGGGACGGCTCCTGGTGGGAGGACTGGACCAGCTGGGCGCAGGACCGGTCGGGCGAGCTGGTGCCCCCGCCCCGGATGGGCAGCAAGCGCTACCCCGCGCTGGGCGACGCGCCCGGCGAGTACGTGCACGGCTGACTCTTGCTTGACAAATCATGCAAGGTGCGTAGTATAGCTAGCAGAGAGAGACAGACGCTGCTAGGAGATGACAGCAATGGCCGATACCCGCACCACCAGCCAGGAAATCCAGGGCGAGGTCCTGGACGCCGTCCGCAAGAGCCAGGAGGCCATGGTGGACGCGGTCAAGCGCTGGGCCGACACGGTTCAGTCGATCACCCCGTCCTTCCCCATGCCCAACCTGCCCTACGCGGACAAGCTGCCCAAGCCCGAGGAGCTCGTGGCCAACGCCTACGACTTCGCCGAGCAGCTGCTGGCCGCCCAGCGCAGCTTCGCCGAGAGTGTGCTCCAGGCGACGAAGCCGCTGACCAGTGGCAGGAACGGCAGCACGGCGCCGAAGGCGGGCACCGCGGCCAAGTGAGCTGAGCCCCACGCGCAAGCGCGGCGGTCCCGGATATCCGGGACCGCCGCGCTGCCGTCTGCCCAATGCGTACTATAGTTAGCACGATCGCCGCACTGCTTCCGGAGGTGCCATGCCCGAGCCATGGGACAAGCAACTGGAGGCGCTCGGCGCATTCATCCGGACCCAGCGCAAGCTGGCCAACCTGTCACTGCGCCAGCTGGCCGAGATGACCAGCCTGTCCAACCCCTACCTGAGCCAGATCGAGCGGGGCCTGCACCAGCCCTCGGTCCGGGTGCTCAGGGCCCTGTCTGAGGCGCTCGACGTGTCGGCGGAAACCCTGCTGGCCCAGGCCGGGCTGCTGGATCCGGACCGGGCCGCCCAGGACGGCCCGGCGGCGGCCAGCGCCCGCCAGGCGGCCGCGGACGCGGAGAGCGCCATCCGCGCTGATCAGCGCCTCACCGATGAGCAGAAGAACGCGCTGATCAGCGTGTACCGGAGTATGCTTCGCTCCGAATAGGGTGCTGTACCACGGTTCCGGCTGCGGCACGCAGCAACCCGCCTGGCCGTGCCCGCGCGGCCGTCCGTGTGACCAAGAAGTTACCTGCACCTTGCCGGTTGGCGAGGTGCCGGGAACTGCGTATGTCTATAATTCCTATATGATTGCAGGGGAATCGCGCTTGCCCACGCTGCTGCCACGCCCGGAACTGTCGGAACTCGCCATCGCGCCACCCAGTACCGGTCCTGGCTACTGGGCCGGCGCCCCCAGCGCCGAACTCGGCGAGGACGGCATCTACCTCGCCTACCGGCTGCGCCGGCCAGTCGGCCGGGGCCGCGGCTACGGGGTGACCGTGGCCCGCTCCACGGACGGCGTCCGCTTCGAGCCGCTGCTGACCATCGGCCGCGAGCTGGTCGACACCGAGTCGCTGGAGCGGCCGTCGCTGGTCCGCACCGACACCGGCAGCTGGCGGCTCTACCTGAGCTGCGCCACGCCCGGCACCAAGCACTGGCGGGTGGAACTGGTCGAGGCCGCCCACCCGGCCGAGTTCGACGCGCTGACCAGCCAGGTAGTGCTGCCCGGCGACGCCAAGACCGGGGTCAAGGACCCAGTGATCACCCGCCGCGACGGGCTGTGGCAGCTGTGGGCCTCCTGCCACCCGCTGGCTGACCCGGCCGAGGCCGACCAGATGGTCACCGACTTCGCCACCAGCCATGACGGCAGGGAATGGACCTGGCACGGCACCGCGCTGAACGGCCGGCCGGGCTACTGGGACTCACGTGGCACCCGGGTCACCGCGGTGCTGCACACCCCGTCCGGGCTGGTCGCCTACTACGACGGCCGGGCCAGCGCGGCCGAGAACTACGAGGAGCGCACCGGGATCGCCACCGGCACCGAGCCGACCGCGCTGGTCCAGTCCGGGAACGCGCCGTTCGCCGAGTCGCCCTACGGTGGCGGCGGCCTGCGCTACCTGGACATCCTGCCGCTGCCCGACGGCAGCTACCGGCTGTACTACGAGATGAGCAGGCCGGACGGCTCGCACGAGCTGCGCACCGAACTGCGCACCGGGCTGAACTGACCGGCGGGCCCGATCACACCCGGGGCTGGCCGTTGCGCGCCTGCCACTGGCCTTCCGGCCGGTCCCCGACCAGCCCCCCGGACCGCTCCCGGGGCTGTAGCCAGTGGCTGAAATCGGACTCGGTGATCTTCTCCAGCAGCCGGATGTCCGTTTCGAAGTAGGGCAGCACGGCCTGCCGCTGCTGCCAGGTGAGCGGCTGGCGGGGCCGGGCGCCGCGCTGCAGCATCCGCTCCAGCGGGGCGGTCAGGCGGGCCCCGGTGGTGCCGGGCAGATGCCGGCTGACCGTGGCCGCCCCCCGGATCAGCTGCGATACGACGCGGTGACGGCCGGTCTCAGCGGGATGCGCGGTCACGTTCTCCTTGGGCACCTCGGTGACCACGCCCGGCGGCACGCCGAGGAACGCGCAGATCCGGTCCAGCGTCCAGGTGGGCGCGTCGACCAGGTCGCGGTAGCGCAGCACCAGCACCTGCTCCCGGGGGAACGACAGGTACAGGTGCTCCAGCTGCTCGCCATACTGGCCCAGCCGCGTGTAGTGCCAGAACTGGGCCCAGCCGTCCGCGATCCGCCGGTCCTCGTCGGCGCAGGCCCGCACGAAGTCACCCTCCGGGTCCAGGCCCGCGGACCACAGATGGGCCCAGTTGGAGTGGGCCCGCTCCACCGGGTCGCGCAGGATCGCGATCAGCTTGGCCGACGGGATCAGCTCCCGGATCCGGCGCTGCGCCTGCCGGTCATAGAGGTAGAACGGGGTCGACTCGCCGCGCAGCAGGCCGGCCGCGGCCGGCGCGAACAGCGCCTCGTAGTCCTCGCGGCGCCAGACGTGCTCGCGCCACGTGGTGACGTCGCCCGGCCCACCGCCCCGGGTGGGCGGCGGCCCGTCGGTCAGGAAGAACTTCGGCTCCTTGACCGGGGACAGGTACAGCGCCGGGTGCTGGTCGAGCGCGGCGTGCAGGGCGGTCGTCCCCGCCTTGGGGGCACCGATGACCAGGAAGTCGGGCAGGGGCACGCGCAGCCTCCTTCGGTCAAGGTGCGCCTGGGCACGAAACGGCACCATGGGGGTTCAGGGGAATTATCCCGATCAAATTTGTAGGCTATTAGACATGGCAAGCTGGGTCAACGGCTGTGGCCAGGCTGCGCCCCGTCACCGGACGTGATCCCGGTCACCTGGCCAGACGCCCCCCGGCCCCGTTGCGCGGGGAGCGCACCGCAGCAGTCTTCCCGCCAGCGCGCGGCTCACACCCGGCGGGCCATATTGACACGCGGCCGGGCGGTGCGCTGGGGTTCGTACTGTGAACCGCGGTTCGCAATGTGGCGTGATTCAGGGCAGTGAAGCCATCCAGCCGCGGGCTGACGCTACGAACTCGACGAAGAGGTGGAGCAGATGAATGCCTGGGACGCGACGTCCTATGAGGGGAAAGACACCATCCTGCGGGTCGTCCAGGAGGAGGCGGACCGGTTCATCGGGCTGGCCGGGCAGCCCGGGGTGTGGGACGCGCAAACGGCCTGTGAGAGCTGGGCCGTCCGCGACGTGGTTGGCCACCTGGTGGACACGACCGAGGGCTACTTCGACGCGTTCGAGATCGCCAAGGCGAGCGGCGAGGCCAGCCCGTACGGCCTGGCCGGCATGCACGAGCGGGCCGGGGAGCAGGCCACCCGGTTCCGCGACCTGTCCCAGGAGGCGATGCTGAGCCGGCTGCGCGCCGACCTGGACAAGCTGATGGGCATGCTGGAGCCGATGAGCGCCGAGGAGTGGACCGGCTTCATCGTCCCGCACTTCTACATGGGCCCGGTCCCCGCGTTCTTCTACGCGGCCGGCCAGCTGATGGACTACGCGGTGCACTCCTGGGACATCCGCCAGGGCACCGGCCGTGCGCACGGCCTGTCCGGCGACGCGGCCGACCTGCTGGTGCCGTTCATGTTCGTGCTCTGGCAGTCCACCATCCGGCAGGACGCCGACCTGACCCCGTTCCGCCTCGGCGTGACGGTGACCGGCCGGAACGCCGGGGAGTACCGGATCGACGTGTCCGACCAGGGCATGAGCTACGAGCCGGGCGACGTCAGCGACATGCCCACGGTCATCGACTTCGACGCTGGCAGCCTGGTGCTGACCACGTTCGGCCGGAGCAACTCCGGCACGGTGCGCGGCGACCAGGAGGTCGCCGACCGCTACCTCAACCTCTTCTTCCGCATCTAGGACCCGGTCTGTTCGGGACGGCGGCTGGACCGTCCAGGCGGAGTCAGCCGCTGTCCCAGCGGCCGGGTAGCGGCTGGTGCGGCGCGCAGGTCAGTCACCATGTGCGCGCGCGGGCGGCGTGGCGGTGGCGTTAAGCCGGAGGTTTGGCGTTTCCGCCCGGGGCGGCCTCGGCGTCGTACTCCCCAGCCGGGTGACCGGCGGGCAGCCGGTGCTTGGCCACCCGCGCGGTCGGGGTGCGCGGCAGCTCGTCGATCAGCTGCCAGTAGCGGGGCACCTTGAACCCGGCCAGCCGCCCGGCGGTGAACGCGCGCAGCTCGGCGAAGTCGGGCTGGTGCCCGGGCACCGGGACCACGAACGCCTTGACCTCTTCCTCGGACAGCTCGGAGGGCACCCCGACCACGGCCGTCTCCAGCACGTCCGGGTGCTCCTCGAGGACCTCCTCGACTTCGGCCGGGGACAGGTTCTCGCCGCGGCGGCGGAGCACTTCTTTCTTCCGGGCCACGAACGTGTAGGTCCCGCCCGGGTCCACGGTGACCAGGTCGCCGGTGTGCAGCCAGCCGTCGGTGAACGCCCGGGCCGTTTCCTCCGGCATCCCCCAGTACCCCCGGGTCAGCACCGGGTTGCGCAGCAGCAGCTCGCCGGTGCCGCCCGGGCCGACCTCCTGGCCCGCCTCGTCGATCACCCGGGCGTGGTTGACCACACCGAGCCGCGGGTGCTGGCGCGGCGCGCCCAGCGTGCCGAACGGCCGGGTGCCGTGCGGCCAGATCAGCCCGTACGGGCTCTCCGACATCGCGTAGCCGACCACGATCCGCAGCCCGAACCGGCGTTCCATCTCCTCCTGCCGGTCCTGGGCGGGCGCCGGGCCGGTGTAGCACAGCCGCAGCGGGGTGTCCGCGTCATCGGGCCGCACCGGCTGGCGCATCAGGATCTCCAGCATCGCGCCGATCGCGTTGAACTCGGTGGCCCCGTGCTGGCGCGCGGCGTCCAGGAAGCCGCTGGCCGAGAAGCGCGGCAGCAGGATCAGCCCGGCGCCGCAGGTGAGGGAGCCCATCATCGAGTACGCGGGCGCGTTGATGTGGAACAGCGGCAGCGACGTCATCAGCCGGTCCTGGGCGGTCAGCTCCATCCAGTACGGGAAGCCCTCGCCCGCCATCACGTAGGCCCGGTGGGTCTGCATGACCAGCTTGGACCGGCCGGTGGTGCCCGAGGTCGGGATCAGCACGGCCAGGTCATCGGGGCTGACCCCGCTGGCGGGCAGCGGCTCGGGCGGTGCGGTGCTGCCCGTCCAGTCGCCGGCCAGCTCGCCGGAGTCCAGCGTGCCCAGCGGGGGCAGGCCGCCGATCTCCGCCTGGCTGACCAGCGCGGCCAGGCCCTGGTCGGTGATCAGCGCCCGCGGCTGGGTCTGCCGGGCCAGCCCGGCCAGCTCGGCCGGGGCGCTGCGCGGGTTGACCGACACGGTGACCGCGCCCAGCGCGGCCAGCGCCAGCCAGCAGATCAGGTACTGCGGCGTGGTCCGCGCGGTGACCATGACCAGATCACCGTGGTTCACGCCGGCTGCCCGCAGGTCCTGCGCGGCCGCGGCCACCCGGGCCAGCGCGCCGCTGAAGCTCAGCTCGCCGTCGTCGGTGCGCACCCAGATGCCGTCCGGATCGCGGCGCGCGGCATCCTGGAGCACCTCGGGGATGGTCCGGGTGGCTGGCCGGTCGCTGGGCATTCCAGCATCTTACGGAGCCGGTGCGGGCGTCCTGGCGGCGGTGTTCGCCGGGACATGCTCACCGGGGTGGTGCTGCCGGGCGGGCGACCGCTACGGCGACGAGCCGGCGGGCGGGGCCGAATGATTCCCGGCCGCCGGGCTTGACGTGCCGGTCGTGGTCGGCGTCGGGGTCGGGGTCACCGGCGCCGAGGTGGTCGGGGCCGGCGAGGAAGGTGCTACCGACCCGGCCGGGCTCTGCGACGCGGAGCTGCTCGGCTGGGCTGACGGACTGCCCGTCGGCGCCGGGTGCCGCGCCTTGTGTGGCGAGCTCTGCCCGCCGACCAGGTTGCCCACGCTCGTGCCCGTGCTGTGCTTGCCCCAGACGACCGCGTTCACCGGCTTGCCGGCCGACAGCTCGAAGATGGTGATCGCGGCGATGACCACGAGGAACACCCCGGCCGCGACCCCGCCGTAGGCCAGCCACTGCCGCCTGCTGATCCCGTCCCACCAGTGGCCGCCGCCCGGGCCGCCGCCGGCCGCCGGGCGGCCGCTGCCGGTCTCCCGGTCGCCGACCTGGCCGCTGGCCCGGGTGCTAGCCGTCTCGCCGGGGCCAGCCTGGCCGTCCCGGTCACCACCGCCCGCCCAGCGGGTGGTCTGCCTGTCCCGGCGCAACGCCGCCAGCTCCGGGATGAGCTGGGTCTCGGCTGGGTCGGGCGCACCGGCCGGGTACCGGCGGCGCCAGGTGACGGTCTCCTGGCCGGGCAGGTCCGGCTGGGCTGCCTGGCGGCCGCCCGCCGCGGTCTGCGCGCCGTTGCCCTGGGTGGCCGCGCCGCGCGTGGTGGCCCCGTTGGGCTGGGTGGCGGTCTGCTCGGTCGCGGGGTGCTGGGTCGCGGTGTGCTCGCCCGTGGTGCGGTGGACCAGAATCTCTCCCGCTGACTTCAGCCCTTCCTGGGAGCGCAGCAGGTAGTGCCGGTAGATCTCGGTGCCCATGGTGCTGGCGATGCTGCCGAGGGCGGCCCCGATGAGAGTGCCCGCCACGCCGAGATAGGAAGCCGCGATTGCGCCGGTCAGCGTGGCCAGCACGCTGGCGATGACCTGGGTGCCGCTCAGATGCAGTCCGCGCGGCCCACTCATTGACTATCCCCCTCTGCCAGGTAACTCCCCCGCTGCCGGAACGGAGGCCGCGGCCTTTCGGGGGGATGACGGCGACTGCTGTCCGAAACATGAGCTTATGCAAGGCGGCCAGGGTGGCGTGGCCTTCTGCCATGATCGGCGCAGCTCAGTGGCCTCTGAAGACTCGGCCAGCACGCCGGCCCCAGTGATTGGTTCTTGTCCCTTTAGTACCAAGGCGGTGCTCAGCCGGGGTGGCGGGGTACGGTCGCGGCGGGTTATGCGGGTGGTGTGGCCGAGTTCACATCCGGCCGGGAGGCTACCGTCAGGGGGTGGCAGATCCCGCGGCAGACGTCCTCGTGCTCGGGGCCGGCGTGATCGGCCTGACGACCGCGGTGAGCCTGGCCGAAGCCGGGCTGGCAGTGGCCATCCGGGCCGCCCAGCCGCCGCAGCAGACGACCTCGGCGGTGGCCGGGGCCATCTGGGGCCCGCATCTGGTCGAGGATAGCGACCGGGTCGCCCGGTGGTGCGCGGACACACTGGCCACCTTCGCCCGCCTGGCCAGCCAGCCGGGCACCGGCGTCCACCTGGTCAGCGGGTGCGAAGCCGGGCCGGCCTGGTACCCGTTCCCGGCCGCGGCCGACCCGCTGCGCGGGCTCGGCGAGATCAGCCCGTGCCGCCCGGCCGAGCTGCCGGCCGGGTTCACCGCGGGCTGGCGGTACACCGCGCCGGCCTGCTCGATGCCGGTCTACCTGGAGTACCTGCTGGCCCGGTTCGGCCGGGCTGGTGGCCGGCTGGACGTCGGGCCGGTGGCGTCACTGGCCGCGGCAGCCCGGGACACCGCCGCGCCGGTGATCGTGAACTGCACCGGGATCGGGGCGCACGGCCTGGTGCCCGACCCGGCGCTGACCCCGGTGCGCGGCCAGGTGGTAATCGTGGAGAACCCGGGCCTGACCGAGTTCTTCATCGGCTTCGATCATGCCGCCGCCGAGGTGACCGAGCTGGCCTACATCTTCCCGCACGACGGCCGGGTGGTCCTGGGCGGCGCCGAGGTGGCCGGTGACTGGTCGCTGGAACCCGAGCCCGCCGTGGCCGCTCGCATCCTGCGCGACTGCGCCGCGATCGAGCCCCGGCTGGCCGGGGCCCGGGTGCTCGGGCACCGGGTCGGGCTGCGCCCGGTACGCCCGCAGGTCCGGCTGGAAGCGGCGCCGCTCCCGGCGGGCGACGGCCCGCCGGGCCGCTCCCCCGGCCCGCGCCTGCTGGTGCACAACTACGGGCACGGCGGGGCCGGGATCACCCTGTCCTGGGGCTGTGCCCGCGAGGTCACCCGCCTCGTCCAGCAGTCCGCGCCCCCGCACTGACCGGCTCGGCCACGCGCTGACCGGCTCAGAAGCCAGGAAACACCCGGCGCAGCCGGTCCAGGTCGATGCCCTCGGCCGAGTGCGGCGGGGTGTGGTCCGGGTCCAGCCGCCCGTAGAGCAGCCGCAGCAGCGCCTCGGCCGGCAGCCGCAGCTCCCCGACCACTTCGGTCCCCGGCACCCACTCGGACAACGTCACCGGGTCGGCCACGGTGAGCAGGTAGTCGCCGTCCGGCTCGGTGGTGCGCACCCGCACCCGGAACGAGTCACCGGCCGGCTTGGCCACGAACTGCAACAGCCCGGTGATGTGGCCGAAGATCAGCGGCACCGCGTCGCTGGCCACAGTAGCCCGGGGGTCGATGCTCACCGCCACGTCCCAGACGTGGACGGCGTGCTCGCCCAGACGCATCCGCACCAGCCCGGCCGCATCCAGCCGCCGGCCGAAGAACTCCAGGCTGATCGAGTCCAGGTCCTCGTCGGTCAGCTGCTCCAGCCGGCGGACGTACTCCTCATCCCAGGTCAGGCTGTCCGCCGCCTGAGCTTCCGGGCTCCGGTTGTTCCACGCGTCCCAGATGGCCGGGAACGCGTCCCGGTCCACCTGCCCCCGGCCGCCCAGCGCGGCGGCCAGGCTCAGCGTGGCGATCTCGGCGCCGCTGCCGAGATGCGACAGCACCTGGGCGATGGTCCAGTCGGTGTCGTAGGACTGCGCCCGCAGCTGCTCCGGGCCGAGCGGCCGGACCAGCGCTTCGAGCCGGTCGTGGGAGTTGCGCAGGACGCTGATCAGGGTCCGGGGGTCTGAGCTCACGGCTGTCTCCGTTCGGTCTGCTGCGTGCCCGTCATGGCAGACCCTAGGGTGAGGGAATGAAGATCGGTTTCGGCGCGCCCGTGTCAGGGGTCTGGGCCACCCCGGAAAATCTAGCCGCTTTCGCCGTCAGCGCCGAAGGTGCTGGATACGCCTCGCTGTGGACCTTCCAGCGGCTGATCGTCCCTGAGGGCTCAGCGATGGAGCCGGTCTACCACAGCGTGCTCGACCCGATGGTGGCACTCGGCTACCTGGCTGCCGTTACCCAGCGGATCCGGCTCGGCGTGGCCGTGCTGAACATGCCCTACCTGGCTCCCGTCTACCTGGCCAAACAGGCCGCGTCGGTCGACGTGCTGGCCGGCGGCCGGCTGGACCTGGGGCTCGGCATCGGCTGGATGCCGGAGGAGTTCACCGCGGCCGACGCGACCATGGCCAGGCGCGGCGTGCGCACCGGGGAGTACCTCGAGGTGCTCCGCCGGGCCTGGGCCGAGGGCATCACCGAGTTCAGCGGCGAGTTCTACACGGTCCCGCCGGGCCGGATCGCGCCCAACCCGGTGCAGCGGCCCGGGCCGCCGGTGCTGCTCGGGGGCACGGTCCCCGCCGCCCTGGAGCGGGCCGGGCGGCTCGCGGACGGCTGGGTGACATCCAGCCGGGCCGACCTGTCCCGGATCAGCGAGGGCGTCGACGTGGTCCGCGGGGCCGCGGCCGCGGCGGGCCGCGATCCCGCGTCGATCCGGATCATCTGCCGTGGCGTGGTCCGCGCGGGCGCCCCGGAGACCGTGCCTGAGGGTGGCGGCCGGCGGCTGCTGTCCGGCAGCTACGCCGACATCCGGGGGGACGTGGCCTGGCTGGCCGAGCACGGGGTCACCGAGATCTTCTACGACCTGAACTGGGACCCGCTGATCGGGGCGCCGGACGCGGACCCGGTCGGCGCGGCCGCCCGGGCCGAGGAGATCCTGACCGAGCTGGCCCCCGGGGGCGAGTCCTAGCCGGGCCGCTCCACGGGCCGTCCGGCGGTCAGTCCTTGGCCTGCAGGCCGGCCTGCAGGGCAATGGCCGCGGCCTCGGTCCGGCTGGCCGCGCCCAGTTTGCCGAGGATGTTGGACACGTGCACGCTGGCCGTCTTGGGCGCGATGAACAGTGCCGCGGCGATCTCCCGGTTGCTCCGCCCCGCCACCAGCAGCCGCAGCACCTCGCGTTCCCGGCCGGTCAGCCCGGACAGCACGCCGGGGGCACCACCGCTGGCCTGCCGGCCGAGCCGGGCCCGGCGGCCGAGATCGGCCAGCGCGGAGCGCAGCGGAGTGGCGGCCAGCTCGTCGGCGACCTGGACCGCCTGGGACCATTCCTGCTCGGCTTCGGCCCGCTGCCCGGCCTCGGCCAGGGCCTCGGCCAGCCGCCACCGGGAACGCGCCGTCTCGTACACGAACGCGGGGCTGAACGTGTCCACCACCAGCTGCCAGGCCTGCGGGTCGTTGTGGCCCTGCACCCGGCCCCATTCCGCCTCGGCCCGGGCCAGCCAACCGCGGCCGTCCACGCCCAGCACGAACTTGGGCCGCTGCGGGTAGGCCGCGCCCTCCCGGGCCGCCTCGATCAGCACCCCGGCCGCGGTCACCTCGGCCTGCGCCGCCGCCTCGTCCCCGGCCGCGCGGGCCTGCTGGGCCCGGTCGCCCCGGGCGGCCAGCCCCACGGCCGCGATCCGGATCACCGGCGGTGCGTAGCCCTCCTGGTCAGCGTTCTGCTCGGCCAGGATCTCGGCCACTTCGGCCAGCGCGGACGCGGTGTCCCCGCGCCACAGCGCGTGCTCGGCGAGCAGCCCGCGGGCGATGTACGCGCCGAAGCCGTCGGCCGGCCAGAACGGCTCCAGCCAGGCCCGGCGCTCGGCGACCGCCGGGCTGCCCCGGGCCACGTCCAGGAACAGCGCCATCGCGGACAGCCGGGCCTCGGCGGCGGTGCCGACCCGGACCCCGAAACCGTCCGCGAGCTCCTGCGCGTGGTCCCAGCAGCCGTCCTGGTAGTGCGCCAGGTAGTGCGTGTACTGCAGGTCGAGCCCGTACGGGGCGAGGGCGAGGCCGGCCGCTTCGGCCTGGCTGAACCCCTCGTGTGCGGTGGCAGCCGCTTCGGCCAGGTCGCCGCGTTCCAGCTGGGACCGGGACAGCTGAAACGCGGCACGAAGTTCGACGCCGAGCATGGAGTTGGCCCGGGCCTGCCGGTAGGCCTCGGTGAACAGGTCGATGGCCTCTTCCGGCTCGCCCCGGCGCTCGGCCAGCAAGCCCATGGTGACCAGTGCGTCCGCCTCCACCCAGGGCGCGTTCGCGGCCCGGGCCGCGGCCCGGGCCTGCTCGGCCCGGCGGGCCGCGCCGTCCTCGTCACCCACGTACATCAGGGTCTGCGCGTGGGTGCCCAGGGCCCGGGC
>Ga0134128_10003749_pt1 | contig 18594 bp, 14 predicted proteins | sample KB31754_FD_96462 | JGI IMG/M metagenome (GOLD analysis project Ga0134128, IMG submission 96462) | Terrestrial soil microbial communities with excess Nitrogen fertilizer from Kellogg Biological Station, Michigan, USA - KB3-175-4 | ecosystem: Environmental > Terrestrial > Soil > Unclassified ... | reverse complement strand
CGTTTTTTCATGTTCGCTTTCCTGCCCGGTTTCCTGGGCTCCGGATGAATGAACTGCCTTCTGGGCGGAGGTCAGCGCAGCCATCAGCCGCTGGCGCATCTCGGCAGCCGCTTTGCGCGTGAACGTAATCGCCACCACCTCCTCGGGTTCTTCGACACAAGCCAGCAGTTTGAGATAGCGTTGAATCAGAAGTCCGGTTTTACCGGACCCGGCCGGAGCCTGCACAATGAATGAGCACGCAGGATCGAGAGTCTGGCGCCGTTCCGCCTCATCCGGCGGAACACTCGATGCATTCTGCTGCAGCGAGAGCGCATTACTCATTCTTCCTCCCCTTGCTCGGTGAAATCCATGGCTGCGCGCTCGTAAATACGGCACAAGGGACGAACATCGCATGTGCGGCAGGTCTGTGGATATTTCTTGGGGTCGACTTGCGAATGCCCGCTGGAAAAATCGGTAACGACGCTTACAAGAGCATCAAGCCACGCTGCGACGAGTGCTTCCCATGAGTCATATCGATCGATGTGGCGTGATTCCGCAAACCCCTTTACACCGGGCAAAAGATCGTTGTCGCGCGCAAGCGCGGTATACCGCATTTCCCCGGTTCTGACTTGTGCAAAGGCAATGGCGGCAGCGTCCGCCTCAGCGGCCACAAGATAGAGCGGCAGTTGAGGCTCGTCCGGGCGCTCACCCAGCATCGCGTTCACGGAAGGCGCCCGCGTTTTGTAGTCGATGACAATCCGGCGGCCGTCGGGGAGTTCATCCACGCGATCCAGCCGAGTGTTCAATGCAAGTCCGGCGATTTCGATGCTCCTTCTGGCCTCGGTGGAAACTACAGTGAAATCGCTTCGCTTCCTCTCTTCCTCGAGCCATTCTCGGGCCAATCTTATCAGCCGCCGCTGCTCTATCCGGGCAAGACGTTCTGACAAGGTGTACGGATGCCTGGCGCTCATGCGTGCAATGACCTCTCCCGCGACACTGGTCAGCAGCATTCTCAACTCGTTCTCAGCCAGGGCATCCAGTTCGCTTTTATTCCTGATCCGTCCCCATACCTGGGCAAGCATCTCGTGAACCAGCGTGCCGCGCTCTGCCGCATCAAGCCCAGAATGAGGCATCTTCAAGCCTTCCGCATACAAACGATGTAGGGCCAACGCGCGGAATGGGCAGGCGGCCTGGTCTTTTATCACCGCCACGCCGCCGCGGGTCCTGCCATCCCCTCCTTTGTCATGGGCTATCCCGGGCGCCGGATTGTCCTTTATTCGCTCAAGTCGGCGTCCCTGATGGATCAGATCGCGATGTTTCACATATTCCGGAAGCAGACCCGGGAGCCCAATGTCACTGGCAGCAATATGCGCGATCAACGGACTTGGCGCCAGCTCACGCGTATCGCTGCTCCCGATATGCCGGGCATGGCTCAAAATAACTTCCTTCGATGCGGCCAGCCATCCATCCGTAAAGCGGCACGCAAGTTCGAGAGTGGCTGCCGGCGAGCCCAAGGGCAGCCCTTCGGCGCGCTGCAGCTCGATCGGCAGGAACGGATTCGGACGCGGTTGCAGCGGCCAGGCCTCATCCGACAATCCCATCACCCAGAGATGATCGAACATCATTCCGGCAGCTTCAAAGACACTGAGTATCTGGATGGGAACGTCCGGCGTCTCTGGCTGAAACAAGGTATCGGCAGCCATCCCGCGCAGGCGTGAAACGGCCTGGCGATAGCTCAGGCCAGTAGTAACAGTAACGTTGTCAAGAAGGGCGAAGCCCGATAGGACGTCCTGCCATTTTTTGAGCGTCTGGTATTCTGAAGAATCAGGAGTTCTTTCACCTGGAAATCCGACGAGTCGCAGGATATCGAAAATTGCTCTCGCCAGCGCGGAAGGACGCTGCTCGTTCGTCGACATTTTTTTGCGGAACTTTTCGCATGCCGACAACAGCTTCACCAGGATTGGACAGTTTGCGTTGTTTTCGTGCTTTATCAGTCCAAGCAGGCGGTCGAGTGTGATCACAGGCTCGGCATGCTTGCGCAGTTTCGCATCAAGCTGTGCACGAGGAAGCATTTCGGCTTCCGCCCCAGCCAAGAAGGGGGAGCGTAACAAGAGGCTTGCACGCTCGAACTCGATTTCTCCCTGGATGAGCTCAAGCACAAGGAACGCTGCATGTACCAGCGGATACGAACTTAGCGCAACACCCAGGGATATGTTGAATGGCATGTGCTGCGATGCGCCGGGAAGGGCTTGACGGACATCCGGTTCCATCACGGAGCTGAAGATCCGTACGAGGCTACTCCGATACTCCGAAAGCTGCGGAACCACTATGCCGATGCGAGCAACGCTATCCTTCTCTATTCGAGTCCGCGCCCACGCCGCGGCACGATAAATCTCATCATTGCTGACGTCACATTCCATCCGCTGCACAGTCCGGGTTGCAGAGCGCGACATTTCGAACCGCTGCACGGGGGGAGTGGTTCCTCTCATCTCATCGACTTCACAACCCGCTTCCTCAAGCTTTGCCAGTAGCGCAGCCCATTGCGGCGTAACGCTGTCGAAACCATAACAAATCAGGCGTTGCGGTATTGCGATGCCAGGGGAACCGCACAAGCCGGTTACAAGCGTGCAAAGACGTGCACGGTCGATCTGGCGAGCCTTGCGGGTGACATTTTCATAGCGGCGCGACCAGGCGCTGAATGCCCTGCAATCCTCGTTCAGCACGAATTTCCCGAGCCGGGGGATCAACTGCCACTCATGGGCAAGCACCCACGCCTCTCGGGCCAACCGTGCGGTTTCTGCCACGGAGAGCAAGACGGGAGCACCCACCGATCGGGCGACAGCCTCCTCCCACAAGAGCTGCTCCTGTGCAGATGTAAGCAGCTGGGGTAGATGAGACGCATGAGTGGAATAAAGCGCATCTTCGTAGATGCGCTCGATAAATGCGGAAACTGGCAGAATGTCGGCTGAAGCCCAGGCAGAAATTCCTTGTGCTGTCTGGATTCGATCGAACTCGCGCCTGAGGGTGATGGCAAGCCGCCGATTGGGAGTCACAACCGTATCGCCGGCTTTCAATCCGGCGATACGGTTTACAACAACTTCGGGAAAAGGAATTTGTAGAGAATGAGGAATGGCAGACATGCCGCGGCAAGCCACCGCTATTGAATCAGCGTTCCAGCTTTTCCAGTTTTTCCGTCACTTTTGCCCAATCGTCGGCATCAGACGGCGCATCCTTTTTCTCGATGATAGGTTTCCAGGATTTGGATAATTCAGCATTGAGTGCGATGAAATGTTGCTGACTTCCCGGCACATCGTCCTCAGAGTAAATAGCCTCTACCGGGCACTCAGCCACACACAAAGTGCAGTCGATGCACTCATCAGGATCAATCACCAGAAAATTAGGCCCCTCCCGAAAGCAATCCACTGGACACACGTCCACGCAATCCGTGTATTTGCACTTGATACAACTTTCAGTTACCACATAAGTCATGACAGATCCTTGCTGAGCTCTTGGAGAATCCGCAATTTTACCAGAAATTTTATGAACATCACTATAGCCCCATGACTCCGAACCATACTGCAATCATGGGTTTAAGACCCTGTGGCGTCACCTGCTCTGTCACTGGACTGTGTCGGACTCGGGAGAGTCTGCGGTTCGATCAAGCGGGTGAGGCGAATATGTCGGAGCGACTTTCATTTGAAAAAGCTACGGAGCATGCAGATGCCAAGCCGAAGGTTCATAGTGTCGTAACACTGAGCTCAGGCTGACGTGTAGAGCATGAACCTCAAAAGCGGGGAATGGATTGGTATCGAGCCGCGGACCAAAAACCTTCCCCCGCTATTACTTTACAGCAGGAATAGAAACAAGGAATAAAAGCAGGACCTTAGGGAGCCGCTGAACAAATCCCTCGTAGGCGCGACGGTGGCTTTGCAGGATGAGATGCGCGAAAGGCGACGACGCGAATGGTGCGACCGCGGGGAGAGGAGCAGTGTCTTCCGAAGGAAGATGCAACCTCGAAGCAGGATGCGGACGCTCCAGATTCGATTTTGCGCGGTCGTTACGACCCGACGCTGCCCGATCCCGGCGTTGCCGGGTCCCTCGAGCGACGCTCTGGAGTGCCACTTCGTTGCGCTCCTTGGCATCGTAGTCCAAGCTACGACCTTCGTCGCGCGCCTTGCGATTATCCCGATTTTGGCAGCAACGCGCTCTGCGGAGGATTTGTTCAGCGGCTCCTTAGGAGGCACGCCGCATTGCACCGCTCGTCTCATGCACCCCTCCCCCATGGCTGATGGGCTCAGTGACAGAGGCGGGTACAGGCAGTTTCAGCAGGACATAAAGATTGGCAAGATTGTCACGGAATAACTGGTCGAAGCTCGATACCGCATAAGGCGGATTGTAATCACCCAACCACCAGAACCAGTCGGAACTTTCACAGGATGCAAGCTGCCGCTCCGCTTTCTCTCTTTCGTCAGGAGTCAGGCGCCCGCTTTGCATGACAAGATCATAGCTGTGCTTGGCTGCGCTCAGCAAATCCCACGCACGGTTCTTGTCCCGATCCCCGATCCAGGTGGAGAAGGTTCCATACACCCAGCTACCCGCCGTCAGAACCGGCAAGCGCGCTGCTTCTGTCTCTTTCTCGGCTGCGATATAGTCGCGATAGGTCGTGGAATGAATGGAAGAGTGGTTTTCAAGAATCTCATACAGATCATTGAGGAAATAATATCCATTATAGGGATAGTACTCCCAGGCATTCTCACCGTCGAGAATCACGCTCACGACCGGTTTCTCTCCCGGCAATGCGCTACGCCCGATCTCCTCCAGAGATCGCACCAGATGCTCGGCAGCATCCCGTCCAAACCACTTGGCATACTCGAAACCGATCATGTCCGACAATTTCTCGTCCCGGAAGAAGCAAATGACATTGCCCGCTTTTCCGTCAACCCGATATGGCCGGTAAAGAAAGCGGCTCCTCTCCGGCAGAGGCTCGTCCGGATAGGAATGACGCAGGCTGTTCGCCAGCACCCCTTCGCCACTGGCGGACCACTTGCAACCTTTTTCACCCAGTATCTCAAGTAGCGGTGCTGATACGGCTCCTTCCGCAGGCCATATCCCCTCGGGTCTTGCCCCAAAGCGCACAGCATGGCTTTCAATGGCGGAAACCAGTTGGGATGCGACACGGCTTCGTCCTCCCGGATAAACCGGTTCGGACGGCAGAGCCGAACCTGGCATGCTCTCGCGAGCGGATGAAAAATCGATCAGCAAGGGTGCGAGCGGGTGGTAATGCGGTGTGGTGGAAAGCTCGATCTGCCCTGATTCCACCAGCTTGCGATAACGAGGAATCAAGCCCTGCACAACCTCTCCAATCACATCGAGCAACTGCATCCGGTGTGCATAGCTGAAACCCTTCGCCTGCGTCATCAACTGGATCACTACCTCACTGCTTCGCCGCACGCTTTCACCCGTCCAGGCGAGGTGATACCAGACCAGCAGATCCGCAAGATACTGGCCAGAAAGATAGGCCAATTCCCCGTCCCCGTATTCCCTCAACATTTCATGGATGTCGTACAGGCGTTTGTACGCAGGATACGGCTGCATCATGGTCAGATGATTGCTGCGAAAACAGCTGTCGAAGGCACGTAACCGATCTTCCTGGGAAACGTCATCCAGACTGGGGGTGGCCAGCAACCGCAACAGCGGATCCCGGATCTCTCCGGAAGCAAACTGGATAGCATAGTCCTCAAGCTGATCCAGCAGCACTGGCACGAAATTGACCACCGCCTTAATACAGGGGTGGGCCTCAAGGTGAGCGGCCATATCGCTGTAATCCTTGATCGCGTGCAGATATACCCATGGGAGCATGAATTCGCCGGTCTCGTAATTGCGATAATCCGGCTGATGCATGTGCCAAAGCAAGACTAATTGTACTGGTTGCATATCTCGTACACCTGTTTAATCAACCTTATCCAGATCCGATCCGTTTCTATTATCTTACATAATGTATCTTTTGCCCCAGCATTTCCGGAGTGACAAGCGTAACACCCGTTTCAGTCACATAAAAATGCTTTCTGTCTTCCACCGGATCAAATCCCACCTCCAGACCGGGAGGAATGATGCAGTTCTTGTCGACCACTACCCGCCTCAACCGGGCGTTTCGACCTACATCCACGTTCGGCAATATCACCGAGTCTTCAAGACTACTATAACTTCGCACCTGCACATTGGAAAACAACAACGAGCGGCGCACCGTCGCCCCGCTGATAATGCAGCCCCCGGAGACCATGGAATCCAGCGCCTGTCCCCGCCGATCATCATTATCAAAGACGAATTTGGCCGGGGGCAGTTGCTCCTGGTGCGTCCAGATGGGCCAATCCTGATCATACAGGTTCAGCTCAGGTGTCACCTGAACCAGGTCGAGATTGGCCTCCCAATACGCATCGACTGTGCCCACGTCGCGCCAATACGGTACGCCAGATACCATGTTCACGCAACTGTCCGAGAAGCGGTGGGTGAATACGCGGCTCCGTGGAACAAGATACGGAATCAGATCTTTACCGAAATCATGCGACGAGTTCGAATCATCGTGATCGCGTATCAACTGATCGAAAAGAAATTCAGCGTTGAAAACGTATATTCCCATGCTGACAAGTGCATAGCCCGGACGGCCTGGAACCGCTGTGGGAGCTGAAGGTTTTTCGGCGAAACCTGCCACCCTTCCGTCCTTGGTTACACTCATGACTCCGAAAGCGCTCGCCTCCTCCAGAGGAAGATCGATGCAGGCAATGGTCATCTCGGCGGATTTCGCAATGTGATCGGCCAGCAATTTGGCATAATCCATTTTGTAGACGTGATCGCCACCCAGGATCAGTACGTAGTTCGGATTATGACTCCGCAGGATGTCGATATTCTGGTATACGGCATCCGCTGTTCCTTGGTACCAGCTTTCTTCAGTTCTCTGCTGTGCCGGCAACAGTTCGATGAATTCCTGAAACCGTCCGTCAAGAAATCCCCATCCTTGCTGGATATGGCTGATCAGGCTTTGCGCCTTGTATTGCGTTGCGACACCAATGCGGCGAATACCGGAATTCACGCAATTTGAAAGAGGGAAATCGATGATGCGGAATTTGCCGCCGAAAGGAACCGCGGGTTTCGCCCGCCAGTCGGTCAGCTGCCGCAGCCGAGTGCCGCGGCCGCCAGCCAGTATCATTGCTATCGAATTACGTGTAATCTGGCTATAAGAGCGCAAGTCAGCCGGTAATTTCATTCGGACCTCCCTCGAGTTGTCGCATGAACGACTCTTTTACCACTATATTATTGCAGCTGCAGCAGTTTTCTGCAGCTAAATTGAAGGAAGCGCAGGCGCCTGTTTGCGCCGGGCTGTTTCTTCCCCACCTGCTCCTCTTATGGCCCGCCCCACCCAAGCCAAAGCTGAGGTTGCTAAAGTCATTGCGGAACGGGCTAAAATAGCGAAACAAATTATTGTGCGGGGCGGACGGATTCCAGCATTGCCGGTTCGCTTGATGGTCCGATGGCATTAGGCCGTGCACGTGCGGCACGCCTGGACCACGGCTTTCCCGCACATCCTGATAGAGCAAGAATAGCTATTAGCGTGAGGATTTTGGACATCTCCACTCCTAAAAAATATCCCTCTTTCCCTCCTGGGAACGGGAACAATGTTCCTGTGCAGTGTGAATCATGCGGCAACCGGTTAACCAAGCCAAATCAAGAGGAGAAATAAAGTGGCAGCAACCAGAAGCTACAAAATCATCTTCGCCAACAAGGGGTCGTTTGCAGTAAACGCGCTCGCCCTTGCATGCGACGGCTCATGGCGAGATGTGGTCCAGCACTACAACGGCAAGCATGATCTGGCGTTTATCGACGTGAAAGAAGAGAACGCGGCACACCTGGAAGAAATGCTGGAGCAGGATGACAATGTTCTCTCCTATTTATGTACTGATCATTAAAAATGAGATCATCCCCGCCGAAATCGTGAAGCCCGGCAATTGCTCGAGCTGACGCAGCCCCAGTTTGGGAAACTCCTACACGCCACACACACGTTATAATCGAGGCATGCGACCGCATCTTACAATACAGCGTTCCTCCATCAAGCGAGACCCCCGGCTGCATGCCCTGCTGGCCGGGTGCCTGCACGATCCTTTCAGCTTCCTTGGCACCCATGCGGAACATGAGCATTGGGTGGTGCGCGCCTTCCATCCTTATGCTGCAAGTCTCTGGATTGATACAGGCGGCGGTTTCGAAAGCATGACAAGAGTGCATCCTGCGGGAATTTTTGAATGGTGGGGACTTATACCGCCGCCCCGGCCTTATCAGCTACGCATCGAAGAGGCTTCCTTCGAAGCACCAGCACGTGTGTACGATACTTATGACGCCTATGCGTTCCCTCCGCAAGTTTCGGAACATGACCTGTATCTGTTCAACGAAGGCCGCTTGCATCAGGCTTACAGGATGCTCGGCTCTCATCTGGTGGAAATGGAAGGGGTTGCCGGAGTTCGTTTTTCCGTCTGGGCGCCGAATGCGGAACGCGTCAGTGTGGTGGGAAGCTTTAACCGCTGGGATGGGCGTATCCACCCCATGGCCTCCCATGGTCAGAGTGGAGTATGGGAACTGTTCATCCCCGGTGTGCCGACGGATTCATTTTATAAATATGAAATCCGGAATCGTGATACCGGCGCGATCCTTCTTAAAACGGATCCTTATGCCCGTCATTATGAAGTACGTCCCGGCACTGCTGCCCGTACCCCGCTTGACAGCAAGATGACGTGGAATGACACGCGGTGGATGACCCAGCGCGCAGTATGGGATTGGCTTAGCACTCCGCTCAATATTTATGAAGTTCATGCCGGATCATGGAAACGGCACGCGGATGGAAGTTTCTATTCATACCGGGAGCTTGCCGATTATCTGATCCCGTATGTGCGGGAAATGAGATATACGCATATCGAGTTGCTCCCCATTTCAGAACATCCCCTGGATGAATCCTGGGGTTATCAGACGACGGGTTATTTTGCCGCAACCAGCCGGTACGGCACGTCGGATGATCTGAAATTTTTCATCAACGCCTGTCATCAGGAGGGAATCGGCGTAATCCTGGACTGGGTCCCCGCGCACTTTCCGCAGGATGCTTTCGCCCTTGCCCGATTCGATGGCAGCGCGCTATATGAACATGAGGATCCCCGCATGGGCCTGCATCAGGACTGGGGGACGCACATTTTCAACTACGGGCGTAATGAGGTGAAATCATTTCTCCTTTCCAGCGCCCACTATTGGCTATCGGAATTTCATCTTGACGGGTTGCGCGTCGATGCTGTCGCTTCCATGCTCTATCTCGATTATTCGCGCCTTCCGGGCGAATGGCTGCCGAACAGATATGGTGGCAGGGAGAATCTGGAAGCCATCGATTTTCTGAGTGAACTGAATATCATGCTGCATCAGGAATTTCCGGGCGGGCTGACACTTGCCGAGGAATCCACCGCATGGCCGGGTGTGTCCCGCCCCACTTACCTCGGCGGGCTGGGTTTTTCCATGAAGTGGAACATGGGCTGGATGAATGACACCCTGGTGTATATGCGCAATGATCCGGTCTACCGGCGTTTCCATCAAGACCAGTTGACATTCGGTCAATTGTACGCATACAGCGAAAACTTTGTGCTGCCGTTCTCCCATGATGAAGTCGTTCACGGCAAAGGTTCGCTCTTGGGCAAGATGCCGGGAGAGGCATGGCAGCAATTCGCCAACCTGCGCCTGCTGTTTACCTATCAGATGACATATCCCGGGAAAAAACTCAATTTCATGGGGAATGAATTTGCCCAGGGGCGGGAGTGGAATTCATCGCGCGAACTCGACTGGTATCAGTTGGGCGATAGCCGGCATCATGGAGTAAAGATGGCAGTGCGTGACCTCAACCAACTGTACAGTACCGTTGCTGCACTGCATCAATGTGATTTTGAGCCGGAAGGCTTTTCGTGGGTGGATTGTCACGATGCGGACAACTCCGTGATCAGTTATCTGCGTTTTGCCCGAAACGGTTCGTTTGCTCTGGTGGTACTCAATTTTACGCCAGTGCCACGCAGCCGTTACCGCATCGGTGTACCCGCAGCGGGGAGCTATCAGGAAATCTTCAACAGCGATTCTCGTTACTATGGAGGCAGCGATCTCGGTAACATGGGAAGTATCCAGACAACTGGCCAGCCTTCCATGGAACGGGCGGATTCAATTGTTATTACCCTGCCTCCGCTTGCTGGGCTCATTTTTGTCCATACTGATCTGCCTGTCAGCACCGACGGATAAGGGAGGCAGGTTGACCCTCCAGGATAAGTCCGTAGCCTTGGGAACCACTGAACAAATCCCTCGGAGGCGGTGCAGCTTTGCGGGATGAGATGCGCGAAAGGCGACGACGCGAATGGTGCGACCGCGGAGAGAGGAGCAGTGTCTTCCGAAGGAAGATGCGACCTCGAAGCAGGATGCTGACGCCCCAGATTCGATTTTGCGCGGTCGTTACGCCCCGACGCTGCCCGATCCCGCTTTGCGGGTCCCCGGCCAACGCTTTGGGGCCTCCTTTGCTAGGAGCCTGACAAAGCAGATCACTCGCAAAGCTCCGTCCCATACGGGTTGCAGCAAAATCAGGCGGCGACCGCGGAGAGAGGAGCAGTGTCTTCCGAAGGAAGATGCGACCTCGAAGCGGGATGCTGGCACCCACGGGGCAAGCTGGACCGCGGTCGTGGCACTCGACGCTGCCCGATCCCGACGTTGCCAAGTCCCTCGGGCAACGTTCTGGAGTGCCACGTCGTTGCGCTCCTTGACATCGTAGTCCAAGCTACGATCTTCGTCGCGCGCCTCGTGATCATCCCGATTTTGACAGCAACGCGCTCTGCGGAGGATTGGTTCAGTGGTTCCCTTAGTAACGCCGCGGCGATAATCAATAACAGTACTGAGGCATCGAGCGCCACGTAGCATCATGCCTATGCTCCCCGCCCAGGTTAATCCCAACTCCCGTATGACAATGAACAATAAACGGAAAAACTCATGACCCCTGCACGATCACACCCGCACCTCGATGTTCTGTTCATCACGCCCGAGATTCACCCTCTTAACAAAACCGGAGGGCTGGGTGAGGTGAGCGCTGCCTTGCCCACGGCCTTGAGCGAGCTTGGAGTAGACGTGCGCATACTCATTCCGGGTTATCCCCAGGTGCTCAACGGATTGAAAAACAAGCAGAAGATAGCGGAGTTCGCCGCTCAATCCTCATTTCCGGCAGCAACGCTGCTGTCGGCAAAACTGCCATTTGGCGCGTCTGGTAATGTTCCTCTGTTCATTATTGATTGCCCGGAACTCTACTGGCGCGACGGAGGCCCCTACACCGACACCCAGGGACACAATTGGCCCGATAATGCGATACGCTTTGGCCTTCTCTCAAAAATCGGCGCCATTCTGGCAAGCGATGCCAGCCCTCTGGACTGGCATCCAGACGTTGTTCATTGCAATGACTGGCAAAGCGGCCTGGTACCTGCCTATCTCCATTTCCATAAGGGAACAAAGGCAGCGTCTCTGATGGTGATTCATAACCTCGCTTTTCAGGGAGTATTCTCCCCCGAGACTGTATCTCAGCTGGAGTTGCCTCAGACCAGTTTCCATGCCGAAGGGGTGGAATATTATGGAGGCATGTCCTTCCTCAAGGCCGGGCTCTACTATTGCGACCACATCGTCACTGTAAGCCCTACTTATGCGAGGGAGATTCAGGTGCCGCCTCTCGGTTTTGGCATGGAAGGACTGCTCTCCCGGCGGCACGAGCACATCACGGGTATCGTGAACGGCATCTCCGATGAGTGGAATCCTATCAATGATCCCCATCTTGAGCAAAACTATTCGATGGATGATCTGTCCGGTAAAGTCATCAACAAGACCGTGCTGCAACAGCAACTGGGGCTTACCGTCGATCCTGATGTTCCGCTGTTTGGCGCAGTGAGTCGCCTCACTTATCAGAAAGGCTATGATCTGCTTTTGCGGATCGTTACACAACTGATTGACATACCCGGGCAACTCGCTATTTTGGGGAGTGGCGAAGGGATGCTGGAGCAGGAACTGATGCGGATGGCAAGAAATCATCCCGGAAAAATGGCGGTACGCATCGGTTTTGACGAAAAACTGGCGCATCTGATAGAGGCAGGGGCTGACAGCTTCCTGATGCCATCGAGGTTTGAACCCTGCGGCCTGAATCAGATGTACAGCCAGTGCTACGGCACTCCTCCCCTCGTCCATGGGACGGGCGGCTTGCTTGATACCGTCGTTGACTACACGCTGGAGAGCCTGGCCGATGGAACCGCCACCGGCTTCGTATTTCATGAACTAACGCCCGAGGCCTTTCTGGACACGTTGGAGAGGACTGTTGCGACGTATCGTGACAAACCGGTGTGGCGTCGTTTGATGCGAAATGGGATGGTGCAGGATTTCAGTTGGCGTGCCAGCGCAGCCGGCTATCGGAAAATCTACCTGTCGCTGCTCAGCCAGAAACGATAGGCGCCCATGCAAGCACCCTGTCCGCACGACGGACAGAGGCAGGTAGAGAAGACAAAGGCAGATGGAGGAAACCTACACTATAGCCACACCATCATGCCCATTTCGAATGGATGGGTCAGCAAAGCATGATAAGGATAAACCCGGATATAGTAGTCCAACTTGCCGCACAAGTCGGGCGTATGATCCAGTTCGAACAGGTGCTCGGCCGATTCTTCCTCGATACCACTGAACTCGAAGCTGACATGCTTGAACGAGCATAGCGTAGTCTTTTTCAATCGACGACAGATCAGCAGTTCGACCACCACATCCTCCGGATGTAACCCGTTCAGCCTTACTGCGACACGAAAATCCACTGCCTCGCCGAAACTGATCTGGCCGGAGGGCGTAACCAGACGCCGGATCGTAACGCCTGGCCACGCTTTTCTTACGAATGCTTTCCAGGCCGCTATCTTTCTTGCGTTGCTGAAGTCATCCACCGCATAAAGCGCACCCTGCTTTTTTGCCGGCAGGTAAAACTTCGTAGTGTATTCGGTCACCATGCGGGTGGCGTTGTAACGCGGCAGCAGCGACTTCATCGAGTTCTTGGCCATCTTTACCCAGCCCGAAGAATAGCCCAGCTTATCGCGGTTATAGTAAAGGGGAGCTACATGATCCTGCAGCGTTTCATAAAAATCCTTGCTGTCCTCCTTGTCGCGACGCGCTGCATCTATATTCTCGGACCCCGGCTTGATAGCCCAGCCATTCTTTCCGTCATAGCCTTCTCCCCACCACCCATCGAGGACGCTCAGATTGATTGTTCCGTTTATGCCTGCCTTCATGCCTGAGGTTCCGCTTGCCTCCAACGGATACACGGGACTGTTGATCCATACGTCCACACCGGCTACCAGACGGCGGGCAAGGCGGAGATCATAGTCTTCGACCAGGAGAATCTGGCCCTCGAATTCGGGCATTCGTGCCACTTCACTCACTCTCCGAATCAGATTCTGTCCAGGTACGTCGGCAGGATGCGCTTTTCCGGCAAAGACGATCATCACCGGTTGTTCCTGGTGGAGCATGATTCTGCGCAGCCAATCGAGATCCTCGAATAGCAGGGTCGCGCGTTTATAGGTGGCAAAACGCCGACCAAAACCAAGTGTCAGAATGTTCGGATTGATAGGATCGGTGAAGCGCAGAAGCCGGTCAAGATGTGCTTCAGAACCATGATTGCGCGTATTCTGCGTGGTGAGGCGCGCGCGTATGCCATAGAACATCTGTGATTTCAGGGTTTGGCGGACACTCCAGAACAGATGATCAGGAATAGTGTCGATGCGCGACCAGTATTCCGTATCGCACATGTTATTGCGCCACTCGTATCCCAGGTAGCGGTCGAACAGGTCGGCCCATTCCTGTGCGAGAAACGTGGGAACATGCACTCCGTTCGTGATGTATGACATCGGATTTTCTTCCGGCTCGATCTGCGGCCACACCTCCTTGCAGATACGCGCAGAGACATTCCCGTGGATCTTGCTTACGCCATTCTGATAGCGTGAGGCGCGGATGGCGAGATCGGTCATGTTGAAATCGTCACTGCCCGGGACACGGCCAAGCCCGATAAAGTCCTCACGAGTAATATTGAGATCACGATAGAATGGCTCAAAATAGGCGTTGATCAAGTCATCACTGAAATGATCGTGCCCGGCGGGCACTGCCGTATGGGTTGTAAATACGGTGCTTGCAGCTACGGCTTCGAGTGCTGCGGGAAAATCCAGACCTTGCTGCACATGACCGCGAATGCGCTCCAGCATCATGAAAGCGGCGTGGCCTTCGTTGATATGCCATATCGTCGGCTCGATGCCCATTTCCCGTAGTGCGCGGATCCCACCCACACCAAGCATGATTTCCTGCTCGATGCGCATCACTCTGTCGCCCCCATAGAGCTGATGCGTGATGTCGCGATCGCCCGCTGAGTTTTCAGGCAGGTCCGTGTCCAGCAGATACAGGCTTACATGTCCTATTTTTGCCCGCCAGACCTTTACCGCCACCCGGCGTTGCAACAACTCCACTTCTATTCGTACTTCAGATCCATCCTGCCGCAGGACTGGCGCAACAGGCAAATCCGAAAAATCCGAATCAGCGTAAATGACCTGCTGGTTCCCCTGGTTATCGATCATCTGGAAAAAATATCCCTGACGGTAGAGCAAACCGATACCGATCAATGGCAGGCGCAAGTCGCTGGCTGCCTTGCAGTGATCACCCGCCAGAATGCCAAGTCCTCCCGAATAAATCGGGAAACTCTCATGAAAACCGAATTCGAAACAGAAATAGGCGATCTTGTCGCTCGGGTTCAGGCTCGTATTAATGCCATTCCACAACGTCTCCGAATGATAGTAGTCATAAGCGGACACTATGCTGTTGTAATTGGCCAGGAAAACCTGATCTTCGGCTGCCTTGAGCAGCAGCGTTTCATCCACACGCTTGAGGAAAGCTTTTGGGTTATGTCCGACGGCTCCCCACAGGATCGGATCGAGACGTGAGAACAGCGAGCGCGTGGCTCGATCCCAGCTGTACCACAGATCGTTGGCAAGATCTTCGAGACGTGCCAGCCGGGGTGGGATTTTCGGGGTGACAGCAATGGTAAACAAGGTACCTTTCGACATGCTCAATCTTCCCTGAGAGGTTGAAAAATGGGGTATCGAAATAGCTGGCCTAATCCCGGGGTTTTTATATCGACCTGGCTCATGGCTCTACCGCTTGCATGAAATGTTCACGGTAATATTTCAGCTCCGCAATGGAGTCGTATATATCCGACAGCGCTTCATGCTTGCACTGTTTTGTCACGCCGGCCAGAATTTCTGGTTTCCAGCGCTTTGCCAGTTCCTTCAAGGTGCTTACGTCGAGGTTCCGGTAATGGAAACAGGCTTCCAGCCGAGGCATCCAGCGTGCCAGAAAACGCCGATCCTGGCAGATCGAATTGCCGCACATTGGCGAAACTCCGGCAGAAATATGTTCTTGAAGAAAAGCAATCATACGGGCTTCCACTTCGGCCTCCGTCAGCCCGGATGCCCGCACCTTTTCCACCAGCCCCGATTTCGCATGGGTGGATTTGTTCCAGCTATCCATTCCATCGAGCACCGATTCAGATTGCGACAAGACCAGCACCGGGGCTTCCGCAAGAACATCCAACCATGAATCCGTTACGACCAGAGCGATCTCGAGTATGCGATCACTGTCCGGGCTGAGCCCGCTCATTTCCATATCGATCCAGATGAGGTGGCTGCCATTGTCTTGTGTCATAATTGAATCGCCCTGAATTTTCGACATGTAATTGTGTCATATCACTATTGATCAGTCATCCTTCAACCGTAAATCCTGATTTGGGCCAGTACAACTTTTACTGCATATGCCTATTTTCACTATCATTTTTCTTACCGTCCTGGCCGTCACTTTTCTTATGCGAATGTGGCTGGCGAAACGGCACATCGACTACGTCATTTCACATCGCGATCAGGTTCCGCAGGATTTTTCGTCACAGATATCATTGAAGGCGCACCAGAAAGCAGCCGATTACACCTGCGCGAAAACCCGTCTCGGATATGCCAGCATCCTGCTCGATGTTGTGCTGCTGTTGATACTCACCCTCGGAGGCGGGCTGAACGCTCTCCATACCGCTATATCGAATTGGACGAGCGATCCGTTGATGCACGGGGTGGCGCTTATCGCAAGTGTCATGTTCCTGGCGAGCGTAGTCGGCCTACCCCTGAGTTACTATCGCACCTTCGTGATAGAAGAGCAGTTCGGCTTCAACAAAATGAATCCGCGCATGTTCTTCCTTGATCTGGCAAAGCGGTTTACCCTGGGAATCGTGCTGGGCATGCCACTGCTGCTTGCCGTCCTGTGGTTGATGGAAAAAATGGGTGAATACTGGTGGTTTTATGTCTGGCTGGCATGGGTGATCTTCAACTTGCTGGTGCTGGCGATCTTCCCTACCTGGATCGCCCCTCTCTTCAACAAATTCACTCCGCTGGACGATGCTTCTTTGAAGACGCGGATTGAAGAGCTGATGCGGAAATGCGGCTTCAAGTCCAGCGGTCTTTTCGTGATGGACGGATCGCGCCGCAGCAATCATGGCAACGCCTATTTCACAGGATTCGGCAAAACAAAAAGGATTGTCTTCTTCGATACCCTGCTGTCCCGGCTGGATGCACAGGAAATTGAGGCGGTGCTGGCGCACGAGTTAGGGCATTTCAGGCGCCATCATGTCATAAAGCGCATTGCCTGGACATTCGCGATGAGTCTGCTGTTTCTCTGGGGGCTTGGCTATCTGATGCAACAGGACTGGTTTTACCAGGGATTAGGCGTCCCGGTTGCGACAGTGCCCTCCACAGCGATGGCGTTGCTGCTATTTTTCCTGATAATGCCTGTGTTCACTTTCCTGTTTCAGCCACTGGCGAGCCTGTACTCGCGCAAACACGAGTTTGAAGCGGATGAGTATGCCGCGCATAATGCTTCCGCAGCCGATCTTGTGCGCGCGCTCCTGAAACTTTACCAGGACAATGCATCGACACTTACGCCGGATCCTCTGCACTCGGCATTTTATGATTCGCACCCGCCTGCCGCGCTGAGGATAGCGCGGTTGAGAAGTCTGGCGCATAATTAACTTTGTTCTATATTGATCAGCAGGAGCGCGAATGAATACCACTGTCAATGATCTCGCTACAAAACAATGCAAGCCTTGTGAAGGAGCGATGCCTCCTTTGTCACAAGAGGAAATAACTCAGCTGATGCGGCAGCTTGATGGCTGGAACTATCTTGGAAAAACGATTCGCAAGGAATTCAGTTTCAAGAACTACTATCAAACGATAGCATTCGTTAACGCTATAGCATGGATATCACACCGGGAGGACCATCATCCCGACATTACTGTAGGTTTCAACAAATGTCTGGTGGAATACACAACCCATGCTATCGGTGGTTTGTCGGAGAATGATTTTATTTGCGCCGCGAAAATTGACACGCTTTTTCAAATTTGAGCTCGCCTGGCCCATCAGTTACCTCACCTCCCCTTCATGGAGAAATCGTAGCAGCCTTCGGCAGGCATTTCCTCGTTAAAACCACGGATAACTCGACGTTTACATGCGTGTTACGCGGAAAAAAGAGCGGGGCGGCATGCGGCGATCGGGTTGAAATCTATCAAACGGCGCCTGAGCAGGGTGTTATCGAAAGGATTTTGCCGCGTAGCGCGCTTTTATACCGTAGCGATATCTCCCGCGAGAAACTCATCGCAGCCAATGCGACCCAGGTAATCATTGTAGTGGCGGCAATCCCAAGCTTCAGCGAGGAACTGATAAATCGCTGCCTGGTTGCCGCCGAAAGCCAAAGGCTCAGTGTTCTGATCGTACTCAACAAGACAGACCTGGCAGGGTCTAGCAGAGTTGCGTTGAATGGGCTCTCACTCTACCGCGAGCTCGACTACACCCTGTTGCCCATCAGTGCCAGAAACGACGTGAAACCCCTGCTGTCCCATCTGGAAAACCATCTCAGCGTACTGGTGGGTCAATCCGGTATGGGAAAATCCACCATTATCAATGCGCTTGTTCCTGCCGCTGAGCGTGCCACTGCCGACATTTCCACCACACTCGACGCAGGTCGCCACACGACAACTCATGCGCGGCTTTATCATCTCGACAGGGATGCTCGGGTCATAGATTCTCCCGGAATTCAGCAGTTCGGCTTGCAGCATCTGAGCATTGAAGATATCGCCTGGGGATTCAGGGAATTTCGTCCCTACATCGGTAAATGCAAGTTCAATAACTGCCGCCATTCAAGCGAACCAGGGTGCGCATTGGTGGATGCGATGCAGGAGAATAAGGTGAGCGTACGCCGCATTGATCTCTACCATACGCTGATCACCTCGCTGCGCACGGATCGCCATCCGTCTTCTCCTGCCCGGACGAAAATCCAGTAGCGGTTTCCAATCCACTTACTTCCGTTCGACACAGGCAGTACGGAACAGGCATTACGTATCATAAAATGTGATACGGTCTTTTCCATAAGCTAAAAGCACGATGGACCGGAGATACGGTCCATCGTGCTTTTATTACTTTT
>Ga0134128_10003748_pt1 | contig 18594 bp, 16 predicted proteins | sample KB31754_FD_96462 | JGI IMG/M metagenome (GOLD analysis project Ga0134128, IMG submission 96462) | Terrestrial soil microbial communities with excess Nitrogen fertilizer from Kellogg Biological Station, Michigan, USA - KB3-175-4 | ecosystem: Environmental > Terrestrial > Soil > Unclassified ... | reverse complement strand
CGCCAGCCGGCTGCCGGCGACCACCATCTCCGGCGTCACGTATTTGCGCTCGATCGGCAGGATGTAGCGGAACAGCCGGTCGTCGACATCCTCGCCGAGGCCGCGAAACAACGTCATCGCCATGTGGCAATGCGGATTGACCATGCCCGGCATGACAAGGTCACCGCCGGCATCGATCACCTCGGCGCCGGGCAAATCGGGTGGCTTGCCGTTGCCGACCGCCAGAATGACCTCACCCTCGATATGTATCCAGCCGCTCTCGTATGCGGTCATCGCCTGATCGACGGTAAGGATCAGGGCATTGGCGATCAGAACGGTCATCGGTCAGGGCGCTCGCGTCGAGGTTCGCGTTGGACAATGCGAAGGTGTTGCTGCTGCGTCAACCGCCACGTCAATCGCTGTTCAAACCGCTCTGCCGCATGCCTGCGACATTCCGACGCAAGGCGCTGCGACTTAAAATAGCCCGGTGCAGCCAGCGGCCACGGCTTTGAAATCAGCAAAAGAGCAGAAACAATTATACTTTTGTATCGAAGACTAAAGTCGTCCGGCAAAAAGTCTTTTCATATCAAAGACTGCATGAACGGCGCTTGAACCCACCGTTGTGAAACATTCACCAAATTCTTCGTGATTTCTATAAATGCGCGTGCTATCGAAAGCACCAGCGGGCGCTGCATGACGACGCGGAGAATGCAGCCTAGGGCGTACACTGGCCGGGAGAGAGCCATGGTAACGCAATCGCATTCGGCTTCGAAAATCCTTCGTTCTGTTCTGGCTGCAGCCGCCTTTGTGGTGGCGCCGCTGTTTGGCGCTGGCGCGGCCCTCGCGCAGCAACCGGCGATTTACGCGCCGGGCGAGCCGATCGTCACCGGCTTTTCGGGCATCGTGCCTCCCAACCCACCCCCCGCCACCGGTGATCCGCTGGACTATACGTTCATCGACCTCGCCGGCAGCTCGATGGTCATCCAGCAGTTGCAGCCGAACGGCCCGCCGCAGGGCCAGCTCATCCCCTCGCCGCCGGTGTTCACGGCCAAGGCCAAGGATGTCGGCCAGGTCTTCGGCATCGCGCTCGATGATGCGCCCGAAACCACCGGCGCCGCCGCGCCCAATATCTATCTCTCCGCCACCTCGGCCTTCGGGCTCAACATCGTCGTGCCCGACGCCAGCGGCAATCCCGTGCGCAGCAAGGTCGGCGCGCCTGGCGCACAATTCATGCCCGGCCAGTGGGGCACTGCGGGTGGCACTACCGGCTCGCCCGGCTCGATCTGGAAAGTCGACGGAACGACCGGCCAGATTTCGCTCTTCACCACCATCGCCGCCAATAGCGGCGCCGGGCTCGGCGACATTGTCTTCGATCCCGCCAGCCAGCAGTTCTTCGTCTCCGACCTCGATACGGGTCTGATCTACCGGCTCGGCGCCGACGGCACCATTCTCGATACCTTCGATCATGGCGTGAACGGCCGGCCCAACCATGGGCTCGCGGCCGTTCCCGACGATGGAAGCGAAATATCGATCACCGATCCGTCGTTCAACACCGAAGACCCCAGGACCTGGGGCTTCACCCAACCCGAGCGCAAGGTCTATGGCCTTGCCGTTCATAGCGGCCGCGTCTATTACGCCGTCGCCGATGGCCCCCAGATCTGGTCGATCGGCCTCAATCCGGATGGCAGCTTTGCTGGCGACGCCCGCTGGGAGCTCGACGTCACCGGTCTGCCCTCGACCAACGAAGTCACCAACATCGTCTTCGATCCGGAAGGCCGGATGATTCTGGCGCAGCGCGGCCCGCAGGTCGGCAGCTACGACTATACGGTGTTTGCCGAGCCCAAAACCTCCTCGGTCGTACGCTACAGCCGCGAAGTGCCCGATGATCCGTAGACGCCCAGCACCTGGGTCGAAACGCCCGACAGTTATGCCATCGGTTTCCGTCCGGAAGGCAACAACGCCTCGGGCGGCATCGCACTCGGCTATGGCTATGATCCGGCCAGCCAGAAAATCGGCGGCGCCTGTTCTGCCTATCTCTGGTCGACCGGCGATTCCCTGCGCGACAATCCCGATCTCGCCGACAAGCTCGGGCCGCCGGCTCAGGTACACGGCCTCCAGGGCAATGACCGGACGCTGGTCCGGCCCCAGAACGATCCGCCGTTCTCCTCCTATTTCACCGACTATGACGGCAATGTCAGCGACGACCAGGCCCCGCTTCAGGGCCACATCGGCGACGTCGCAATCTGGCAGCAGTGCGAAGGCGGCGGCTATGCTTTCGTGCCACCCTATGTGCCGCCGCATGGCTACGTGCCCGAGCCGCCGCATCTGATCCTGCAGAAATTCCCGTGGCGCCGCGAATGCTTCGATGACCAGAACAGCTTCCTCTGCGGCTTCGTCATCCGCGTCACCAATGCCGGCCGCTCGCCTTATTGGGGGCCGCTGACCATCGACGATTGGCTGCCCTCGGGCTACCCGGGCGCCAGCTTCCACTTCGACCCGACCCCGCCCTGGATGTGCGGCCCGACCGGGCCGGGCGAGGCCGAATGCAACCTTCCCGATACGCTGCTCTATCCGGGCGAAAGCACCGACCTCTACGTCAAGGTCGATCTGCCCCACCGCGGCGACATCTGCCGGCTGGATAACGCCGCGCAGCTCATCTGGCGCAACGGCTACGGCAATATCGGCACCGACTCCGCCTTCGCCAGCATTCAGGTGCCGGGCGTCAGGTGCATTCCGCCGCAAGGCAACCAGACCAACCTCAAGCTGACCAAACGGGCGATCGACGATTGCAGCCTGACCGCAGCCGGCTGGGCCTGCGCTTACGTGGTCGATGTCACCAATACCGGGCCGGGCGTCTATAACGGTCTGCTCAAGGTGCAGGACGTATTCGGCCTCCCGGTGACCTCGATCACCGGCGGCCCTCACCCGCCATGGGCTTGCACCGCCGTGGGCTCGACGCTCACCTGCGATCAGATCATGTCGGGCTTCCTGCCCGGCGCCCATACCCTGCTTGGGGTCAAGGCGATCGTCCCGCCTGGCCTCGTCACCGACCGCAGAATATGCGAGGTCCGCGACACTGCGAAAATCCTCCAGGCGCCCGGCGGCTCCGCCCTCAACACCAACCCCGCCGACGACTCCGGTTCCGCCGTTTCGGCAGTTCCCGCGCAGGATTGCAATAGTGGCAAGACCGATCTGTCGCTGACCAAGACCGGCGTCAGATGCGCGCCCAATGAAGTGCAGTTGCTCGGCTCTTCAGGTCCGGCCTTCACTTGCGAATATATCGTAACGATCAAGAACGAAGGCCCGGGCAGCTTCAACGCCCCGATCCAGTTCACCGACCATCTCGGTCCCGGTGCAACGATCTCGACCGGTCCTGGTGTCACCTGCACCCCCGCAGGAAATTGTTCCAGTACCGGCAGTGTGTTCCTGCCGGTGGGGGCGAGCGTCAGCTACGTGATCTACGGCCACCTGCCGTCCGGTACACGGCTCTGCCGCCTCGACAACACCGCCAGAATCACCTCGCCGCCGGGCGGCTCCTCGCTCAATACCAACCCGGCGAACGACAGCGGCTCGGCTGTACTGCCGATCCCCAATCCCAACTGCGACAACAATAACCCGCAGCCGCCGCACCTCAGGATCGTCAAGACGCCCGGCCAGTGCACGCAGACTGTTGGAATTGCGGCGCCGGCAGGCATCTCCTGCACCTTTACCGTCACCGTGACCAATGTTGGTCCCGGCTCGGCCGGCGGCCCCATCGTGGTCAAGGACAGCCCTGCCTCGGGCGGCCCCGTCCACATCACCTCGTCGGCCTGCACGCCCAACAATGCCGCCGGCACCTGCACGCTCGGCGGCACCCTGGCGTCCGGCAGCAGCTTTGGCTTCAACGTCACAGTGCTGACGACCGGCCGGGCCGCCTATGACCAGCAGTGCCGGGTCAACAACACGGCGACAATCGTCACGCCGGCCGGCGGCGGGTCGGCCAGCGCCAGCGACACGGTGACCGCCGGCCTCTGCGGCCCGATCCTCGCGCCGCTCTGCCCGCTGTCGCAGCGCGCCCCGAAATCGGACGCCAATCCGACGGGCTGCTGCCCGGACGGCTCGTCCTGGAACGGGCGCTCCTGCGGCGTACCGGGTCACCACCCGCCGCCGCAATGCGGCCCGAACAGTTCGGGCGATTTCCCGAACTGCAATTGCGATCAGGGCTACCAGCACCGGGTGAGGGGTGACAGCACCAGCGTCTGCGTGCCGGTTCTGCACCTGCCCCCGATCAATCCGCTGCCCAATCCGGGGCCACAGTGCGGCGCCAACAGCTCCGGCGATTATCCGCGCTGCGTGTGCGATCCCGGCTATCACCACCAGTCGCGGTCACTGACCAGCTCCTGCATTCCGACCCTGCACTTGCCGCCAGTTACACTGCAGTGCGGCGCCAACAGCTCCGGCGACTACCCGCGTTGCATCTGCGACCCCGGCTACCATCACCAGTCGCGGTCGTTGACCAGTGCCTGCGTGCCGACCCTCAAGCTGCCGCCGATCACGCTGCAGTGCGGTGCTCATAGCTCGGGCAACTATCCGGATTGCTCGTGCGACCGTGGCTACCGCCATCTCGGCCGCTCGAGCACCAGTGCCTGTGTGCCGTACAACAATGGCGGCAACGGTAACAACGGCAATGGCGGCCCGCCGAACATTCAGGTCGGCCCGGGAACGCTGAAGGGCAACGGTATCCTTCACCCCGTGCCGGGCGACCTGCCCACCGTTGAGGCAAAGCAGTGTCCGAAAGGCACGGTGGGCCGCTACCCGCGCTGCCTGCCGGTCGGCGACCTCCAGATCGATCCGGGGATATTGCGCAACAATGAGGGGCCGCCGGTCGAAGTAATCCGTTAGCCCCACCGGATCGAAAATCGGAAAATGCCGCGTAGGGAAAGTCCCCGACGCGGCATTTTGCCGTTCGCGCTATCCAGCTTTCAGCGCGGCGGCCGCAATAGCCCCGCGCGGCGCGAGTCGCGGCGCCGCCATCCTTGCCGCCGCGCTTTTGGCCTTGCGTCGCCTAAAGCCCTATGGCAGTAACCGCCCGCGCTCCAGAGGCCGATATCATCGGCGGCATGAGCCTTTTGCTGCCGTAGCTCAGTGGTAGAGCACCCCCTTGGTAAGGGGGAGGCCGTCAGTTCAATCCTGACCGGCAGCACCATGAAATCCCAAGCAAAATCAGTAGCTTGTAAAGTGCTTGGCGGACGATTCGAGCCGCCATATCCCTTTCGTTCGCGGCCTGATGCGGACCAGCCACAATGCGGCTCCTTGCCATCCCGCGACCGGCCGATTTGTCGTATCGCCAAAGTCAGGGCTATATGGCGTGCCGAATTCTTGAAACCAGCCAGAGGCAGTTGGTTTGCTTACGAGAACCAGAAGTGCAGCGATGCTGGCGGTGGCAATGTTGTTGCTGTGGGCGCCGGCAGCCAATGCAGCGCTCAAGAACGAGAACCTGCTGGCGCCGATCCCGCAGGGGTTCAAGGCGGGCTATACGACCCACAACAGCAAGGAAGACACCGCCGAGTTCGTGCCCGCTGCCGAGACGGTGAACAACTGGTCGCGCATGATCACCATTTCGATGTTCAACGCCGGCACGCTTGAGCCCGATCTTTTCGCCGGCAGGCTGGTGCAGGAATGGGCGGGGGCCTGTTCGGGCTCGTCCGGACAGAAGGTCAAGTCCGGGCTTGAGAACGGCTACCAATATTCGCTGTGGCTGTTCGGCTGCCCATTCAATTCGCTGACCGGCAAGCCACAGACGATGCTGCTCAAGGCAATCAGCGGCACGAACAGCCTCTATAGTGTGCAGTTCGCCTACAATGCCAACGACACCGAGGCCCTCGATGCCCAGGCGCTGGACTTCCTCAAGACCGTCAGCGTCTGCGATACCCGCATCAAGGCGAGGCCGTGCCCGAAAGATATCAGCCCCCCAAAGAATGCCGCCGATATCAACAGGCAGATACAGCAGTCGAAATAGCCGCCGCCTCACTTGTCTCACGAAACGTCGATGGCTGGCTTTGGCGTGAGCACTCGAACTATGCTCGCCTCGCGTCTGATTGCCGGCGCTGTGGAGGTTTATGGCCATGACCGCCCCGCTGCTGCTCAGCGACGCGGATGTCGAGCGCCAATGGGATATGGCCGCCACCATCGAACTGGTGGAAACGGCTATCCGCGCGCATGCATCCAGGGATTTCGTGGCCCCGCCACGGCATCGGGTGGCTTTTGGCCGAACGACGGAATTGGTGTTTGCCATCGGCGGGATGGGCGAGGCGCTGGGCGATGCCATTGGGGCGAGGGCTTATTTTTCGCGTAGCGGTGTCCATTTTCAGGATCAGGTCGTGTCGGTCTGGAGTCCAAGGACTGGAGCACTGAAAGGCGTGATCGTTGGATCAGCGCTCGGCGTGCTTCGCATGGGCGCCATCGGTGGCGTGGCCATTCGGGCCCTGTCTCATCCCTCGGCCGACACGGTAGCCGTCATCGGAACCGGAAAGCAGGCCCGCGCGCATCTTGAGGCGGCGGCCGCGGTAAGGCCGCTGAAACGTGCGCAGATTTTCGGCCGCAGCGCAGAGAACTCCAGGAGGTTTGCCGCCGAAATGTCGCAGCGCCTTCAGCTTGATATCGTAACGATGCCGACAGCGCGCGCCGCGGTATCGGATGCCTCGATCGTTATCGTCGCAACGACAAGCCTGAGACCTGTCGTCAGCGCCGCCGATCTGGCGCCCGGAGCATTCGTTCACACCGTCGGTTACAAAAGTCCGGCGGTGAAGGAGCTTGACCTCGACATCGCTGAAGCCGCCGAATGGATGGTCACCGACAGCCCGGCGCAGGTCGCCGCCTTCGGCAACACGTTCATCCTCCATGGAACGCGTCACCTCGATCGGATGATTGACCTTGCGGATGTCTTGTCCGGACGAATCGGCCTCGGACAGCCGTCAGGCGATGGCATAAGGGTTTGCTATCCGGTCGGCCTTACCGGAACTGACATAGTTGTCGCCGATGATATACTTCGTCGCTTCGCTGCCCGTCGGTGAACCGGAGTATCCAATAGCCGGCGAGCAGCGATCAGGACGCCGGGTTGTTTTCGACCCGCCCCGACTCGATGGGGCTCGTGGCGGCAAGCTCGCTCAACCTGTCCCAGGATTCGTCAGTCGAGAGTGCTTCCTCCAGAAAGGCCGTCAAGGTCCCCCTTTGGAGCAGGGTATAAAGAGCGTTGTGCCCTGAGGGCTTCCCGCCATTCCCTCCAACGGCGAGCGTGCGGACCGGCAGCAACTCACTGAGTGCCGTCGCCGCGTCACGATCGCGAGCGCGATCTGCGCCATAGATGTAAAGGAGATTTGGCGGCTTGGTCAGCCGCGCCATGTAGTAGTCAAAGGGGCGCTTGATGCCTTCATCGCCCCAGAGCTGCCATCGTGGATCCGCCGGGCTGTTGCCGCCGACACTGACGCCTTTGTCGAGATCGAGCTGCAGCGCTGCCCAAATCGCCGGCATGCCGCCGGCGCTGACGCCAAGCGATACCACCGAAGCGTAGGTTTTTTTCCGGTTCGTACCGATGACCTGGATGAGCTCCTCAAGGCTGTCGGCGATTCCCGGTATGCCGTCCCGATAGCCGTTGCGGGCCACATCGCGCAGGACGAGCACATCGTTCTGCGACGCATCGACGTGCTGCAGGAAGACACCCACCGGCATCATCATGCGCTGTCCGGCACCGGCGAAACAAATCGCCAGGCGCTTGCCGGGCAAATCATTCCCGTCGGAGTAAAGCGCTATGTACTGCCCCATTCGCTGCCGGAGATAGGGCTCCGGCCCGGCCTTGCCGCTCAAGCTCAGGAAGGCCTGCATATTGGCAATCCACCGCAGCGCATAAGCGGCGTGGGTTGGTGGGATGGACGACAGGGTGTCGCGCAATGCCAAAGATGCCTGAGCATGGGGATCATCGACTGCCGTGCTTTCCCCTGCGCCGAGCGGACTCGCGGCTATTGCCGCGGCCGCTGCAAGCTCGAAGACCTCCGCCGGGGTCATGCTGTTTTCGAACTGAATATGGAGGCCATTGACCTGATTCGGCGTCTTGCAGCTCTGCAACAGCTTCGCGTACTCGGAAATCAACTGGCCGCTCACAGGATGGCCTTTGCCAGATCGCTGAGCATTTCAATGTCGCGCAACTGCTCGGGCACGATCGTTATGCCGGTGTTGACCTCGATGGCGATGCAAAGTTCCATCTCGGCCAGGCTGTCCATTTCGAGCGTGGCGATCGGCACGTCCGTCGTTCCGGCCATGAAGGACTCGGCCACCGCTATTTCATCTCGGAAATAAGAGACGTTTGACTGTTCAAGTGCCTCTACCAGAAATTTGCGCGCTGATGGTGCGTCGTTCAATTGGGCTTGACCTCGAACAGCTTGGCGAGTTCTCGCCGCATCAGCTTACCTTGTGGATTTCTGGGAAGGGCCGGCAAAATGATAATTTTCCGCGGCGCCCGCAAGGCCAGATGCTCCCGGGCAAAACGCTGAAGTTCCGCTACCGAGGCCGATCCCTCCTGCGCTAACTCCACCGCGGCTACCGGTATCTGGCCGTGGACTCGCGACGGTATGGCGAGCGCCGCTGCCGCCCTTACCGCCGGGTGGCTCTCCAGAGCGCGCTCCAGCTCGGCCGGGAAGATATTGAGCCCGTTGAGGATCATCATGTCGTCCTTGCGGCCGCGAACGAACAACACGCCCGCCTCGGATAGCGAGCCGACATCGCCCGGATAGAACCAGCCGTCCCGAAACCGCTTTTCGGTGTCGGCGGCGTTGCCGGCATAGCCGCTGGCCATGCCCTCGGCCCGCAGGCGTATTTCACCAACCTCGCCGTCGCTTATCCGGCGTTGTTTGTCGTCGACGATTTCGACCGTCACGCCGGGCAACGGCACGCCCACGGCGTCTTCTTCGGTGTGATCGAGCGGGCCGGCCATGGCGATCGCGCCGCATTCGGTGGCCGCATAGCGCACGAAGAGCGCGGGCGTAACCAGCGACTGCAACTCCTTCCTCAGCGCGCCCGGTACCGCCGAACCGCCCGTCCGCAGCCTGATATTGCCGAGCAGGGGCACCGACGGCGAATGCGCGGCCTGTTCGATCAGATCGGCCGCATGCAACCTCGAAATATCGAGGCAGGTCACGTCCTGACGGGCGCAAAACGCGGGCACGCCGAGTTGCGTATCGAAACGAAATACATTCGTTCCTCCCGCATAGACGCAATAGAGACGATGGCGTTTTGAATTGTTGTGTTCGATCGCGGCCAGCCTGAGCAAACGTTCATCCGCGTACTCGGCATGACGCGCTGCCTGCGCGGCAAGCTGGGCCTGCGAAAACTCGACGATGTTCACGTCGCCCGTCGTGCCGGATGTCTTGAGAAAGATGCTGCCCTCTCTGGTCGAGTCATCGAAGGCCGATGGGGGCGCCGGCCTATCGGCGCGCCGCGTGACGACCCAGGAATCGCCCGGCGAGTTCGCGTCGAGAGTCAGGACGTGCGTCACCCCGACACGCGAGCTCAGTTTCTGGCGCAACTCCTCGGAGTCAAAGGTTGCGAGCGTGATCTGACGGCACCCAAGCCGCAAAAGGCCAAGCGTCGCAACGAAATGCTCAACCTCGTCGGCGATCGAGATGCCGGCGATCGACGACGGTTCGAGTCCCGCCGCCGACAGCCGCCGGTGAGCATCGACAACGCGGTCTTCCAGCGCCCGGTAGGAAAGGCTCTCCGCCGCAACGACGGCCGCTTTCGCCGGCGACGCCCTGGCGTGCGACGATATCGCCTCGAAAAAGCTTGAGCCGCCCAGACCAAACAACGATAGTTTCCCCGATTGCTTCGATGAGAATACCGCGCCCAGCGGCCAAAGCTAGACTGTCGTCAAGATCATCGGCGCTGCGTTGTTAATCCAGCGCCGCGTTCAGGAACCATCAATCCGTGACCAATGCTGACGAAAACCGGCCTGAAGCACTGCCGCTGGAAGCATCGTTCGATGCGCTCGGCAGGATCCTCGATCTCCTCTCCCAGGCGGATCCGTTCGGCCAGTATCCGCTGGCGCAAATTACCCGTGTGGTGCGCGATCAGCTTCGGTTCGGCGCGAATGTCGCCGTGAAAAATCAGCAGGATGTACTCATTGGCTACGCCGGATGGATTCATACCTCGAAAGCCGCGGGCCAGCTTTGGGTCGAGGACAAAGGATCGTTAAAAGTCCTCGCCCCTGGCACACACGATGCGGTGGCGCTGACCATCGTCCTCAGCCGGGAAGCTGCCGCCACTACCGCGCTGATACGCGCCGCCCGAAATCTAAATCCGGGCGCAAGAGTTTATTTCAGGCGTGGCTATGATAACGTCTTGCGTACGCCCAAGAAAATCTCGGTACTGAACTTCGAGCCGCCGGACTAGACAGCAGCCCAAGTTGTAATTTGGTCACTTCTGCGGCTTTTCCCGGTACAAAACTTGGGCGGGCCTTGATGGCCTTCGCACTCGCCGGTAATATGAGAGCCTCAAATATGGGGCCCGAAATTGAAGCACAAAGCAATCCTGTTGAGTTCGGTATCGGCCGTTGCGGCCTCCACCGCGGCGGTCGGTGGCGCTTATGCGCAGATGCCTGCGGTCACTGGCTACACCTATAGCGTGCAGGGCAGCGCGATATTTTCGCCCGGTCCGAGCAATGAAAGCCTCGATGAGGATGCGTCGAACAAGATCTCCGATGGATTCGGTGTGGTCGTTCAGGATCACCCGGGTGATGTTGGATATGCCGGCGCGGCGACTTTTGGCGTTGAGTTCAATGGCGGCTGGGACGCGACATTCGGCCTTTCGGCGAACGAATTCGTTACCAACACCGGCTCGGTAACGGCGAGCTCGTCCGTCTCCTTCTCCGGAATCAGCGGGGGTATGTCCACTGTGGAGGCACACTCGGTTGAAACGGAGAAGACCGTTTTCGGCTTTGAGACCGCTGACGCGGAAATTGGTTTTACACCGGTTATGACGGATGGGTTTAACGTCCGCATCTTTGGCGGTGTGCGCGTGTTGCACTTCCATAGCAGCGATGACTTTTCGGGGACGGGCACCGAGTCGTCTTCGTTTACTGGCGGAGGGTCAACTTTTAGCCGAAGCGCGACAGAGACCTTCGACGACAATTTCAGCAGCGATTTCCTTGGTGCAGGTCCGCGGATTGGCATTTCCGCTTCCAAGCGTTTCGACGGAAGCAATTTCGGTATCTCGGGTTCGCTGGCGGCGGCGGCTATTTTTGGCCAGCAGACGGACGCGTCCTCGTCCTCGTCGTCGATCACGTTCACCAGTTCGTTCAACGGCAGCACTTCTACTAGCGCTGGGCCCCACGGGAGCCACAAGACGAGCAGCACCTATTCCAAGACGGTGTTCGATCTCCAGGCCCAGGCTGGTATCGACTACTATCTGACCGATACATCAAAACTGACGGTTGGCTATCAGATCGAGGAGCTGACGAACGTCGGCGAGGGGGTCAACTCGAACGTCAACAAGACGATTCAGGGCGCCTTTGTGAAGGTTAGCGGCAGCTTCAACTGATCTGACCTGTCGATTTCCTGAAATACGGCCTCGGCTTATTGGCTGGGGCCGTTTTGTTTTGATATGGTCGGCCCGATGATTTCCCTGGATATACAGCAAGGCGCCGGGGCCGAGCGGTGGCGAATTGATCCCTGCGCCGTTCTTTATGAACTGGCCGAGCGTCATCCGGGAGAGCCTGCCGTCCTGCACCTTGGCTATGAGGACATCGTTCTGTTCCAGGACGCCGAGGCGGCGCGTCACATCGCGCACACCAATGTCGACAATTACCGCAAGAACCTCGCCGGCTTCCGGCAGTTTTTCGGCAGCAGCCGCCTCACCAATGATGACGATGCCTGGCGGCGCTCGCAGCGGCTGTCCCAGCCTTTCATCGCCGGCACGGACTCGTCATTTGTCGCCGGTGCCGCAACGCGATTCTTTTCGGCCGCGAGCCAGGCCATGCTGGGCGCGGCAGGGGCTGCGGCCGTGGAAGTCGATCCCTTCCTCAACGACGCCGCGGGCGCGGTAATTGCCGAAGTCACGCTCGGCTTTGGACCGGACGATCTCAGCTCCAGCCTCTCCAGCGATTTCCGGGTCATTCTGCAACACGCCGCCCTGACCACCTGGAATGTCCCCGGCGCGCCACAGATCAGCGCGCCCGCGCACCTTGCGAAGGCAATGGCAGCCAAAGACCGGCTGCGCCAGGGCCTCGATCGGCTCCGAACCAACGGGGCAGGGCAGTCGAGGTCCGGGCTTCTCGATGCCCTGCTGGACGCCGGCGACGATATCGATGTCTTCGCCGAGGTCTGTACGCTGCTGTTCGCCGGGTTTGATACCTCGTCGGCTGCCTTGGGCTGGGCGATGTGGCTGCTGGCCGGCGAGCCCGATCTGCAGGAGAGATTGCGAAGTCGATTGCGCGAAGACAACGAGCCGGCCGAACTGGACGCCTTCCTGGCCGAAGCGATGCGCATCTTCCCACCGGTGCCAATCCTCTCGCGCATTGCCGGGCGCGATGACACGGTGGCTGGCATCCCGATCGCGGCCGGCCAGAAGGTTCTGCTCTCCGTCATCGGCCTTCACCACGACGCCAATATCTATCCCAATCCGAAGCGCATCTCGCTGGCGCGCTTTCCCGGAGGCGAGATGCCCGCTGCCCTGCGCGGTCACTTCCTGCCGTTCGGCACCGGGCAGCGCGGTTGCCCCGGCTCGAAGATCGCCCGGGTAGAAATAAAGACCGCCATGGCCGTCCTGCTGCGCCATCTGCACATCCGCCGGCCGCCCGACAACCGGCTATCCTTTGAATGGCTCGCGAGCCTCCGCCGCCGCGGCGGCCAGCGGTTTCATCTTGCCGCTGTCTAGTGCCCTCGCCCTTGCAGTCAGGAGCCCGACGTGAAGCTTATGTTCAGCGCCATCAACAGCGTGCTCGACACCAGCAATGGCGCCGCGATCAGCATACGCACGTTCCTGCGCTATCTCAGCCGCTACGGGGTTGAGTGCCAGTCGTTGACGGCCTCGATCTATGACAAGCCGGGGCCGGGCACGCCGCTCGAAAATATGCAGGCAACGGGCGCCCTGCCGGTTCAGGAGCCGGGCTTGCCGCAAACCCTGTGGCTGAAAGTCGACGAAGGCGTGCGGCACAATATCGAGTTCGGGCCGGCAATGACCCAAGGCGACTTCACCGACGAAGCGCAGCAGCGTCTCTACAATCGTGCTCTTGCGATACTGGATGAGTTTCGCCCCGATGTTTTGCTGCTCTACGGAAACCGGCGCTACGAGGCCTCGATGCTGCGGCAGGCCAGGCTGCGCGGCATCAAAACCGTGTTTTACCTCGTCAATCCAAACTACAAGGAGCGCGACCGTTTCGAGCACGTCGACATGATCTTCACCGACACGGAAGCAACGCGTGATTTGTTTGCCGAGCGGTTCGGCTTCGATTGCAAGGTCGTCGGCAAATTCATCGAGCCGCCGGCCGTGCCGCCAAGCACACGGCCACCGCACTTCGTCACCTTCATAAATCCCGCGCCGGAAAAGGGCGTCACGCTGTTTCTGCGCATCGCGGAACTCGCCGCGCAAATCATGCCGGAAGCCAGGTTTCTGGTGGTCGAAAGCCGCTCGCTTCTGAGCAGGGCAGAGCAGCGTACGGGCATCAACGCCGCAGCGTTCCGCAATGTAAAGCGCGTCGGGTTGCAGAGAGACATGGGGGCGGTATTTGGTGCAACCAAGGTGCTGCTCGCGCCCTCGCTCTGGTACGATAGCGGTCCTCGCGTCGCCGTCGAGGCGCTGTCGTTCGGCATTCCATCAGTGGTGTCGAACCGGGGTGGCCTGCCCGAATTGGTCGGCCCGGCAGGTATTGTCATCGAGCCGCCCGCGCCGCTGGTGGCGGATCATTGGCTTGTGCCGCCGCTGTCGGACGCCATCCCGTGGGTGGAGGCGTTGCGTGTCCTGTTGACCGATCAGGAAGTCTTTGACGAGTATCAGCGCCTCGCCTTTGAGCAGTTCGCCAAGCACGATCCGGCGCTGCGCCTGCCCAAGATCGTGGCGCTGCTGGAAGAGCTGGTGGCGTCCAAAAGCGAAGCGGCGATATGAGCGAGGCCGAAGTCGCCGTCATCCGCCGGCAGCTCATGATGCAGATTCGGCAGGATTACGTACCGGTTTCGGTCCTGATTTTCGAGCCGCCCAAACCCTTCGGTACGGTATTTTGCCTGCATGATTTCCATGGCGTAGGCGCCGACTTCGAAATCCTTGGTCGGTTTCTGGCCGAGAACCGCTTTCGGGTCGTCTGCCCTGACATGCCCGGGCGCGGTCAAAGCGGGGTAATGCCCGATCCGCAGCGTTATACGCCGTCCACCTACATGGCCGTGCTGATGGCGGTCGTAGAGAAATTCGCGACGAGGCGCATCGTTCTCCTGGGAAAGGGCTGGGGCGGCCTGCTGCATCTTCTTCTCATCAAGCGCATGCAGTTCAAATTGAGCGGGTTGATCCTCGCCGATGTTCCATTGAAATGGTCCGTCGACACCGATCTGACCATCCATGAAGGGCTTGCCATCGTTCCAAAGAGATTTGCCACGCTCGACAGCGGCGTTGCGGCCGTTCTTGGTTTGACCGAATTCGCCGGCCTCGATGAGCCCGTTGCCAGCCAGATGGCCACGAGGCGCCTGCGCCCGCTGGAGCCGGGCTTCGCTTACCATCTCGACCCGGCTTTAGAGGAAAGTGTCGAGCGCGCGTCTGGCCGTTACTACAACGCCGGCGAGATGTTGCAGTTCGTAACCTCGCGCCTGCTCTATCTCTCAAGCGCCCCCTTGACCGAGCAGCAACGCGAAGCGGTGAGCGCCTCGCCGAAACCGGCCGCGGCGATAGGGAGCCTCGCCCCCGGCGGGCGGCTGCACTTCAGCCGCCCAAGCGAGCTGATGCTGGTCCTGGGCTTCCTGCTCGCGCGAAAGATGCCTGTACGCCAGGCCGGCGGACCGGCCGTCTAGACCGCGATTTTCGCGTCCTGAAATGCTGTCCCCGGGGGGCGCGCCGGGCCTGAGCACGCCGAGCCCCTCGGTCAAATGGAAGTACACGCAGTTCCCGGTGCCGGAAGCCTCAGAGCTCCTGTGCCGTTGGCCGGTAGAGGATTTCGTTGATGTCGACGTCCTCCGGCTGGCTCATGGCGAAGGCGACGACCCGGCCAAAGGAGTCGGCGGAGATGGCGTATTTTTCGTAGAACTGGTGGGTTCCCGCCGATACATCGACTTCGCTGATGCTGTCGGGCAGTTCGGTGGCAACGGCGCCCGGCGAGATGATGGTGGTGCGGATATTGTAAGGCTTCACCTCCTGCCGCAGCCCCTCCGAGATCACCCGCACGGCGTGCTTGGTCGCCGCATAGACGACGCCGTTCCGCCCGATCTTGTGACCGGCCACCGACGACACGTTGATGATATGTCCGCTCTTCTGGGCGATCATGTAGGGCAGGGCGGCGGCAATGCCGTAGAGCACGCCCTTGATATTCACATCGATCATCCGGTCCCATTCGTCGACCTTGAGCCGTTCGAGCGGTGCCTGCGGCATCAGACCGGCGTTGTTGATGATCACGTCGATCCGTCCATGCGCTTCCACAGCGCGGTCGACGAGGCGCTTCACCTGATCCTGGTGGACCACGTCGGTCTCAACAACCGCCCCATCGCCAAGCGACAGTTCCCTGGCAAGTGCCTGAAGCCGATCGAGGCGCCGCGCGCCCAGCACCAGCTTTGCGCCATCCTTGGCGAGTTGGCGCGCCGCCGCTTCCCCGAGGCCGCTGCTGGCCCCCGTGATGACGACGACTTTTCCTTCGATGCCCTGTGTCATGGCATGTCCTTTTCGTTTCGTTCGATGCCAATTCTCAGCGGTCGATCCGCGCCTCGTGCTCTGGCGTGTACCGGGCACCCTGGATGTCGATCGGGGCGACCGCACGCTCGATCTCGCTGAGATCGGCAGGGATCAGCTCGATGGCAGCGGCAGCGACGTTCTCGTCGAGGCGGTTGATTTTGGTCGTACCGGGGATCGGCACCATCCAGGGCTTTTGCGCCAGCACCCAGGCCAGCGCGACCTGCGCCGGCGTCGCCTGCTTTTCGGCCGCGATCCGGGCGATCACCTCGACGATCGGCTGGTTGGCCTTGCGCGCTTCCGCCGTGAACCGCGGCGAGGTGGTGCGGAAGTCGGTGCTCACGAAGCTCGTGTTCGTATCGATCGTGCCGGTGAGAAAGCCCTTGCCCAGCAGGCTGAATGGCACGAAGCCGATGCCCAGCTCTTCGAGCAGCGGAATGATCGCTCCCTCGGGCTCGCGCCACCACAGCGAATATTCGCTCTGCAGCGCCGCGACCGGCTGCACCGCGTGTGCCCGCCGGATGTTTTTCACGCCGGCCTCGGAGAGGCCGAAATGCTTCACCTTGCCGGCCGCAATCAGGTCTTTCACCGCGCCCGCCGCCTCTTCGATCGGCACGACCGGATCGACACGGTGCTGGTAGAGCAGGTCGATGTAGTCGGTCCTCAGCCGCTTGAGCGACGCCTCGACGACCTCGCGAATATGCTCCGGCCGGCTGTCCATGCCGCGGTGACCGGCCGTGCCGGCGATATCGATGCCGAACTTGGTGGCGATCACCACCTCGTCGCGGATCGGCTGCAGGGCTTCCCCGACCACCTCTTCGTTCTTGAACGGCCCATAAACCTCGGCCGTATCGAAGAAGGTGATGCCCCGATCGAACGCCGCCCGGATCACCTTGACACCCTCCGGCGTTGACAGCGGGGTGCCGTAGGACTGGCTGATGCCCATGCAGCCAAGGCCGATGGCCGAAACTTCAAGGCCGGTATTTCCAAGTTTGCGCGTTTGCATTTTTGCTACCTTTCCTGCGGTGTTTTGGAGCTAGGCCGCTTTCGCGGCCGTGCCGTATTGTTCGTCGCTGACGTGTTCCATCCATTCGACGGCCTTGCCATCGAGCGCTTCCTGGATGGCGATGTGGGTCATGGCCGTGCTCGCTGCGGCGCCGTGCCAGTGCTTTTCGCCGGGCTCGAACCAGACCACATCGCCCGGCCGGATTGCCTCGATTGGGCCACCCCAGCGCTGTACGAGCCCACTCCCGGTTGTGACGATCAGCGCCTGCCCGAGGGGATGTGTATGCCACGCCGTGCGCGCGCCGGGCTCAAAGGTAACGGCATTGCCCGCCGCCCGTGTCGCCGCTTCGGCAGCAAACAGCGGATCGATGCGGACGGTGCCGGTAAACCAGTCGGCCGGTCCCTTGCCCGAGGGTTTTGATCCAGCGTGTGCGATTTCCATCTTTATCTCCATCCAATAGCGATCCGCCGGGGCCGGGAAGCTCCGGTGCTTTGCGATAGGGCTAATCTAGGGGTCTTCCAGTCATGCGATTAGCTGGTACTATCCGCATGAACCTATGACTGGGATTCATGAATGCCGCGCGAAGACGTCAACGACCTTCTGGCCTTCCTCGCCGTCGCCCGCGAGCGCAGCTTTACCCGCGCTGCAGCCGGGCTCGGGGTGTCGCAGTCGGCGCTCAGCCACACGATAAGCCGGCTGGAGTCGCGCATGGGCATCCGCCTCCTGACGCGCACCACGCGGGCCGTCTCGCCTACGGAGGCGGGCCAGCGGCTGCTCCTCACCGTCGGCCCGCATTTCGAGGAAATCGACGCCGAGCTGGAGGCCCTGACCGCGTTGCGGGAAAAACCCGCCGGCACCATCCGCATCAACGCCGCCGAACACTCCGCCAAATCCGTGCTGTGGCCGAAACTCGACAAGTTCCTGCCGGCCTATCCCGACATCAAGGTCGAGGTGACGCTCGAAAACGCCCTGACCGATATTGTCGCGGGCCGCTACGATGCCGGCGTTCGGCTGGGTGAGCAGGTCGCCAGGGACATGATCGCGGTGCGCATCGGCCCGGATTGGCGCATGGCCGTCGTCGCCACACCCGCCTACTTCGCACGCCACCCGCCGCCGCAAACCCCGCACGATCTCACCGGCCACAACTGCATCAATCTCCGCCTCGCCACCTATGGTGGCTTTTACGCCTGGGAGTTCGAGCGCGATGGGCAAAAGCTGAATGTACGGGTGGATGGGCAACTCGCTTTTTCGTCGAGCACGCTGACGCTGGCCGCCGCCCTGAGCGGGCACGGCCTCGCCTGCGTTCCCGAAGACATGGTGCAATCGCACCTCGCGGCTGGAGAGTTAGTCCAGGTGCTCGAAGACTGGTGCCCGCTCTTCTCCGGCTACCGGCTTTATTATCCCAGCCGTCGCCAATCCTCGCCGGCGTTTGCGCTGCTGGTGGAGGCTCTGCGATATCGGGAGCAGGCGTAAAGGGCACCGGAATGGGCAGGGCGGCGCCCTCTGCTCCCCTCCCCCTTGAGGGGAGGGGTTGGGGGCGGGGGTGGGCCACAAGCTCGGAGTCTGCCGCTCACCCCCACCCCGCTGCCGCCACCCTCCCCTCAAGGGTCAGGGGAATCGCATATGGGGATTTTGGGGTTGAGTTTGGTGTTGGAAGGGATTCTTTGAGGCAGCAGTTTGCAGAGGAGCGACTGCGATTGGCTGTCTTGAGGAGTATTTTGGGG
>Ga0134128_10003747_pt1 | contig 18597 bp, 15 predicted proteins | sample KB31754_FD_96462 | JGI IMG/M metagenome (GOLD analysis project Ga0134128, IMG submission 96462) | Terrestrial soil microbial communities with excess Nitrogen fertilizer from Kellogg Biological Station, Michigan, USA - KB3-175-4 | ecosystem: Environmental > Terrestrial > Soil > Unclassified ... | reverse complement strand
CTCGGATACGCCACCACCGCCCACCGCTCCCAAGGCATCACGGTGGACACCGGACACACCCTGGTCAGCGAAGGCAGACTCACCCGCGAACTCTTCTACGTCTCCATGACCCGCGGGAAGGCCAGCAACCACGCCTACATCAGCGAACCCGACCCCCGCGACCACCACGGCATTGACCCGTCCTCCCTGCCGGACTGGCGGCAAATCCTCGGCGCCGTGCTCTCCGTTGAAGGGGCCGAACACACTGCCCACGAAGTCCGCGACGAACAACAAAACCAGGCCAACTCCCTGTCCCGGCTGCTGGCCGAGCACGACTACCTCGCCCAAATCGCCGCGTCCGACGACGTCACCCGCCTCATCAGCACCCACTCCCCCAACAGGGTGGCCGAAATGCGCGAGTCTCCTTCCTGGGGCGCCATGGTCGCTGCCTGGAGGCGCGCAACCATCACCGACCATGCACTCGCCGAGCGGGCCCTGATCGGCGGACTGCAGCCAACGTCTGGGGCCCGTGACGTGGCCGCTGTCGTGCACTCACGCCTGCAATCCCTGCAGCGGAGGCGTCCCACCACGGCAACTGGGTACGCGCCCGGAACGGTAACCACTGACCGGGAGGACCTCCGCGGACTCCTCAACGACGTTGAACAGCGGATCGCCAAACGAATCTCCACCATCTCCGTCCGCGCCCTCGCCAACGAAGAGGACTGGGTGCGCCAGCTCCAGGCACAAACGGGCCTAAAAGGCAACGATGACAGGTGGAAAGACCTCGTGCGCGACGTAGCGGGCTACCGGGACCGCTGGGACATCGACAACGAATCACTTCCCCTCGGACCACCTCCCAGCACAACCGACTGGCAACAAGCCGAGCAACGAGCCAGAATCGAAAACCGAATCACCACAGCCAGGAACAGCGCACCCACGTCAACACCGACGGCGCCTTCACTGGGTGTCCCGACCGCCACACCACATTCACCACTGCCCAGTGTCGGGCCCTCGCTGTAAAATCGATCCATACGCGGAGGTCTCATCATGCGAACGAATCCGATGGTCAAACCCCAGACGTCCTCCGGCTGGGCGGTCACACTCACCGTAATCAGCTGCGTCTGCCTCGTCGCTGCGGTTAGCCTCTTCGTTGGCCAGCGATCCGCAAGGACAGCGGAACTGGTTCTCATTGCCATCGCCATCGTCCTTGCCGGTGGGGCTGCAACCATTTGGTACGTCCAAATCCGGCGAACCAAAGCCTGGATCAGCAATGCCGTCCAACAATGGGAACATTTTGCCGCCGTCAAAAGCCGGCTGGGGGTCACCACCGAAGTCACTGTCGTGGACATCCATTCACTAGACCCAACAGGCACCTGGGTAACCATCCGATGGGACAAATTCGGTCACATCCAGCGAGCTTGGATGGAAGCAATTCCCGATGAAATCTGGCGTGGATCTGTCCTCCTTATTTCGCCCGATCCGGCCCAGATCCAAGTACACGGCCCATGGCCCGAGATCTACTACCTGATGGCAACTAACTATCACACTTTTGCATCGGAGGAAGCTCTCCCCTACTTGGGGGATCCAAAGTATCAAGCGGTGGCCGAGGCCAACGCGTCAACGCCCTGATACAGGCCGCCCTCACACGTTGGGGCGGGTCACCTCCGCGCCAACGTGCCAGTGTCAAATTGCACCTTCTCCACACAAAATGCCGGCCCCGGGTGGACTTCTATGCTTGGTGACCGCATTCTTTGCTTGCCAGGTCTCACACTCCCCTTGTCGTGCCGGGGAAGGCCTTTGATGATCCGAAACGGTGTGGCTCCGGGTCAGTGGGCTTAAATCACATCGATGTCCTGCCGTTGCTCGACGAGCAGGAAATCACGTCCATGCTGAACGGCTGGCGCACCCAGCCGTTGGCACCGAACCTGGCATTCTCCACCATGGAGGGCCTGCCGGTATTCGCCGTAGCACTCGACTCCCACAACGGCCCTACAGGGATCGCGGCTGGGGAAGCCGCATCGCCCTAGACCGGCTATGCACCAATAGGCCATGACCAACCCATCAAGGCCGGACAGCAAAATCGACGAATACAGACCACTTGAATAATGGCCACTAACAGTAAGCAACCGCAATGTATTTGCGATTACAGTCAGCGCGTGTGTCTGACATAGGGCACCGGTTGCGACGATCGTTAGATTCCCAGATCCCTCCGGGGCCAGAAATACTTGACTCAGCCACTCCGGGACCATCCATGTCAATCCCGGGCGAGAACGAGCTTCAATCATACTGAAGCTAATGTCCCCAACTGCTGCCGCTCGATTCCTTGCCCGCACCCCCCAACCATGGTGATCTAAGTCATAGACAAAATCTTAGTTAGAACGACGGTCGGGCCTCATCTCCAGAAGTACCCAAAGTGGATCCCCTCCGAGAGGACCCAACGACCTTTTCCTCTTTTCACCAACCCTGAACGGACCCGTAATGTCAACAACGAAAGAGCAAGGTGCCAGTCAACCCGCCATTGACCGGAAGACGGTCATGCAGGTTGCACGGGCTAGCTTCACCGGCACTGCGATTGAATGGTACGACTACTTCTTGTACGGGAGCGCGGCGGCTCTTGTCTTCCCCCATGTCTTCTTCTCCGAACTGGGCAGCACCGCGGCCCTGCTCGCTTCCTTTGCAACGTTTGGAGTTGCATTCCTCTTCCGTCCGCTCGGCGGAATCATATTCGGGCATTTCGGCGACAAGATGAGCCGGAAACAGGCCTTGGTCATCACTTTGCTTATCATGGGAATCGGTACGTTTGCGATTGGCTTGCTCCCCTCTACGGGCAAGGTTGGTATACTTGCTCCAATCCTGCTCATCGTTCTGCGGTTGATCCAAGGCCTCGGGCTCGGAGGTGAATGGGGTGGCGCCGCATTAATGGTTGTTGAGCACGCTCCGGCAGAACGTCGCGGGATTTACGGAGTAGCCTGTCAGCTGGGTGTCCCTGCAGGGCAGCTTTTCTCTGCCGGCGTCCTGGCGATCATGGCACTCCTGCCTAGTGATCAGTTCCTCAGCTGGGGCTGGCGCGTCCCGTTCCTGCTCAGCGGCGCACTTGTGGTTGTGGGCCTTTACATCCGTACCAGGATCCCGGAGTCTCCGAAGTTCCTGGCCATCAAGGCGGCGCACAAGCAGCCGAAGCTCCCGATCGCGGAGGTTTTCCGCCACGCAAAGAAGACGACTTTGCTACTCATCTTTGTTCAGGCGGCTTCAACTGTGGGGTACTACCTTTTCACTGTTTACGCACTGTCGTACGTCAGCAGCGATTTGAAGCTTCCCCAAGCATGGGCCCTAACCGGCGTGCTGATTGGTGCGGGTGTCCTTCTGGCTGCCATGCCACTTTACGCTGCCCTATCCGACAGAATCGGCCGGCGTCCAGTCTACGCAGCCGGAACTCTTTTCATCGGTCTTTACGCTGTGCCCTTTTTCTGGCTCCTCAACACCCGAAACAGCGGCGTTATAATCTTTGCCATTGCGGCAGCAATCGTATTCGGCTACGGACCGACCGGAGCGCTGCACGGCCCGCTGTATGCCGAGCAGTACCCAACGCGCTACCGCTATACCGGGGCCTCGGTTGCTTACCAGTTTTCGAGCATGGTGGCAGGGGCGCCCGCGGCGCTCGTTGCCGGCGCACTCGTGGCGGCCACCGGTACGACCATGTCGGTCTCCTGGTACGTTATTGGAGCGGCATTCATTTCACTTCTGTGCGTATTTTTCCTGAAGGAAACGTATCGCGCCGACCTGACAAAGGAGTAACGTCGCGTGTACGCCGCAGAAATAGGCATTGTAATGCTGGACAACAAAATTCCGCGTCCCGTAGGCGACGTCGGCAACCCGGCCAGTTTCCCTTTCCCGGTAAGACTGGCTGTATGCAAAGGTGCCAGTACAGATCAAGTCGTGGAACACGGTGCCGAAGGGTTACTCCCGGCCATTACTGAAACAGCCAAATCCCTTCAGGCCGAAGGTGCGACAGCCGTGACCACAGGCTGTGGTTTCCTCGCCATTCACCAAAAGGAACTGGCTGCCTCACTTTCAGTACCGGTCGCGACGTCGAGTCTGCTCCAAGTGCCGTTGATTCTCCAGCTGTTGCAGCCCCACCAATCCGTAGGGATCATCACAGCCAATGCAGCGACCCTGAATGCGCACCATTTGAACGCTGTCGGAATCAGTAGCGAATCGCAAGAACGTGTGCACGTGCTCGGCATCGAGCGTACGCCTCACCTCTATCGCGTGCTTACCTCCGATGACGAGAAGCTCGATCAGAGTGTCGCTCAAGCCGAGGTTGTCGGAGTGGCGAGGCATGCGGTTGCAGCCAACCCTGACATCGGAGCATTCGTCTTGGAGTGCACCAACCTGCCTCCGTATTCAGAAGCCATCAAGGCAGCTACTGGCCGGCCCGTCTGGGATGCTGTCAGCCTAATTCGTTGGCTGCAGGATGGGGTCACGGGTTCCGACCCCAAAAAGGCATAAGTGATTCGCAGTGCTAGGTGATGCCGTTCTTAGCCCGCCACCTGATTGCCCTACGGCTGCAGACCACAGGTGCATCAGGTTTTGTAGGCGCCGGCTTGCTTGACGAAGGGCTTCTCGGTGGAACGACCCATCGAGGTTTCAAGTTCCCCTGCGGCGGGCGCTTTACCCAGCCTCCGGAATAGGTGCATTCATGCTCCGCCACCAAAAGGACGGCATGGATGTTTCGACGCAAAGGAACACATCCCCTTCAAGCAATTCAACAACCCCGACCAATAGAGTCTCTTATGTATAAGACTCTCATGTGTTAGCAGTTTTTACTAATGGCTGCGTTGATTGCACACCGCAAGTGAAAGGACAATGAGCATGTCAGTTACAGCAAAAACCGAATCAGCCACCCGCGTGGAAGAGCTCAGGGCACTCCCCGCCTGGCAGAACCTGAAGGCAGCAGTCATTGAGCTTCAGCAGATCCAGGCAAAGGACGGCTCCGTTCCAGACTTCGTACATCACGACCAGGCCCGCTCCAACATCGGCACGATCGTTGCCTCGGTCGAAGAGCTCGCCGCCTACCTGCCCCACGACGCGGAATACCTTGACCTCCTGGTGAAGGACTTCCTCCGCTGGGCCTCCGAAGGACAGGGCGTGCCGGACTTTCTGGATTCGTTGCTGGCCTTCCACCCCGAACAGTGGCGAATCAATGGACTGCCCCACCTGGTGGTCTTCCCGATGTATACGCAGAACGGCAGCACCAACCGCTACGTCGAAGCCGTCCTCATCGAAGTCATCTGGCCGGAATTCATTGCCGACCTGGAGGCCCGCCACTACTCCAACCGGCTCTTCGTGCCGATTGCCTTCGCCGACTTCACCCCTGGCTACGAAACCAACTCGGCAGTGCTCTTTCCCGAGAGCGTGGCGGCCAGGAGCACCCCCTCATTCACCTGGGTCGGCATCTTCGCCGACCGTGAAGCTGCCCGCTTCCGCCGTGTCCTCCGTGCCGCTGCCGGCATCACCTCCTTGGACCTGCCGGCAGACGCCGCGGAACTGCTGGAAGACCAGCACCTCACGGAGAAGACCTTTGTCATGTGGGACCTGATCCATGACCGCACGCACATGCGAGGTGACTTGCCGTTTGACCCCTTCATGATCAAGCAGCGTATGCCCTTCTTCCTCTACTCCCTCGAGGAACTGCGTTGCGACCTGACCGCCTTCCGCGAATCGGTCATCGTCGAAAAGGACGAGAACGCCTCGGAGGATGCGCGCAAGCACGCCAAACTTGTCCAGTACGCCGTAATTTTCGACCGCATCTTCCGTTTCGCCATCACCGGCAACCGCGTCCGCAACTACGACGGTCTGGGTGGACAGCTGCTTTTTGCCTGGATGCACCAGCACCGGGTCCTTCACTGGACCGACGGCAAGTTGAGCATCGATTGGAAGAGTGTCGCCGGCGTTGTCGTCGAGCTGGGCATCCGGATCGAAGAGCTTTACTGGCGCTCCATCGACCGCCCCAAGACGGCACACTGGCTGGCCGCCTATGACCTCATTTCAGAAACAGTCACACCGAACCCCTCATCGGTCTGGGCCAAGGGACCCGAAGCGCTTGCGCTTGACGGACCGCCCCGGGGCCTTACAGACCAGGTCTTGGATGATGAATTCCCGCTGTCCATGTTCTACGAGGCACTGGAGAAGAAGATGCGCCCCATTATTGAATCCACGGCCGGCATCACGGCCAACAGCCCTGTCGACACCGAGGCCGGCGCATGAGCCACCTTCTCGATGGGCGGACGATGGTTGTCGCAGGTTCGACAAGCGCAGCCGGTGTGGCCGTGGTCCGCACGCTTTCTGAGGCAGGAGCCCGCGTCGCAGCCGTGGACATCCTTGAGGACCACGTCCATGAACTTGCCGTAGCCTATGACAACGTCACAGGCTACGTCTGCAACCTGGCGGATCTGCCATCCGTTGAGGACCTTGCAAAGTCGGTCCGAATTGACCTGGGTCCCGCTGACGGCCTCATCCACCTCGTCGGGGGATGGCGGGGCGGTAGCGGCATTCAGGGGCAGACGGATGAAGACTGGGACTTCCTGAACACCAGCGTGCTGACGACGCTCAGGAACACCACCCGTTCGTTCTATGACGACCTTGCCTCCTCCCCTGCCGGACGTTTGGCGATTGTCTCGGCAGAGGCAGCGTCCTCGCCCACCGCAGACGGGGCCGCCTATGCTGCCGTCAAGTCTGCTGCCGAGGCCTGGACGCTTGCCGTTGCCGAGGGCTTCCACCAGCAACAGTCAGGAGCCCAAGGCTCCCCTACGGAGCAGCGTTCGGCCGCTCTCGTCTTCGTCGTCAAGGCCCTGGTTGATGACCGAATGCGAGCGGCCCAGCCGAACCGCAAGTTCCCGGGATTTACGGACGTATCTGTGGTAGCCGAAGCCGTTGAGAGGATCTTCGAGATGGAAGCCGGACAGATCAATGGCCAACGGATGCCGCTAACGCCCGGCCGGCTTGTGGGTTCGACAACATGAGCATTCACCTGGATTCCCCGGCAGGCGGCCCACAGGTGGCAGCGGGCCGCCTGCATGACCCGGACTATCGCGGCTTCGCCTCAGATAATTACGCAGGGGCTCACGCTGAAATTATTGCAGCCGTTCAGGCGGCAAACGACGGCCACGTCGTCGCCTACGGAGAGGACGCCTACACGGGAAGGCTTCAGGACGTCATCAAGGGCCACTTCGGTGCGGGTGCCAGTGCATATCCGGTGTTCAATGGAACTGGGGCAAATGTACTGGCCCTTCAAACCCTGCTCCCCCGCTGGGGTGCTGTCATTTGCGCGTCCACTGCCCACATCAACACGGACGAGAACGGCGCTCCGGAGCGAATCGGCGGGATGAAGCTTCTTCCTGTCCCCACTGAAGACGGCAAACTCACCCCTGAGCTGATCGACACTGAAGCCTGGGGCTGGGGCGATGAACACCGAGCCCAGCCGTTAGTGGTTTCTATCACTCAGACCACTGAACTCGGCACGTGCTACACGCCGGAGGAGATCCAGCGGATTGCTGATCACACCCATGCACGCGGAATGAAGCTGCACCTAGACGGCGCGCGACTGGCCAACGCGGCCGCTCACCTCGGCTTACCGTTGAGGGCCTTCACTACCGATGCAGGTGTCGATGTCCTGTCTTTCGGCGGCACCAAAAACGGACTGTTGTTTGGTGAAGCGGTCATCTGGCTCGATCCGAAGTTCGATCCGGGCTTGAACTATCTGCGCAAGATGAACATGCAGCTGGCATCGAAGATGCGTTTCGTATCCGCCCAGCTGATCGCCCTGCTATCTGATGACCTGTGGCTGCGCTCGGCAAGCCACGCAAATGATATGGCACGCCAGCTACGGGCCGGAGTCTCAGAAATCGATGGGGCATCGATCACACAAGCCACAGAATCCAACGGCGTCTTTGCCGCCCTCCCGCCGGGAGCTGCCGAACTGGTCCGCCGGTCCTTCCGCTTCTATGACTGGGACCAGGCGCGCGGCGAGGTCCGTTGGATGTGTTCCTGGGACACCACCCAAGCCGATGTCGACTCGCTCGTGACCGCCATCAGAGATGCAGTGGCCACCGCCGGCACAAAGTAGCTGCCAGGGCGGAAACCCGCCAAGACGCAGCGGGCTGCAGCGACGCGCAATGCTAAAAGGGCGCGCCGCTGCAGCACCCATGCAGCAAGCAGCATCAAGTGTGAATGTACTCATTCACAATAACGTCCATTTGGCGAATCTGAACGGGCCCATTCGCCAATCACGGAGCACTTGCTTCGTGATTCCAATCAACCGGCAGTCGGCGCATAGCACCTGATCAGCCGTTGACCCTCCCTCCCTTCGGCAAGCCATAGGGGCTAATGTGCCCACTGGAAAGCTCAAGCCCGTTGGATGATAAAGACCAGAACGAGGCAAAAAAGATCATGACTATTGAAGAAACGCTGGCACCGGCGGCATCTGCCCTCGCCCCATCATGGCTCACGGTCCCTTCCGATCTGAATGAACTCCCCCCTAAGATCTGGGCGAGCGGGGTAGGTCGGGCGGAGTCTGGAGAACTAACCATAAGCGGCATCGGAGTCAAGGCGCTTGCCCAGAAGTTTGGAACTCCTGCTTACGTTGTATCCGAGGGCGACTTCAGGCTGCGTGCCCGGATGTTCCTTACGGCGTTCAACGACGCCTTCGAAGCGCTGTGTGGCGGTGTCGACGTTTACTATGCCGGCAAATCGTTCCTCTGCATTGAGGTTGCCAGATGGGCCGTCGAGGAAGGTCTCCGGCTGGACACCTGCTCGGGTGGAGAACTGGCCCTGGCGGCACGGGCAGGCATTGAGGGTTCCAAGCTGGGCCTGCATGGCAACAACAAGTCTGACGCGGAGTTGGTCCGCGCATTGGAGATGGGCGTTGGCCGGATCATCGTTGACAGCCTTCAGGAGCTCAAGCGCACGGGTGAACTGGCCCGGGCCCGGGGCACCAAAGCTCCGGTTCTCTTGCGCCTCACTCCTGGCGTCCACGCCGAAACCCACGAGTTCATAGCGACCGCGCACGAGGACCAGAAATTCGGGCTCTCCATGGCATCAGTCCACGGCCAGAAATCTGCCGCGGAATCGGCCGTCGCTGCCGCCCTGGACGACAGCGGAATTCATCTTCTCGGAGTGCACAGCCACATTGGATCCCAGATCTTCTCCCCGGACGGGTTCGCCCTCGCCGCCGAACGTCTCTTGGCCTTTATTGCCGATATCCACAAGAACTACGGCGTCCCTTTGAAGGAATTAGACCTCGGCGGAGGGTACGGCATCGCCTATACCGAAGCCGACCACCCACAAAACCCCAAGGATGTTGCCGGCGCCATGGCACGTGTTGTTGCCGATTCGTGTGACCGCTTAGGCATCGACGTCCCCCGGATTTCCATCGAACCAGGCCGCGCCATCGTCGGTAGTTCCACGTTCACGCTGTATGAAGTGGGGACGCTAAAGACGAACCACGTCGAGCACGGATCAGGAACGCTGCCCCGGCGGTACGTTTCCGTCGACGGCGGCATGAGCGACAACCCCCGCCCTGTACTGTATGGCGCCGACTATTCAGCGACGCTTGCTTCCCGCACCTCCGATGCGGATCCCGCGTTGTCCCGGGTCGTGGGTCGTCATTGTGAGAGCGGAGACATCCTCGTTCGCGACGTCTACCTCCCAGCAGACCTGCAGCCGAGAGACCTCCTCGCCGTGCCGGCAACCGGCGCGTACTGCTGGGTTCTCTCCAGTAACTACAACTACACTCCGCGGCCTCCCGTAGTTGCCGTTGCCGGTGGCCGGGCCCGCCTCATCGTGCGCGGCGAGACCGAAGAGGATCTCTTCCGCCGCGACGTATGGGGCTAAGCCGGAAACAAGCCCCGGTTGACACCTCCTTGCACTTTCTGAAAGGCAGATTTTCCCATGACAAATCCTTCTACGGCAGCGAAGGCCGGCACGCTGCCATCGCCAAACACGGAGGGGTCCCTGAACGGCAGCCAGCCCCACCAAACCACCTTGCGGTTCTCGGAACTTCTCCACGGCAAGCAGTACCTTTCGGACGGGGTTCCCTTCTGGAAGGGCCAAGGTACGGGAAATGATTTCGTCCTTGTCCCGGACCCGCAGGGAACTCTTATGATCGACACTCCCTCCACAGCTCTGGTCTGCGACCGTCACCTGGGCATGGGTGCAGATGGTCTCATAAGGGCGGTCCGGTCGGAGAACATACCAGAGGGCCAGGCATTGCTGCCCGGCACGCCTGAGGCTGAGTGGTTCATGGACTACAGGAACGCAGATGGCAGCATCGCGGAGATGTGCGGTAACGGAGTGCGAGTGTTTGTCCACTTCCTCATGTCAGTGGGCCTTACGGAACTGACGACTGGGTCAAAAATCGCCGTTGGAACCCGCGCCGGAGTCAAATGGGTAGAGCGGACAACGGACGGGTACGAGGTCGACATGGGGCCTTGGCGTCTGGCTTTTCCTGAGCACGTCTCGGCAACTAGAACTGACGCGAGAGTGTCTCTTCTGGGGCAGCCGTCGATCCCAGCGATCTCCATCGATATGGGAAACCCCCACACAGTTGTAATCCTGCCGGCCACAACCGGGCTTGACGCTATTGATCTGACGACCGAGCCAACCGTCGATCCCCGCCCCCGCGCCGGCACTAATGTCGAGTTCGCGGCAATGGCACAGTTGCCTGTAGACGGCGCTCCGGCGTCCGTGGTCATGAGGGTCTTCGAACGTTCCGTAGGAGAAACACAGGCATGCGGAACAGGGGCCTGCGCCGTTGCCGCCGCCGTACGTCATTCAGGGAAGCTCACAGAGATCCGGACCTGGCTCGTTAACATGCCCGGGGGGCCAGTCCAGGTATCCTTTAGCCCGGTCGTCCAACTGGACGGATCGACGAAGGAGCACGCATACCTTCGAGGGCCTGCCCGAATGGTCGCGAACGGGTTCTTTAGCCCCGAACTGTGGGGAGAAGACGAGTACTGAACTTCTTTCCTGCGCCATGACTTTATGTCCAACAGAAACCCTTGGAGCCCGGACACGATTCAGAGTCCCGGGCTCCAAGGGATTCTGGGCTCAAATGTCGGACTCGAGTCCGGTAACGATAGTTGCCACTGGGCTGTCCAAATGGATTTCAAAAGCGTCCCTGGTCCAATCGATAAAGACTTCCGCCGCATCCCTGAGAGCCGCCATGGCCACTGCCAAAAGTGGATTGTTGTCCGACGCGCGATGTAGGACGTGGACGATCCTTCGGGGCGCCGGTACGGAGAGCCGGTGCATGGAGATTCCTCTGTCGATCCCAAGAGCCAGGGCAGGAACGAGTGCTATGCCGAGGGTTTCCTTGACTAGGCCCCTGATGACGTCGAAGTCATTGCTGTAGAAGCCAACTTTAGGTTCGAACCCGGATTCGCGGCAGACGTGAAGGAAGTTTTCTGTGCCTGAGGTGCCGACCTCGTTTGTTATCCACCGCTCCTGGGAAAAATCCTTGAGATGAAAGATCTCTGTGGTGGTACCGGTGGAACGTGCAGCGCTAATCACGACAAGTTCTTCGTCCAGAATCGGGTTGAAGACCAAACCCTCGGGCCGCGGCAGCGGCACGTTACCGTACTCATAAAGGATCCCCAGATCGACAACTCCTTCGAGTACAGCGTCTGCCATTTTTTGCAGGCCGATGTCATCCACCGAGATCTCAGCTGAAGCGTAGCGCATGGCCAGGCGTGAAAGGGCACGGGGAACCAGCGCTGCGGCTGCCGTGCCAGAGGCGCCGATCCGAAGACTACCCTGGGACCCTGATGCGAAGATCTGCATCTCGTCTTCAACCCGTGCCACCTGACGGAGGATCACGTCGGCGTGCGTGCTCATAGCCAGCCCTGCCGGGGTTGGCCAGAGGCTCCGGGGCCCGCGTTCGAAGAGTTCCACGCCTACGGCCTTCTCCAGGGCTGCAATTTGCTGCGACACTGCCGACGTGGTGTATCCGAGTTTCTTAGCCGCGGCTGTGTGCGAGCCTGTCTCGATGACCGTCTGAAAGGTCCTTAAATTGACGATGTTCAGGTTTCCCTTGACCCAACGCATGGTTATCTCCTCCGCCAAGCCAGTATCCAACCTATCCATAACAATTTAGCCCAGAGACAGCACTACTAGGAGAGCCAGTCCTGAGAGGTAATGAGACATTTTCTGACCTCAGAGGCAAGTACATGCTCATCGTCTGTGTGCGCCAGCAGGGCATCGCCCGGACCGAAGTTCACGGCTGGGATACCTATTTCTGCGAAGCGTGCAACGTCCGTCCATCCGTATTTGGGCAGTACCGCGCCTCCTGCGGCGCCAATGAGGCTTTGCGCAAGTGCACTTTCAAGGCCTGGCCTTGCGCCCCCGGCAGCGTCCCTGCGGACCAAGGTAGTGCCGCCCAGAAGCCCGCGGACCTTCTCCTCAGCCTGGTCGGCGGTCTTATCGGGAGCGAATCTGTAATTGATATCTATGTGCGCCGTGTCAGGAATGACGTTCCCCGCGATGCCTCCGCCGATCCCTACGGCGTTCAGACCCTCTCGATACAACAAACCGTCGACGTCAACGGTCTCCGGCTCATAATCGCGCAGGGTAGCCAGCACATCCGCGAGGGCATGAATGGCATTTGCTCCCATCCATGCCCTCGCGGAGTGCGCAGCCTTTCCGCTGGCAGTTGCGCGCAGGCGCAAAGTACCGTTGCAGCCAGCTTCAACCCACCCGTTCGTCGGCTCAAGAAGCACCGCGAAATCAGCACATAATAGGTCCGGTGCATGCGTCGCCAATCTCAGCAGACCACTCTTGGAGGCCTCGACTTCCTCGTGGTCGTAAAAGACAAACGTGAGATCCCTTTTTGGTTCCTTGAGGACCGACGCCAAAGCCAGCTGAACTGCCAGACCACCCTTCATGTCCGCAGCGCCGCGTCCGTAGATGACTTCACCTACCCACTGGCCTGGAACGGTTCCCAGGGCTCCGTCGGTGGCGGGAAGCGGAACGGTATCCAAATGGCCGGCCAGGAGGATCCGTTCCGATCTGCCCAGGTCGGTTCTGGCCACGAGCGCATCCCCGACTCGACTGACCCCCAGGTGCCGCTGCTGCTTCAACGCTTCTTCGATGCTGTCAGCAAGCAGCGTTTCCTGCCCTGACACGCTGAAAATGTTGATCAGGTCAGCGGTGAGTTCTGCGACGTCCTTTGTCAGATCAAGTTGAGCGCTCATGTGAGTCCTGCCTTCGCGATAGGGGCACCGGTCCTGACGACGTCGAAACGGCCGGTTTCGAGCGGTATTTTGTCTCTTTCGCCGCTGATACTTCTGGTCTGGATCATGGGGTGTAGACCTTCCATTTCACAGCGTCTTAACGACGATGCGGTAGCGATTTCCCTTGAATGGTGTGCCGGAGGCAAGCTTGCGCGTCCGTGACGCCGCTTCCGCGCGGAGCCCTCCGGCATGCATCAAAAGGTGGTGCGCTGCCTCTCAGGCGGTCGCCGGGAGCACTGATGGAGTGTTGGCCGGGGTTGCCGGCACAGCTTCCGCCTGACGGGCAGAGAATCGGTCAATCCTGAGCCCGGAAAGGAAGTGGTGGGTTGGTCCGGCTCCTTCAATCAGGTCGATGACAAGCTGGCCTGTGAGAGGAGCCAGCGCCAAGCCATCGCCCTCATGGCCGGCTGCAACAATGTAGCCGTCTATTCCCGGGACCCGGTCGATGATGGGGAGCCCGTCTCCTGTGTAGGGTCGGAAGCCTGTCATCGTGCGAATTATCCGGGTCGATGCCAGTTTCGGAGCGATGCGTGCCGCGTGCCGCGCGATGGTGGCCATGACGTCCTGGTTGTGGCTTTTGTTGAAGCCTTCGAACTCGCGGCTGCCACCTATGAGCAGGTTGCCGGAGACCGTCTGGCCCATGGAAAATCCCACACCGTACGGCGGCGCGCTGCCATCGTCCGCTGCGCTGAGGTGTTTGGATGCAATGTATTGAGCGTCCAGTACGCAACCCCTGACCGTGCGGGGTATCGACTCCGAAATCAGGATCATGCCCCGGCGGGGTCGGATAGGAACATCAATATTCGACAGCGCCCCGACTTTCTGTGCGAAGGGGCCCGCAGCGTTGATGACCATAGGCGTAGAAATACTTCCCCGGGTCGTCTCCACAGATGTCACGCGTCCTCGCTCCGTGCGAACACCGAGTACCTCGCTGTGAGTCCACAGTTCGGCTCCGTGCTTCTTTGCCGCCTGGACGAAAGCTGCGTTGAGCACCAGGGGGTTGACGTCCGCGTCGTCAGGGCTGAAGGATGCACCCAAAATGTGTGGGGCGAGGAACGGCTGTGCCTCGCGGGCGGAATCGCCGTCGATCAGCGAAACAGAAATTCCAGCTGCGCGCTGCTTCTCAATAAAGCCTCTCATGAACTCCATTTGCTGGGGCGTTTCGATGACCACCATCCCGCCGTCGCTTTCGAATTCCACGCTTCGCTCCAGCTCCGACTCGAGCGTGTCGTACATTCGTCGGCTCGCCAAGGCGAGCTGCATGTGCAGGCCCGGACGCTTGGATTGCATAAAGATAGCTTTATCACATGATCCCGACGCACCAGACCCGGGGTTACCCTTGTCTACGATGACAACCTTCAGGCCCCGTTGGGCGAGGCGGAAAGCAATGGAGCCACCGGAAACTCCTGCACCTATCACGACGGCGTCTGCCGTTTTCATGTGTAAATCTCCTTTTTCGCCGTCAATGAACTGCCGTCAAGTTCCAGCCAGCGTTCATGTGCAATCCGTCGGCCCGCCTTTATCTCGGGCATGAATGTGATGGCGCTCGATTCACGCGCCCGATCTACTGCGGCTTCGGCTTCGGCAACCAACTCAGGTCCACGTAGCAAGCCGACGCGAGAGGCAATGACTGTACCGGCAAGCCTGCCTTGGGCCATCGCAATTTTTGCCCCTTCAATTCCGGTGACAGTGCCGGCAACGAACAGGTTCGGTCGGCTGGTCTCCATCTCAGGGCTATGAAGAGGGATGGTGCCACCCAGCTGTTCAATGTAGGCCAGCTCACAGCCCTTGGTGAGCTCCTGAACGGGGTACAGACCCCCGGAGAGACATACACAGTCGACCTCGACCCTGCGTGTCCTTCCAGGGTTGCCCAACTTGTCGACCGAGGCAACGTCGACGTACTGGACTCGTCCCTGTCCACCGATTGCGACGACGCTCTTACGCAGGTTGAGGCGGGTTCCCATCAAAGGAATGCCCGTGGGTGGGTAGAAGGTCAGGGCCAAGCTTCGCAGAGCTCCCAGGGCCGCTAGCTTGCCTCCCAGGCGGAGGAAAGCGTTGGGTGCCAAATCCGACATCCCAGCAAGATACTTCAGGCTTCGGTCCGGATCGGCTTGCTCTTTGGCGAAGTCGTTCATACCGGGAAGGTATATGCCCACCACCACCGCGCCGGCCATGCTCAGTTCATGCGCGACAGTGAGTGATAACGGGTCGAGGCCCACGATGGCGATACGATCGCCGGGGCGCACACGGTAGTAATTCGTCAACGTCTGCGCGGCCCCAATGGCCATCACGCCTGGCAGGGTCCAACCAGGCATCGGAACGGGACGTTCGGCAGCACCGGTTGCGACCACCGCATAGTCGGCGCAGATTGTCTCGCCGCCGTCCAGGGAAACTTCCCACTCAGGCGACAGGTTCCATACCTGGCGATTCGGCAGGATTTGCACGCCGGCTTCAACGGCCTGTACGGCGAGGGATTTTGAGACCTCAGCACCGATCCACCACTTGCCGTTCTCTTCTTCGTGCAGCTGGCCAAGAAGCTTCCCGCCCGGGCGTGGGTTTTCGTCTACGACTACAACGCTGGCACCAGCCTGCGCAGCGGCTATGGCAGCACTAAGCCCCGCAGGGCCTCCGCCAAGAATTACAACATCAGAAATCACCGGATTGCTCCCTGTCGTCGCCCTGGGATTCCAGAACATCCCCGTCGCACGCGGGGGTGATGCAGGACCTGACACTCTGGACGCCATTGATGGTCATCCGGCACTCATAGCAGTGGCCGATTCCGCAGTAGATTCCACGCGGCTCACCGGTGCGGTTCGAGTACCGCAAGGTCCGAATCCCGTTAGCCAGAAGTGCAGCTGCGACGGAGTCGCCCTCGAGCGCCCGATATTGCTCCCCATCAAACTCGATTCCAATTTCCGCATGCGTTAACGGACCCAGTACGGGATGATCACTTATTCGCTTCACGACACTCGCTCCTCGATTTCGCTCCGCCGCCAAAGGCAGCCAGGTCTTCCAATGTCATCGGCCGCACCGGCGGATTGGGAGACGGCTCGAGCTCAGCTTCCTTCAATGAACCAGAACGGTCACGGAGCAGGGAGTGGATGAGCGGACCGCAGGTCCTTCCCTGGCAAACACCCATTCCAGCTCTCGTCTGCAGCTTGAGTTCATGGGCTGAAACGGCCCCGTCTGCGTCAGCGAGCGATACTTGGACCTCGTCCAGGTACACGTCCTCGCATCGACAAACTATTACTCTATTCATCTTCGTTTCGCCCACCATTCAAGGAAACCGGGGTGGTGCAATTCGCGCACCAGTGACCCCATAAACTAACCGCATTGTGGACCGCGCCACAATGGATGCAGAACCAGATCCTCGGCCACCTTGGTCCATAAATTCTTTAGCTCGCATGATCCATGCAGTGTTCGTCCAACCTGAAGACGTCGTAAGACAGACGTGTTCCTGACAAACGACGGGCGTGCGAAGATTCTTGAATTAGTCGATCCATGGACATAGGGAAGAAGAAACGAGCTGCGGCCGCGTCCACGGTCCAAGGGCATGCAGCCGACGTTTCACCCTTGGGATGCTCCGGCCAGAGTGTTTCCCGTCGCAATAAGCCTTTCTGCCGCGGATGCGACCCGTTCGTCGGAAGCCGTGATTGAAAATCTTATGTAGCCTTCCCCGGCCGCGCCATAGAAGAGTCCTGGCCCTACGACGATCCCAATCTCCGCAAGACGGCGAACCGTCTCCCAGGTGTCCATCCCTGCCGTTGCCCATAAGTAGAGACCCGCGTCGGAGAACTTGACCTCCATACCTGCGGCTTTCACCGCGGGAAGAAGCAGCCTTCGTCGTTTGCGGTAAACGGCCTTCTGGATCCTCACGTGCTCGTCATCGTGGAGAGCTGCTTCCATGGCTGCCATAACCGGAGAAGGAACTATCATCCCGGCGTGCTTCCGCGTGTTGACCAAGTCCTTCACAATCTGACGATCGCCAGCGACAAAGGCCGCTCGGTAGCCGGCAAGATTTGACTGTTTACTGAGCGAATAAGTGGCAAGCAGGCCTTTTGTCGAGCCCTCTGTTACCCGTGGGTCCAGAACAGACGGCACACGCTCTCCGCCTACTAGGTCGGTATCCCATTGCCCCCATCCCAGCTCCGCGTAGCACTCATCGGAGGCAACTACGGCTCCAATCTCGCGCGCTTGCGCGACAACGGTCCGCATTCGTGCCAGGTCATGAACCTGGCCAGTGGGGTTGGCTGGAGAGTTAATCCAAACCAGACGAACCCTGCGACGGACCGCGGGGTCCAATTCGTCCAGATCATCTGCGGCAACGACTTTTGCCCCGCATAGCTGGGCTCCAATGTCATAAGTTGGATAGGCGGTCGCCGGACGTACGATTACGTCTCCAGGCTGGAGCCCGAGCATCAACGGCAGCCAAGCAATGAGTTCCTTGGAACCGATGGTCGGCATAACACTATCGGGATCAAGGAAGGGGACGCCGCGGCGGCGGGAAAACCAATCAACGATGGCCTCGCGAAGGGAAGAGGTGCCGTGTGCGCCGGGATAACCAGGAGCGTTGGCGGCCTCAATCAAGGCTTCGCGGACTACATCGGAGGTGGCATCCACCGGCGTGCCAATCGAAAGGTCTACCAGACCTTGCGGATGCTTGGCGGCAACGGATTTGAACGGTACCATCGTTTCCCAAGGGTAGTCCGGGAGATCGAGGCCGAATTGTCTGCTTTGAGATAAGAGACCGGACTGAAGATTCATTGGGCAATCTCCATTTCCGCGCTGCTTGCCGCGCTTGCTTGGTCTTTGCGCGGAAACCGTGCCATCGGTCTGATCGCATTTGGCTCTGCCTGTCGCATCTCGTTTGTAATCGCCATGTCTTGATTGATGCCTCATTCTGGTTATCTGCCCACCTGCAGTGCTTCCGAAGGCGCCGGAAGGACCGCGGCCGTTTTGGACCAAAGGGCAGTGCGTGTGACTGCCAGTAGACCAGTGCCGGACACATCTATTCAATGTGTCGAGGTCAACATATATATCCACAAGAAACAGAAAAACTTAAGCTCGAAACTGGCGCTGATGGCCCTTATGGTGAAGACGCTTTGCCCCGCAGAGTCTACTAAAGGGCGCGTTATGGCACGATCATCGCCTCTGCCGACAGACTGCGAAGCAGCTGAACTTCCCACCTGCTCCCCGCATCCGCCTAGGGGTTAGACGATATGAGGTGGGGGTGGTTGGGTTTGCTGCCCGTCCGGGGCGGCCATTGTCGCCGGGCGGTCCCGTGGCGCCGGCTTGATGTTGGCGGGTTTCCGTCGTGTTGACGGCGGCGCCG
>Ga0134128_10003746_pt1 | contig 18598 bp, 24 predicted proteins | sample KB31754_FD_96462 | JGI IMG/M metagenome (GOLD analysis project Ga0134128, IMG submission 96462) | Terrestrial soil microbial communities with excess Nitrogen fertilizer from Kellogg Biological Station, Michigan, USA - KB3-175-4 | ecosystem: Environmental > Terrestrial > Soil > Unclassified ... | reverse complement strand
GCCTTCCTAATCAAGCAAGGTTATGTACAATATCATAAACCCGGATTGTCAGATTATCCGCCATGCATGTTTAAGAGGTTATGATGTGGGATTGGAGACTTGGACAGAAGATTGTCTGTATCAACGATACATTCGTTGGTATTTCAGAAAAAATTCTTCCGGTTAAAGGAAGAGTGTATACGATTCGTGGAATTTATGATGATGATATCGGTAGTATCGCTTTCCTCTTGCATGAAATCGTCAACGAGAAACGAGATAACTTCATTGGTTATGAGGGCCAGTTGTTAGAACCGGGTTTCTTTGCTACTCGTTTCAGACCTGTCACCACAAAAAAGACGAGCATCGATGTTTTCACAGCGATGCTCAAGCCTACGGATGAAATGGTTTAAAGTTTATTGGGGTATCGCCAAGTTGGTTTAAGGCAAGGGATTTTGATTCCCTCATGCACAGGTTCGAATCCTGTTACCCCTACCAAACGCTATGTCGTAAACATTCGACATGATCGCATAAGAATCTATTAATTCGGTTGACTTCTTGGTTGTGAAATTATAAGCATCACAACCTAGTTCGTATGTCTTGAATGGTCCCTGATATTCTTGTGTGTTAGGATCGAGAAAGTACCAACCGTTTGTAGAGAGAAAGACAACATGTTCCATTTGTCGTATCCTCAATTGCGGGGATTCTATCTTAATGGATGGAACTTGGTTGTAAACACAAAGATCAAGTTGACTTCCACAAGATTTCTGTATGTCGGATATTTTATGTTTGTGGATTTCTCGGATTTTCACTTGACACAAAAAAAGAGGGCCGAAGCCCTCTTTTAATTTGTCTGTTGTCAGAAACCTTACAGGAGGTTTGTGATCAACGAACGGCGGTAATACACGTTGGAATCCTTCACCAGCGCGCCGAGACCTTGTGTCAGACCCTGAGCGAATGGGTTGGCGACCATTCCGTAACGAGTCTTGAACGCGATCTTTGGCTGGAAGCTGTCTTGGTCAACAGCGCGGACCATCTGGAGCGGAACGTATGGACAATAGAAGAGTCCAGCGTCGAAGGCATTGGAGCCCTTATAACCCAGCACCGCAAACTCACCACCAATCGCATAAGGATCGATGTAAACCTTGATCTGGCCGTTGAGAACGCCAACGAAGGTGTTGCCGGTATCATCAACCTGAAGGTTGTTTGAGTTAAGAGCAGGGGTGTACGACAGGACGCCAGCCATGCGGAGAGCAGAGGCCACGTTTGAAGTACAAATCATGATATTGCCCTTGCCTCTACGGGTCTCTTTCGCGATCTGGTTACATTCAGTTTCCAGATGGAACATAAGGCCCTTGAACTTTTCAACTGACCAGCGGCCATTTGAATCGGTGTCGAGGTCGTAAATTCCGGCAGTCGTGGTTGACTGTGAACCCGGAACGGCTGTCACGTAAATCGTGCGGACCACCTCACGGTTGATTTCCGCCAGAGTCTCAGTCGTCAGAATTCGTGACAACTCAGCCTCAACGTCCAGACCGTGAATGGCTTTCAGGTCTTGCGCGATTTCCATGGTGTACTCTGACTTCAGCGCACGGCTCTTGGCAGTGACCGAAACCTTCTCAATGGAGAAAGCCATCTCAGAGAACATGACGTTGCCGGTCGTTCCCAGAGCTTCCGCCTGAGCAGTAGCCATCGCACCAGCGTAGTTATAGACGCCTTGCGAAGCGAGGTTTGAAGTAACTGATGTGTTACCCGGCAGAGTACCAACATGCTTGTCGCCAAGTGTGTTAGCACCACCCACAACAGAAGAGAACGCGGTGTTCACTTCGTTGTAGAAAGTCTCATCGCCTGACTGATTAGCATAGCGTGAACGAATCGCGAAGATCAGTCCGGTAGGACCAGTCATCGGTTGAACGCCGCAGATATCATAGGCAATCAGGTTTGGCATCGCGCGCCGAACCAGTGAAATCAACACCGGGTCGAAGTTAGCAATTCCAGAACCAGTATGGTTGGCAGGAACATTACCCTCTGAGAGCATGAACTGTGTCATACCCACATTGTCGGCGTCCTTCATAGCCGCTTCTGTGTTCTCCAGAACTTGGGCGATTGACGAACGACGATAAGGGTCCGTAATCTTCGGGAGATTCTCATGATCGATGGTTTTTGACCATTTCTTGATTAAGTCTTCGTATAACATCTTTTCTTATTTGCTCCCTTGATTGGGTTGTTCTTGTTTATTTAGATTTCTTGTGTTTTTATCTTAAAGTGCGAGTAATCGCGTCAACATAGGCTTGCTGTTGTGGATCAACCTCTTCTTCGATGACGTTTCCGTCGCCGTCGACAGTAGTGATAACAACAGTCTCTTCCGCGAGAATACCAGAATTGATTTCTTTCTTCTCTGAAGTCTTGAAGTTGGCTTCCTTGATGATCTTCATCTTATTGACAAGAGCATCGACGTCGCCATCAAATTCAACTGTCTCAACAAGAGTACGAAGTCTCTCAGCATCGGCAACAGTCAGACCTTCCGAAACTTGGGCGAAAGCCTTGTCAGCCTGATAAGAAGAAATCAGTTTCTTGTCTTCAATCGAGTCATTGATTTGGTCGTTAAGTTGTTCCTCAAGTTCTGCAACTCTCTCTGACAACTCGGCAACTACATCGAGACGATCCTCTGGAATGTCCACATAATGCTCGCGCATTAAATCAGCCATACGATCTTGGAATTCACGAACAAGCTCAATCTCAACAGAATTTTCGATTGCAACTTCGTTTTCTGAAATCCACTCTTCAACCGCATAATTGATGTAGGCATCCACCTTCTCAACAAGATCGTTGCGAATGGCTTCAATGTCTTCCATCAACTTGGCTTCATACTGTTCCTCTAGCTTGGTAACTTCCAACACCAAACGAGCATTGACCGCAGACTCAAACAGTGTAGTAGCCTTATCAACCAACTCTTCCGAAAGCTCTTGGCCGTCGAAAATAGCCTTGACGTCTTCCTTCACGGCAGGAACGAATGGGAACGGCCCCATATCATTTGCACCTGTTCCAGAAGGCTTGGCCGCGACAGAAGCACGATTCTTATCGGCAGCGCCAGCATCGATTGTATCGGCAGATTTTTGTGACTGAGCAATGGAATCGTAATACCATTTCGTTAATTCATCATTTGTCTTTCCAGACAAAGCCGCAACTGTCATTGACAGAAGATCGGACTTTGAGAAAGTCGGATGAGCGGCAATTGAGTCCGCCGCCGCAGTTTCATCCAGATTGTCTTCTAAATCCAGATTCTCTAATTCAATATCGTTGGGTTTGGTCATTCGGGATTTCTCCTTTGATTCTATGTTTATTTAGAGATTTGATTACTTGAAGTTATTTTCCGGCAAAAATTCTCATCAGCTTATGCCAAGCAAGGATTTTTTCTCGTTCGTTGAGTTTACTTTTCGGCATTTCCTTGAGGTCATGTCGAAGGTTCTCAACCATTTCCATTTGCCACTCGCCGGTCGCGGCATTGAGAATCCATTCGGTATTCTCCATGATTCCTTGCACGACAGCATCAGGAGCCGAGGGATCATGAACTACGTCGATCATAACCATCAGGCGATAATCGTCTTGAACGATCTTGGCACCCATCTTGGCATCTTCTTTCAAAGAGCCGAGTCCGCGAGAAGAAACACCCGGAACATAACCGTCCTTGATGAGACCGCGAAGAATGATTCCATTTGGTGTAGTTGTCAGAACCTTGGCTTTTCCATGCCAGTTATCACCTTCACGATGAATCTCTGTAACCATGTGAGAGGCTTTATCGAGATTCAATGTCGGTGTATTTGGATGAGATAATTCGCCCAGAGCCTTACGGGTCTTGATGTATTTCTCGTTATAGGCATTCACTTCGCGTTCCAGAACCGGAGGCGGATAAATGCGACCATTGCGATTCTTGACGCCAGCCTGAAGGAAAATGCCCTGAATATACAGGTTCTTTTCGCTTTCGCCTTCCTCCAAGAATTGGACGTCGTGAATGTCTTCTTTAATCAGTTTCAATGTTAACCTCCTAACGACGCGGCTGGAGCAGCCAAAATACTTGCATTGCTTTGCAGAGTATCAGTCTGATTCTTTGTCGTGATTACAACGGTATTCGCAATCATTGTGAATGTTCCGATTGTGTTGTTTCCAGAATCCTTTCTGGTAACGAGAACATTTCCAGCCGTGTTGTTCACCAAGCGGATTGATCTGTATCCGTTGTATGCTTGCGGTGTCGTATTACAGGCGGTTTCTGTTCCGAGGACTTTGATATTTTCCATTATCGGCTCTTGATTCCAGATTTACGGGCATGATGTGCAGCCATCTTCAAATGTTGTGTCGCAATCTTCTTGTAAGCATCAGCCAAATTGTAGTGCATCGCTGATCTTTCCGGGTCTTCCTTCATTCCAAGATCGGCATTCGCTTCATAATGTTTTGCATTTTGATTGGCTTCGACAGCACTTCGATTGTGTTGAAGGAATTGATCTTGATGATAATGGTAATTGGATTCGTATTCCTCGTTGATATCTTCTTCAATTTTTGCTTGTTTCTTAGGATCAACATCCTTGCCATAAAATGCCGTGTATGGTTTTGAATTTGATTTATAAAAGTCATGACCAGCCCAGCTTTGAACTCGGACTTTACGACCATGTTTGTTGTAAAGTTGTTTTGCATGGTCGACGGCCTTGGCACGGCTAATTTTTGTCATAATATGTCTGTTATTCATTCCTACTTCATCATAAGAACCATCTTTGTTCTGGAGGGTGAGAATATGTTTTTCATCGCCTTCATCAAGATTTTCATTTGCACGATGTTTAGCAACCATACGAGCAACTTGTTTGTCGGAACCACCATCATAATAATTTACATGTGGTTTTTGCTTTTTCTTCTTGATCTGAGCGCCACTGTTGTCTTCATCCTTGAAGACCTTATCTTGCTGGTCGGTCTGGATCGGAGCCTTTACATCTTCCTTACGAAGTTGTGATGTGTTGCCCTTGCCTTGTCCAGCTAGTTTTCCGACTAAACGAGCAGCAATCAATGCAGCCTTGTCATGCTGATGGAATTTTCGCAGAACCTTTGGATCACCAATATTTTGAGTATCAACGATGACTCTTGCTTTTCTGGTATGATCGGCAGAGGCTTGTTTCAATTGCTTTTCAGTGTGAGATTCATAAGTCGTGGTCGGCGCATATTGTTTGCCCATGACAGATTTCATTGTGCCGGGAACGGTAGCTCTACCAGCATCATATTTTCCAAGGTCTTCACCCGGCTCATAACCATGTTTGTCAGGTTTGCGAGAAGTTGTCTTGATGTTGGTAGCATTGAACAACTTGTCGTCTTTGGTAGGCTCTGAGAGATTTTTGATTACTTGAACCTTATGCATGTTGTAGAATTGTTTCTCGTCTTTTGAACGAGGGGCATAGGTTTCCAGAATGTTTCTGAGCGTTCTCGCCATTATTTTTTCTTTCTTTTTTTCGTTGGTCTTTTGGTGGAACCTAATCCCATCAATTTATTTAAGGCTTTTCCCAATACACCGAAATTTTTTTCATTCCATTTCGAAATGGCTGTGCCATGATTATTCTTGGTATAACGAGCGGTAGCTCTAATCGGGGCTGTTGATACACGACCAACAGCCTTCGCCACTTTCAAAGTCTTCTTTAGTTTCGGTCCTTCCGTAAGGAATTGCGAAAATGTCAGCATTAATCTTCTTTTTGGGTAGGTTTAGGCTTTTTGCCATAATCCTTTTTTATTCTTTTGAAATCTTTGTCTGTGAGATGTGTTGATTGACCACGATAATCTTCACGATCTTCCTTGCGGAGTTGTGAAGTGTGACCCTTGCCAGAATCATCCAATTTGCCCATCAACTTATAGGCAGCACTGGCGGCGTCACGATGACGTCTATAATTTCTCAGATCGGACTTCTTACCAGCACCACCACTGATGTTGTCATCTCTGACATTCTTCGCATAACCTCTTTCGCGACTGCGATGATAAGCAGCGGCTTGTGATAATTGATGTCTGGAATGTCCTTCATCAATTTCATCGTCTTCTTCAATGTATGACTCGTTTGAAGCAAACACACGGTTTTTCATGTCATCGGCAATTTCACCAATGCGAGTGGCGATACGATCACCAAGAGCAGCGGTAAATGCGTCTTTGACACCAACTGGATTTTCAAAGACAGCAGAATTTACAATCTCTTCCGCAGAAGAAATTTCCTCGTCCTCAATATCTTCGATTTCATCATCGTCGTATTCCTCATCTTCATTGACGCCAGCGGCCTTCATGAATTTGGAACGATCAAAACGAGGATTCTGTTTTGCATAGATGTCAGCATGAATGGAAGCATGTTCTTTGCGTTTCTCAGGGTCTTCGATAGCTTTGATTGTTTCAGCCGCAGCACGAAAATGCTTTCTGGTAGCTTCGTCAAGAATTTCTTCGGACATATTTATTTCCTCTTCATTGGTATGACCATTTAAGGTTGAATGCTTGTAATATTTTTCAAAAGCACTTTTAACTTCGTTACCATGCTTATCGCCAATGTGACGAATCGCATGATTATATGCCAACGATCTTGCATGTGATGTTTTGTTGCCACCAAGTTTGGTGTTATAAACATGCATAAATTCTCGTTTGTGCTGATCATGAATTTTATATGGCATTAAACCATATGCTTTTTCTGGCTTGTCGTCGCCAAAACCATGATTGTAATTTGCTTCTTTCATGTTGTCTAATTTGTTGATTGCCATAGAAATACCCTTATGTCTTTTTTGTTCTGCCTTAGCGTAGTATTTCTTTTCTTCTGGTCTTGTTGTTTGTCGTTTGGCAAAATTAGCCATTCCATGATCAGACACGGCTCTTTTGACGTATTTTGACAATTTCTCTTTGGAAATTTCGTTGATTTCTTTTGTCATTGGTTATTTATCTCCCGAGTTACTTGGCGGCGGAATTGGTGCCGAGATAGCTGTTCCACCCATTGCAGTTCCGGCACCTTCCATACCAGCATCCATCACTTGTTGATATTGTGGATTCTCAGCCTCACCAGCAATCAACTCATCTTGTTCTTCGATGTCTTCCTTGGTCTGGTTGAGAATGTTGATTCTGGCCCATTCGTTTGAATAGTAACGACCGACATAAGGAGCGATTGCATTCATCGTATCCATTCTGGCCTTCATGATTTCTTGATTCTTCAATTCAGCATAGAATGTATCGCGAGAGAATTTGAATTTGATCTTGTGCTTAATTTCTCGCCAATCATCCATTGTCATGATACCCTTGAGAACAAGCTGTTTTTCAAGAATGTCATAGAACAGAGAGGCAAATCGAGAACGAATACGATCCACGAAACGAGAGAAGTTGACCTCTTCTCTGGAAATTTCAGTGGCGATACCGAATGAATTCATGGCGTCTGGATTCAAACGACCAAGAGGAACATTGAGCGCGGCATAGAGTTTCTTCTGGAAATATTCGATGTCGCCCATCTCACCAAGCTTTTCACCAGCCGGGAGGTTTTCGACTTGAGTGCCTTCCTTACCATTCCGACGCGGAAACCAGAAGTCCTCTGTCATGGTGATGTACTTACGATCATCGCGAATGTTGCCGGAAGATGGATCGTAAATCAGTTTGTTCTTGAAACGAACCATGACGTCACGAAGATATTGTTCGGCTTTGGCTTTGGGAAGATCACCAACATCGATATAAAAAACTCGCCGTTCCGGCGCTCTGACCAATCGATAAATGACCGCAGCGTCTTCCATGGCGCTCAGGTTGTTCAAAGGTTTGATAGCAATATGCAGATAAGACAGGATCAACTTGCCGTTTTCATCCATCAATCCTGAGTTAGAATTGACAATGGCGTCCTTTGAAATCTTTACACCACGAAGTTCTGATGTGCCGTTAAGAAGATCACCCTTGATTGCCGCAGCCGAAAACCCTCTTTCATTGAAGATGTAATACTCGTCTTTGATACGAGTCAGAATCACTTGCGGATTTTTCGGGTCTTTGATTCGTTCAATCTCTCTGATCTTTCTGATCTTGCGAGGATCGATGTAACGAAGTTCGAGAATGCCTTCACCAAAAATTTTGCCTGTGATGGCATGATAATTTAAACGACCATCGACATACCAAGTTCTACAAATTTCATAACCGTTGGTGTTGAATTCCAGAAGGTTCAGAATGTATTTGAATTCGTCTTCGATGACTTTCATAAGTTTTGGCGGCAAGTCATTCGAATCTTGGAAGTTAATGACAACGGCGTCTTGTTCGTCGTCGTTCACAACCATTTCGTTGATGATATGTTTGATAGCCTGATCGATGTCGGCATTCATGGACATTTGCCGATATCTGGTAACAAGATCGGCTTCATTCTGGACGGTGCCGTCAATGTCGAGATAAGCATTCGTGAAGCTTCCACTAGCAATGTCAGCGCCAGTAGAATTCGGAGTCGCCAGAATAGTTAGAGCGCCATCCGCTTTTGCAGGAGGGACGAATGATGGGGAATTTGTTTCTTGGTCTTCTTCTTTGGATCGCTGTAATTCGATACCAAATAGTTTTTCAACTAAATTCAAAACGACATTCCTTAACTGATTATGAGGTATTTATAGTAGGCAAAAAGAAAGGCCCGAAATCGGACCTTTCTCCCTCCCATCCCCTCTTTAAGGATTAGCCTTGTCCGTCTGAAGGACTCAGGCCAGTAAAGTCATCAGCCGAAGTGATAATCGAGTCATCTGGCAACCACCAATCATAAGCAAATGTCACATCGAACTGCTCAATGGTGTTTGTCTGATCCCAGTCCAGAGGAATCGCATCGACGTTTGTTGGAAAAATGCCTTCGAACTTGTAACCACGAATTGGATCACCAACCTTGTTATATTGGATAACATGAGCGGTTGTCTTGTAGTTCTGCGGATACATCGTTCGATCCATTGTGTTCGAAACGAAGTAATTGATCTTGTTTGACCAAGATTCCATCAATGTTCTGACTGAAAAATCGTCGTCATTCAGAATGGTGACATTCCAATCAGGAAATTCACGGTCGCCATTCACCTTGATCTTACGACCAAAGTAAGGAACCGGAACTGAATCCAGTGGCGCTGGTGGAATTTGAGTAGCGCGGCAAGTAAATTGAATCTTCTGAGTAGCACCAGAAGTGAAAGGCGGGAAGATAAAGACCTCGAATTGCGTCGGACGAGCACCGCCGAACTGAAGTCCATTAGCCTTAAAATTATTGATGTTGAAAGGCACGAGGTTTTATTCCTTCTTATTGGTTTGTTGATTTATTTAGCTTTGAACCGTTGGTGATGTTTCATGAACGGGAATTTGTTTTGTCCCGGCAATCCATGATTGTCTTTTGGTTTGGGTTCTGAATTTTGCATCTTCTTCATACTGAAATTTGGTCGGATGCCTTGTTTGATCACTCTGGAATGAATGAAGTGGTTGCCATGTTCGTCTTCAGAGTGATGAGTTACCTTGAAACGGGTTCCTCGTTGCAGGACGAATTCATTTTCGTGAGAATGGCTATGTTCCGAATCGTCACCATGCACATCAAACCAATGTCCGCGAGAGCCTTTCGGAACATGAATGATGTGAATATGAGACTTGTGTAAATCTCCCTGTTTGGTGGATACTTTATGTGTTTTTGAAAATGATTTAGCGACAGTTGGGCTGAATGATGTGCTTGTATATCCATGATCAGTGAATTCGTGTCCGACAGGATATCTTGTTTTGTCGCCGGGTGTCCCACCACGGAAAACTGTTAGGTGTTCTTGTGTTCTGTGGTTTGTTACATTATCCAAATTATGAATATGATGTTCGATGTAATGTTCGTCATTATCATCGTCATGATCATGATCGTCTCGACGTCGGGATGGATTGGTATTGAGATTTTTAGCAGTGTGCAATTCTTTATGTGGATCAGATTCAGAACCAACAAATTTCAGTTTGGATTGTAAAGTAGCCTTCTTCTTGAAATGTTCTGCTCGCTCTTTCTTGAATTTGTTTGGTGCTGTTCTGAGATGTTTATTGATATCACTATAACCACTGCCTTTATAATGTCTCAGAGAATCTTTTTCATCAGAGTCTAAATTATCATGATGATCTTCGAAAGCTTCACGAGACTCTTCCGGTTCATATCCCTTTTTTCTGAGTGGATGAGTATGTACTTCAAGTCCATGTTCAGCTTCAATATGATCGGGATTGCCGAAATTACCTTTGGCATTGGTTGGAATTTTTACCTTCTCATCAAGACTTTCATTGACATTGCCATGGTGTTCAACATCATTCGGCCCCCATGTAAATTTGCCTTGACGTGATTTGTCGCTTCCGTGATGCTCTACATCACCTTTCTTCCAAGTGAATTTGTCTGAGCGATCTTTCTTTTTGTCGTCGTGGTGCTCGACGTCATTCCGACTCCACGAAAATTTATTGACAAAATTCTTGAATGTTCTCATTCTTTGGACCCCGGAAATTTGCGAGCATGTTGACTAACGATTCTGGAATGGATGTAATGGTTTTGTCTATCCTCAGAGTGATGGGTTACTTTGAATTTCGTTCCTCTTTGCAAAAGCAATTCATGCTCATCAGATAAAGGTCCGCCGTGAACATCAAGGTAATGTCCCTTAACTCCCGGATGAACATGAATCACATGGATAATTGGTTTATGTTTGTTGCTTTTTGTTTCTGAAAACCCTTCAGCAATACCTTTATGGAAAGAGGTTCCGGCATAACCATGATCGGTAAATTTATGACCGGCAGGAAAGCGTTTTTCATCTCCGGGGATACCAGAACGATAGACAGTATGATGATGCTCGATTTTATGAGAAGTAACCTTCATCATATGTTTATCGTGTTCTGCATGTCCTTTGATTTCAGCTTTGTTATATTCTCTATCAAAATCCGAATGCAAACCTTTTTTGGTTTCAACTCTGGTTTTACCATGTCGCAAATAATGATTGAAATTTGCAGAACTACCTTTGTATTTTCTGATATGCGCTTTTTCGATACTATCCAAAGAGTCGTTGTGTTTTGAAAATGAATTGTGTTCTGGCGATCCTGTTTGAGGTCTATTACCCCAATCGGGAATTGGACGTTCTAATTGTTGTGGATTGTCGTGAGTATATTCGACGAGAGATTCGTTGACCTTGTGATGTTCTACATCATCTTTGGTCCAAGTGAATTTGTCTTTCCGGGTGAATTTTTTGAAGGTCCGCATCGATTATTTAACGAAGTGAAAGGGGACTCTTTCGAATCCCCTCTCTATGTTAGATGCTGGTTGAGAATTGACCAACAACTTCACTGAAAGCAACGCCATTAGGAACGGCGACAAAATTGAGTTTGATGAAGTTGATCGAGTAGTTTGGTCTAATGTAAATGTCACCAACGAACTGATTGCTGTTGATCACTTGAGCAGTATTGTTTGATTCGTCACAAACCACAAGGAAGTCAGTGATACCGCGTCTTCCCTTGATGTCTCTCAGATATGGGTTGACCATATTCTTGAAAGCCGAACGAGTGAATGTATCGTTGAACTCAAACAAGCTGTACTGAGCAGCGATAGCAATCGCCCTTTCCATCGTGATAAACAACCGACGAACATTGATACGGTCAAAGGCCGAAGGCTTGGCAAGCATGGTCTTATCGCCATACAGAACCGTTCCTTGGTTATTGAAAGTAACAACCGGGTTGATGCCATTCGGATAAAGCTGATCGCGTTCCGCCTGACGTGGGCTGTAAGCCAGTTTTGTGATATTCTTGATGAAACCACGATTGAAACCGGCTGGCGACCACCAAGCATCGTTTGTCTTGTCGGTCTGAGCACAAAGTCCAGCCATATCGCCATTCAACGGAACGAACCGGTAAATGTCGTTATAACGATCATACATTTGCTTATAACCAGAATCCAAGAAGCCGTATGAGGTTGATCTCGAATTGTTGCGGAAATCGATAATCGCTTTCATTTCCTGTGTTGGGTTATTCACCACGTCAGCAAATGAAGGAGAAACGAAAGCAACACAATCCTTACGAGTCCCGACGATGTTGTCCAGAATGTAGTTTGGAGTTTGTGTTCCGTCGATGCCACCGATACCCTTGCCACACATGACAAGATCGACCATCACGTCTTCCTTGGAAGCGAACAAATCGTATCCCTTGGCGATCACGGCAGGAGCAACATTGGCTTCCGAAGCACCATCATTTCCGCCATTGAACTTGAGAGACAGCGGAGCGGTTGCAGTGCTGTTGGACAAGTCCAGTGCAGTGTTGGAAACCGCATTGGCATAATCGTTTGTTACCCAAATATACTGCGATTGCTTGTTGATGATGTCTTTGTAGAAGTTTCCTTGTCCGTCATAAGTCTGACCGTCAGTAGCGCGAGAAACGCCCTTATAGGATTCCAGAATTGTTCCGGGGACGCCAGAAAACTTTCCGCCATCATCCACAACGATGATATGCATTTCGTCTTGAGCCGCATTGTTGCCAAAACCAGCCTGATAGGTTGACTGACCCGGAGCAATACCAACCGCTGAGAAAAATTCCCAATAACGAGTAACATTCGTCGCGGTGTTGATTGGTGAATGCAATTGCAGAAATTCTTGAGTGTTGATCGTAAAGCTGGCGGTTCCGTTCGAAGTGTTACCAGTAGCCGAAATAGCTCCGATTGAAGAAATCTTCAGATATTGGATGCCGATACCATCGACTCCAGTGTTGCCAACTTCCAGAATATCGGTCTGAGCAAACTGTGAAGCCAAAGTTGTCGCCGCACTATTTGCATTTGTCGAAGAATCTGCTGACAAAGTAATCGTGGCGACATTCGATCCGACATTCATCGTCAGAACAGCGCCGCTGCCATAACCAGTAAGATCGACTGTTGATTTGTAGCTGTTGGCATTATAACAAGCCGAGACGCGAAGTGAATCACCAACCTTACCCGGCCATCTCGCAATGAAGAGAGCAGAAGATTCGAAGGTGCCTTCCTTAGTCACGAAATCGTTATTGTTGATGACAGTCAGGTTGAGAGCATTTGAAACCGAAGTAACATTCGCAACAGATGAAAGAGCAGCAATTTGCAGATTAGTTGATGTCGTGTTGGCACAACGAACAACATGAGCAACACCGCCATAGCTCATAAAGTTGGCGAGTGTGAACCATGTTTCCGCATTGAAATTGGTTGGAGTCTGGAAAAGATTGACCAGAACATTCTCAGAGTCGACGAGGACTCTTTCATAGATTGGTCCCCAACGAAACACTCCCGCGATAGCACCCATAGATGTCGCGATGTTAGGAATGACCGTAGTGGCGTCATATTCATTGATTTGGATGCCCGGTGAAGTAAGAAATGACACTGAAAACTCCTTTTTGGAGGATGATTATTAGTTATTCTGAACTATTTATTGTTCTACGGCCCTTGACGGGCAAACAACTTTTTTGATAAAAGGCTCAGTCTGGCGGAGAAAATCAATGTCCGAAGAATTGCAGTTTAAATTGCTGCCCGAATGGAACGATCTTCCGAACAAATGTCGGGAAGCCATGGTAGATGCTGGTGGTTGTTTCTGTGGCGATGCTGATTTTGGCTATGAGGTTTACCAAGCCTTGCGAGAGACATTCCCGCCACAACCATTCCCGCTATTTACGGTTTCGAAAATCAAGGCAGAGGAAATGCTGGATCGGGAACAGCGGTTGAGGTCGGAAATCGCTGATCTGAAAAATCAGTTGTATCAAGTTACCTGTGAACAAGAGAAGAAAATCACAAGGCGAGTTAAGCGACGTGTGCTTAAACTGGTTCGCAAATGGTCGGTAGGGGCATTTACCGGTTGGCGAGGGTATACCGGGGAAAGCCGAATAACTTTAGATTTTGCCGAAGATCATTTCGAGGAATGCATGATCGACATGCAAAAAGCAATCAAAAAGGAAATCCGATGAACGTCGACGTCTTGGCACAATTGCTTTCGAAGCGCGAGCAACTTCATTCCGATTTGGTTCCGTATCTGAGAGAATCGCCACTTGAAGGTCGGCAAATGATTCATCATCCTATTTTGATTGATGTGGTCGTTGAACCGGAACGATATGCATTCATCAATGAACAATATCGTCACAAGAAGGCGGCTATCGAACAAGCCTTGGAAGAGCGAAATTACAAATCGTATATCTTCCTCCATGAACGGCCTTATCGATTCGATGCTTTTTGTCGCTGCATTCGATTGAAGGGTTTCGATTACTGGCCTACGTTGAAGTCGGCTTGGATCGATTCCGAAAACATTCATGAAAATCGAGAAGAGTGGTTGAAGTTGTGGCGGTCGCGGCGACCGAACAAAGAAACCGTCATGAGCGAAGCCGAACGAAAATGTTTGACCGACATGCCGGATGAAATCAAGGTCTATCGTGGAATCAATTATGATCGCGACAAGAAAGGATTGTCTTGGACAATTGATCCGAATATCGCCAAAAGGTTTTCTTTGCGATTTGCTAGGCATCGTTCCGATCCGCGAGTGATTGAAGGTGTCGTGAAGAAGAAGCATGTTCATGCTTTCTTTCTGGATCGCAACGAATCTGAAATCGTTTCGAGTAAAGTGAGGATTACTGTCGGATGACGGTGTTTATTGGCGATTTCCACGGAAAATACGGTGCTTATGAAACAATCATGAAGCACAACAAAAACACCATTCAGATTGGTGACATGGGCGTCGGTTTCCGTCGATATGACGGCTGGAATGCTGGAAGCTATTATCCGAATCCGCCATACGATAAAATGGTTGAGGGAGGCCATCGTTTCATTCGTGGCAATCATGATAATCCATCTGTCTGTTCGCGACATACTCAATGGATCGCGGACGGCAGTGTGGAAGGTGAGATGATGTTTGTCGGCGGCGCGTATTCCGTCGACAAAGACTTTCGTGTGGAAGATTTTTCGTGGTGGCCGGATGAAGAGTTGAGTCACAAGGATTTCGAACTTGTGCAAGAAACTTTCAAGAAACACAAACCGCGAATCATGGTGACGCATGATTGTCCCGCTGAAGTTGTTCCTGCTATCCATACCAAAAGCCTTTTCGGAATGTCGCGGACGCAACATTATCTTCAGGAATGTTTCGCGGCTCATCAGCCGGATATCTGGATTTTTGGGCATCATCACAAGTCATTCAGATATAAAATCAACGGCACTCTGTTTATTTGTCTGAATGAATTGGAGACAACAGATATTTGAAGAGATTGTTGTTGCTATCCATTTCGGACGATGGCAAACAACCAATGTGACGTAAGGTTCTGACCTGAGAGGCGATATGAAAACCTCAAAGGGTTGCCAATGTACTGCATGGCCGAGGCTTCCGGCAAGACCGCGTGAAGAAGCTAGTATCGTGGAATGAACCGCTCGATTGCCTTACGTCGCTGCATTTTTTGAAACGAGGGAAATGATGACAATTACATTGAAACGTGCCTTGAGACTCCGTGGCGACTTGGAAAAGGCGCTGGCGTTGCCAATTCAGGCAAAAACCTCGTTTTCGCTGATCACCAATTCGATTGTTGATTATGAGGCAGCCGTTAAGAAGAACACGAATAATCTTCTTGAGAAGATACAACTCTCTGCAATTCTGCAAGAGTTGCGGCAGAAAATCACTCAGGAAAATGCTCGTTCAACTGATGCGATTTTGTGCGAGATTGGACATGTGCAACGTCTGATTGGTTTCTATACTCAATTGGCTTCCATGGAAGGGACGACTACAAAGGCTGTGACTGCCGAAGTCGATTACTACAAGGAACGGCTGGGCAAAGATAAGGAAGATTCCTTATATAGCCGTCCGGCGACAAGCATTACCTTGTCTCTGATTTCACAAGATCAAGTTGAGAATGCCAAACGCGAATTGAAGGCATTGAAAAATCGTCTGATCGAATTGGAAGACAGACGAAACGCTGCGAATGTCTATTCGCATATCGTGCTTGGTGAAGAGTCTGAAACGTTCCTTGAGGAACGTGGATTTCTCTGAGCCCGGTGGGGCGGGGAGTTGAGAAGAGAGACACATTCTGCCCATACAGGCGGATAGATCGCGGGTCTTGAAAACCCTTCAACTCTATCGTGAGGGAAATTTCCTTACTCTGTCGTAAGTATATTTCTCTTTTTATGGAGTTCGTGGTTTGTTGTTTGTCCTTCTTTTCTCGTTTATCGTTAGTTTCTATTTTCACTCCCCAAACCTCAATCAATAAAAAGGTGTGTCGTGACGGATCGCTGGCGAGAAGTTTTGCTTAATGCAGCCGACTTGATTGAAAAAACCGGCTGGACCAAGGAAAATTTCCATGATGGAAATGGTTATTGTGTTGTTGGTGCCATTTCACGACAATCCATGCAAGACGTCAATCTTTACGGCCCTATCAATGCCGTCCTAAGTGACAGACATTTATCGATGGCTGTTGAAAAATTACAATCCGCTTTGGATGATAGTTTCAGAACAAGCAAGCCGCTTTACGATCTTGTTCACTGGAATGACGAAATCTATGACACGAAAGACAATAGCAAGTATATTGTCGATCTGATGCGAACCGTAGCAAGAGGTGAATAATGCTCGCACAATCATTCAAGACAGCCGAAGAACTTGGTCTCACAACAGATCAAGTGGAAGGTCTAATCAAGACTTTGAAGGTTCTGGAAACAGACAAAACACAACATCAGCCACTCAGAGAATTTAGTGGTGTATTTTTTTTCGACACCGAACAATATAGGTTTGATGGTTTGTTCAATATGGCAGTCTGGGCTGGCGATCAACCAGAGTGTGGAACAATCCGATGCATTGGTGGCACTGCCGAAGCATTGATGGGCAAGAAGTTGTTCGATCTTGTTTCGATTGGTCGTAACGAAAATCAAGAAGAACTTTACGACTTGTTTTGCCCGAAAGCACGACACCTTCAAGGTCGGCCTAATTGGTCTGAAATTACCCCGTCGCAAGCTGCAACCGCCTTGCGATCATATCTCACAACGGGGCAAGCCAATTGGGATGCGGCTTTAGCCTAGTGATGATTTCTTGGCGGTGATATTGTCTTCTTCACCGCCGAAATCTTCTCTCTGAATTCCTGAGCGTGTTTCTCTGCTCCCTTGAACACGAAACGAATGTACGCATTCGAGTAGGAATCCTCAGAACGAACCGGCAGGAAGTTTGGTATGTTGATGAAAGTCATGTATAACCTCTCTTTCTGAAAATGTTTTACCGCATTGCAACATTGCTTGTCAAAACAAAATCAGCGGACGTGGCGGAATTGGTCTACGCGACAGACTTAAAATCTGTTGGGAAATCCCTTGCCGGTTCGAGTCCGGCCGTCCGCACCACTTCAAAATCATGCAGTTTCGTGTCATAAAGAAGAACAAACGACTTTGGATCGAAGACGAAACTGGCAAGCTGATCTATACGCCGCCAGATTACATTCGACACTTGATAAAGAGTCGTGAACAATTACAGGAAGTAGCTGACAAGCTATCGGCTGGCGCGGACTACATCACCGAGATTGTCGAATTTCAGACGAGAATGAGACCATGACAGTTATCTACAAATACGGTATTGGACCGAATTATGGTTTTGAAATTCCAATGCCGAGAGGCGCTAAGGTTCTTACTGCTGGAATGCAGCAAGGCAATTATTATATTTGGGCTCTTGTCGATCCGACAAGAGATATGTGCAAGCATGAATTCATGATCTATGGCACCGGATGGGATAACGTCGAAGGCGAGTTTGTCGGAACCGTTTTCGATGGTAGTTTCGTTTGGCATGTCTTCGATCTTGGCGAAAAGGGGATGGTGTGATGTGTGATTGCATCACGAGAGTAGATGAAAGCATGTTGAGCAGGAATGCCAAGATCATGCTGCCATGGTTTGGTCCACAACGTCCATTTATCGAAACAACCAAAGTGGATGAAAAGAAACGTGGCAAACCACCCAAATTATTTGCTACATTCTGTCCATTCTGCGGAGAGAAATATCCCGAAATAGCCCAAGAGGCAACCGATGGATAAAACATATACAACGATACATGTAATTTTAGCTATTTGCGTTTTCGGATTTATCGCGTATATGTGTCTGAGGTTCTAGGGGCGTAGCTTAGTCTGGTTAAAGCGGACGCCATATAAGCGTTAGATCGTGGGTTCAAATCCTACCGCCCCCACCATTTGGAAAATAAGATGACAAAAAACGAAGCAATTGAAAAGATTGGTGGTGACAGAATTCGCGCTGAAGAACTCGTTAACGCCTTATCGGCTCTGGGTTTGTTGGTGTTGGACAACGATTACAAAGCACCATATGAAATAGTCGCAGAAGCAATGGGCGTCAATTCGAGAGCATTAAAACATTGTCTCGATGTCGAAGGATTGCGACTCTTACGACGATAATTTTTTTGGACTCGTAGCTCAGTTGGTTTTAGTAGCGTCGGTCTTTTAAACCGAAGGTCGTGGGTTCGAGCCCCACCGAGTCTACCAATCATGTCGCGCAGAAAATTTCTTTGTTTGGATTGTGGTGTCGATACCGGCAAGATCAAAGAGCATTATTTTGTTCATGATTCTGTCTGGTTGCCAGCGGTCGGGTCCAAGCAAGGAATGCTATGCGTCGAACATCTTGAACAGAGAATCGGCAGGAAGTTGTCTT
>Ga0134128_10003745_pt1 | contig 18599 bp, 10 predicted proteins | sample KB31754_FD_96462 | JGI IMG/M metagenome (GOLD analysis project Ga0134128, IMG submission 96462) | Terrestrial soil microbial communities with excess Nitrogen fertilizer from Kellogg Biological Station, Michigan, USA - KB3-175-4 | ecosystem: Environmental > Terrestrial > Soil > Unclassified ... | reverse complement strand
GACGGCGAGCGACGAGGTCGTGAGCGGCGTGTCGCGGGCGGACGTCTGGCTCGCCGTCGTTCGCCACGGGCTCCCGTTGGCGAGCGGCGCTCAACTGGACTGGCTGCTCCAGGAGGCGCCGGTGGCGGCGCCCTGGGGAGGCGACGGCTCCGACGACCGCGCGCGGCGGCGCGATCGCCTGTGGCGCGCGTGTCTCGAGGCGGCCGGACGGACCGACGCGCGTCCGCCGCGCGCGGCGTCGCCGGGCCCGCGGCATCGCGACTGGATCGAGGCGGCGTACCACCTCGACACCGACGCCTGGATTCATCCGCCCCTGATTCGTTTCCTCGCCGGCTTTCTCGATCAGGGGCTCGCCCATTGGGAGATGCCGCGCCGCGCCCTCGGTCTGCACGGCTGCTTTCTCGAGCTCTACCGGACCCCGCTCGCGGCTCGGTGCGGACCGTGGGCCCGATCGCTGCCCGACCTCGTGCGCCAGGACCTCGCGGCCGGCCGGGGTGGGCTCGCGTCACTCGAGCACTCGGTGTCGGCGCTCAGCCTCGGGCCGGATGAAGTGGCGCCGTACCTCGGCGGCGCGCTCCTGGCCCTGCGTGGATGGGCCGGCATGGTGCGCCAGATCGAAGTCCGGCCGGATCGCGTGCCGGCGCACGAGGTGCCGACGACGCTCGTCGACTACCTCGCCGTGAGGCTGCTCCTCGAGCGGGCGGCTCTCGCGCACGCGATCGCGCAGATCGGATTCATCGGCCCCGTCGCGGATCTCGGCGCGCATCTCAAACGCCTTCGTCCCGCCTCCGCCGGGCCGACGGTGCGCGAGCGCGCGTGGGCGCTGTGCCAGGTCGCGCAGATCTGCCACTGGGAGGCCGGCGCCGTGGAGCAGTGGCGCGCCTCGGATGTGGCGAATGCGGAACGCGAGCTCGACATCCTCGACGCGACGCGCCGCCGGCGCATCCTCCACGAAGCGTTCGAACGCACGGTGCGACACCGGATGTACGACGCGCTCGCGGCGCACCGCGGCGACGAGGGACCCGCGGCGCCGGAGTTTCAAGCGGTCTTCTGCCTCGACGAGCGTGAGGAGTCGTTCAGGCGCCATCTCGAAGAGGTCGAACCGGCGTGCGAGACGTCGAGCACCGCGGGCTTCTTCAACATCGCGATGTATCACCAGGGTGCAACCGACGCGCATCCGCGGCCGCTGTGTCCCGTCGTGATCCGTCCGACGCACTTCGTCGCCGAGGTCGATGTGGCGGTGGAGCGGCTCGCGGGCCGTTCGCGCCGGCTTCAGCGTCGCGCCGTCGGCTTTCTCGGCTACAACGTCCACGTCGGCAGCCGGCGCCCGCTGCACGGGGCCGTCCTCATGGCCGTGTTGGGCTGGCTGGCGATCGTCCCGCTCGTGGCCCGCGTCCTCTTTCCGTGGCTCAACTCGCGCTGGCGGCAGGCGCGCGACGTCGCGACGGCGCCAGAGCAGACTCGTCTTCAGGTGAGCCGGGAGCCGGGCACGCCGCCGATCGGGACCCACATCGGCTTCAGCATCCGCGAGATGGCCGACATCGTGCGGCGCGTGCTGGAAGATACCGGCCTGGCGGGCCGCCTGGCGCCCGTGGTGCTCATCGTGGGCCACGGATCCGTCAGCCTCAACAACCCGCACGAATCGGCGCACGACTGCGGGGCGTGCGGCGGGGGCCGCGGCGGGCCGAACGCGCGCGCCTTCGCCGAGATGGCCAATGACGCGCGCGTGCGCGCGCTCCTCGCCGCCGAGGGATTCCCGATCGACGAGGCGACGTGGTTCATCGGCGCGCAGCGGAACACCTGCAACAACGACGTGACGTTCTACGACGAGGACCTCGTGCCGCCGACGCACGCCGCGCGACTCGTCCGCGTCAAGGAGGCGATCGACGTCACGCGCCGACGCGAAGCGCACGAGCGCTGCCGGCGCTTCGAGGCCGTGCCGCAGTGGTATCCGCCCGCGGCCGCGCTCGCCCACGTGCAGCGGCGGGCGGCTGACCTGGCCCAGCCGCGTCCGGAGTACGGACACGCGACCAACGCGTACTGCATCGTTGGGCGTCGAGCGCGGACGCGCGGCCTGTTTCTCGATCGACGCGCGTTTCTCGTGTCCTACGACCCCACGCGCGACGACCACGGCGCCGTGCTGGCGCGAATTCTTGCCGCCGCCGTCCCGGTCGTGGCGGGCATCAGCCTCGAGTACTACTTCAGTTACGTCGACCCCACCGGCTACGGCGCGGGCACGAAGCTGCCCCACAACGTCACCTCGCTCCTCGGCGTCATGGACGGGGCGCAAAGCGATCTGCGAACGGGCCTGCCCTGGCAGATGGTGGAGGTCCACGAGCCCGTTCGCCTGACCATCGTCGTCGAAGCCCCCGCGGAACGTTTGCGAGACATCGTCCGCGGGAACCCGGCGATCGACGGCCTCGTGCGCCAGCGGTGGCTGTGGCTCGCGTGTCTGGACCCGGCCTCCGGGCGCGTGTCCGAGTGGCGCGGATCCGACTTCATCGGTCGCACGCCGCAGTCGCCGCTGCCGACGGTGCCTGGTGAGTCAGCGGACTGGTATCGCGGCAAGCGTGGGTTTCTGCCGCCGGCGGCGATTGTCCCTCCGGCCGCGGCCTCCGCATGACGGCCAGCGTCCCCCTGGCGTGGTGCGTGCTCCTCGGCGTGGCGGGCCCGGCGGGGCTCTTCCTGATCCTCGGCACGACGTCGCTGCTCGGACGCACCATCCCGGAGAAAGGCATCACGGGACTGACGGTCGCCGCGATGATCGTCTCGACCGTCTCGCTCGCCGCCGGGCTGGTCGCCTACGGCCTGGGATCGGAGCCACGCCTCCTCGCGTTCGGGGAGTGGTCCACGACGCACCGTGCGGGCATCGCCGTCGAGTTCCTCGTCGATCGACTGTCGCTGGCCTTCGCCGTCCTGTCGACGAGCGTGTCCGGCATCGTCTCGGCGTTCTCGACGCGGTACCTGCACCGCGAAGTGGGCTATCAGCGGTACTTCACGCTGCTCGCGATGTTCGTGACCGGCATGCTGCTCGTCGCGCTCGCCGGCAATATCGAAATCCTGTTCATCGGATGGGAATTCGTGGGGCTGAGCTCCGCACTCCTCGTCGGCTTCTTCCATGAGCGGCCGGCGCCCGTCGCCAACGCGTTCCACGTCCTGTCGGTCTATCGCATCAGCGACGCCGCGATGCTCTGCGCGGCCGTGCTGCTGCGCCACCTCGCGGGCGGCGACAGCCTGACATGGCTCTTCGGCCAGCACGGCGAAGCCTCCGCTGGCCTCACCGGCGCGGCGGCGACGACGATGGCCGTGCCCCTCATCATTGCGGTCGCGGGCAAGAGCGCGCTGCTGCCGTTTTCGAATTGGCTGCCGCGCGCGATGGAGGGGCCGACGCCGTCGAGCGCCGTGTATTACGGCTCGCTCTCCATTCACGCGGGCTGCTTTCTGCTGCTCCGGTCCGGGCCGCTGCTCGAGCACGCGCCCGCCGCCCGCATCCTGGCCGGGCTGATTGGAGCGGCGACGGCGCTCTTCGCGGGCGTTACCACGCGCGTGCAGAGCGACGTCAAGTCCTCGCTGGCGTACGCCGCGTTGACGCAGGTCGGCCTCATCGTGCTCGAGATTGCGCTCGGCTGGTACACGCTGGCGTTCCTGCACCTCACGGGTCACGCCTGCCTCCGGCTGCTCCAGTTCCTGAGCGCGCCCAACGTGCTTCACGACCTGCATGGCATCGAGAACGCGCTCGGCGAACGCCCCGTTCGGCGCGGGGGCCTCGTCGAGATCCTCGTGCCCCCACGCCTCCGTCACGTGCTGTACCTCGTGGCGATGGAACGCGGGTTCCTCGACGACGGACTCGACCGCCTCGTGGTGAGCCCCTTCACGCGTCTGGCCTCGGCGCTGACGCGGCTCGATCAACGACTCTGCGCGGCGGTCATGCCGCGGCGCGGAGACACGGCCTTTCTCGAGGCTGAGGATCGGGATGACTGATCCGCGACTCTGGATCGTCGCGGCCCTCGCCCCACCGGCGGTGATCGTGGGCGTGTCGTATCTCCGGCTGGATCTCGAACGGCTGCGGGCCCTCACGGTGGCCGCGGCCGGGGCGTCTCTTCTCGCGTCCCTGATGCTCCTCCTTGGTTCCCCGTCGCCGACGTTCGCCCTTCGCGCGACCGCGCTCACGTGGCAGCCGGGCGGAGAAGCGGTGATCCGGCTGGACCGCTTCAGCGTCGTCCTGCTCGCGCTCGCGACCGGCCTGTGGCTGCTGACGGTGGCGGTCACGCCGCGGGCGGCTCTCGATCGCCGCGGCTTGCGCCGCACCGCGGTCGCGACGCTCCTCACGCTCGGGTGTTTCCTGACCGAAAGCGCCGTGATGCTCTGGTTCCTCTCGGCGGTGTCGGTGGGCGCGTTCATCGCAGGGCTTTCAGGCACCGCGCACGCGACCCAGCGGCGGCTCGTTGCCGTATATCTCGGAACCTCGACGGCACTTTTTGCCGTGGGCGTGGCGCTCGTGGTCGGACCGGGTGCGGCAGAGCCCCGCGTCGAAACGGCCGGGCTCTGGACGATCGTCGTCGCCGCGCTCATCCGAAAGGGCATCGTGCCGTTCCACGCCTGGGTTCCGGAGCTGTTCGATCATGGGCGACTAGGGCCGTCGATTCTGTTCAACGCACCCCAGGTCGGCGCGTACATGACGGCCGTGCTGATCGTTCCCCATGGCTCGCCGGCGATGCTGAGGGTCATCGCGGTGCTCGCGCTCGGGACCGCGGTCTACGGCGCCGCGCTGGCGCTCGTGCAGGCCAGCGCTCGGCGCGCGCTCGGCTACCTCTTCGTGAGTCAGTCCGCGCTGGTCATGGCCGGTCTCGATTGCACCAGTTCGACCGCGCTCACGGGCGGGCTGGTGGTCTGGCTTTCCGCGGGCCTCGCGTTCGCCGGCCTCGCCCGGATTGTCCTCGTGCTCGAGGCGCGGCGCGGACGCATGGACCTCACGCAGTACCACGGCGGCTATGAGCGGATGCCGGTGCTGGCCATCACGTTTCTCGCGATGGGTCTCGCGTGCACGGGATTTCCCGGCACGCTGGGCTTCATCGGCCAGGAACTCCTCGTCAGCGGCGCGGTCGACACGTTTCCGATTCTGGGATTCGCCGTCGTGTTCGCCGCGGCCCTGACGGGGCTCGCGGTCGCGCGCATGTACTTTTCGCTGTTCTGTGGCCGTCCGGAGGCCGCGGGCGACGGGAGCGTCGCCCTGGGTCTCGCGCGCCGCGAAGCCTGGACGTTCATCGCGCTCGTCGCCGTGCTGGTCGGCCTCGGCCTCTTTCCACGCCCGCTCGTCGACGCGCAATTCCAGGCGAGCGATCAGTTCCTCCAGCAGCGCGTCGACGGGGGCCTCAAGTAGGGGCGGTCATCGCCCCCGCAGCGCCGCGGCCAGGGCGTCGTACGCGGGCTTCGGACGGTAGCGTTCGTCAAACAGCAGAGGCGCGGCGAACGTGCCCTGTTGCGCTGATCCGAGGCGCGCAAACGCCGGCGGCTCGCTGTAGTTGGCATCGTCAGTGCCGAAGACGACAAGACCCTTGCAGTTCGACGCCGCGAGGCACGTGCGGAGCATGCCGCCGTACGTCTTCGCCTGATCGGCAAGCTTCTGCGGCGTCACCGGCTTCGCGATCGGCACATCCATCTCCGTGACGTAGACGTCGAGACCCAGATCGCCGAGCCGCTTCATCTGCGCGCCGACGCTCGCGGGATCGGCCTTCGGAAAGCTCTCGAGGGCGCCCCAGTGGGTCTGCATGCCGACGGCGTTGATGGGCACACCGCGCTTGACCATCCCCTTGACGAACTCGTATAAGGCGTCCGCCTTCCTATTGGGGCTGCCGGGAGGATTGCGCGGGCCACAGTGCACGAGGCACTTCGTGCCCTCGTCGCCGGCGCTGTTGAAGACGAGGATCGCCTGCGGATCGGCCTCGTGCGCCCATCGGAAGGCCATGTCGATGTACTCGGGACCGATGACGCGCATCCAGATCTTGTCCGGGCCCGTTGCGAGCGCGCCGGAATTGTTGAACTCGTGCACTTCGTTGACGACATTCCAGATGTGGACGCGGCCCTTGAAGTGGCCGACCACGGTCTGGATGTGCTCGCGCGTGATCGCGATCAGCTCGTCGCGGCTGAAGTTGCCGGCCGAGAGCCAGTCGGGAAGCTCACCCCACAGAAGACCGGCGGAGGCGTGCACGCGCATCTTGTTGGCTTCCGCGAACGCCACGATCTGATCGGCGCCGCAGAAGCGGAACTGGTCGCGCGTCGGCCGCATCTGCTTGAAGGCGAACGTGTCCGAACCCGAGAGCAAGTTGAATTCGCGGGCGGCGATCCCGCTGGCTTCGGCGTCCCAGCGCAGCGGCCGCTGGCCGATCGCGACGCCGATGAGCCGGCCGCGGGCGTCGGCCGCGGCACGGAGCGTGTTCGAGGAGGGCGGTGGCGGCGCGGCGGACGCGGCCCGGACGACCTCTGCGCCGTCCGGGTGCGCCCCGTCGGTGACCGTGATGCGATGCACGGTCAGCGTTTTGTTCCTGGCTGCGGTCGCGCCGAAGTAGAGCGGACCGCCCGTCAGCGGTCCGAGCACCTTCGTGCGCGCGGCTTCTACGCCGTCCGCGCGCAAGACGAGCTCATCGCCGACGCGCGAGACGGCGATCTCGATCGGCCCTTTGATGCCAGCCTGCCTTCCCGTGTACTGGAAGGCGGGCGTCGATGACGTGCCGTCCAGGACGGCCATCCAGACGCGGCCACCGTTGAGCGCCAGGGTGATCCTCGAGGCGGTCGAGTACCAGTTGGTCGCGTCACCGGCGTGCGGCACCGAGTTCCAGAATTGAAGGCCCGCTGGTCCGCCCTCGACATTGGCCTCGAGGGTGACGGCAATCGTGACGTCGGGACCCGTTTCGAATCGCAGGGCGTAGTCATTCAACTGACCGCCACCGGCGGCGCCGCCTTCGAGGATGAGCTTGCCGTCGCTGACGCGGGCGGACTGCACGCAATCCCAGCCGGCGTTGGTGATGAGATCGGTGGCCGATGGCGCTGGCGCGGAATCGACCTGCAGGGTGAGCCCGACGGCGCAGATGCCGATCGCACACGTCAGGTCGCGCATCAATCCTCCGGTCGGCGCATTGTACCGGCCTGGTCGTCGATCTTTTCTATAATCCCGCTGCCCTTGGCCCTCACGAGCGGCGGCTGAGATGGGCGAGCGGCAGTGGGCTCCCGTGAAGGAGCCCACCGCCCCCGCGTGGTGGCAGGCTGTCTACCGCTTCGGATTCTTGTACTCCGCCTCGGTCATCGGCTTGTGGCCGACGGCCTGCGGATGCACGACCGCACCCGTTGGAGCCTTCGCGCCCTCAGGCCACAGCGAGAAGATGATGCCGTCCGTCTTGGTCGCGATGTCGACGATCTGCTTGGTCTCCGCATCCGACGCGTCGAGCACCTTGACGCGGCCGCCGGCGATCTCGATGCCGTGGTCGTGGTAGTAGGTGTTCCACGTCGCGAGCGGGACGTTCGCGGTGGTCACTGACTTCGCCACGAAGTACTCAACCTGCGTGAGCATCGCCTTCGGATCGTCGCTGTCATAAATCAGGCACTCGATCACCGTGTCCGAGACCGGCTTGCAGTAGTGATGGAACGGTCCCATCTCGTGCCCGTTCACGATATGCGGCGCGGTGACATGAATCGTGTGGCCATCGGCCGGCGTCAGCTTCTTCGCGCCTCCCTGCGCCAGCATCGGCCTGGCCGTCAGGAACAGCCCGAATGCCGTCAGACACATTCCGAGCGCGAGTACGTAACGCGATCTCTTATCCATGGGGCTCCTCCAGCCGGAGGAGCTTACGCCAGAATGCGATCGCCGAGAAAGATAGTGATGGCGATCTCGCCGTGCGAGCTTTCGGGCGCCGAACGCGCAGCTCTGACTGTCCTGGCGTGCCCCGCATTTGCCGTTCCGCCATGCGGCCACGCCCGCGCCAACGCGCTATAGTTACCGACGCACGATGCTGAGCAACGGAAGCAAGCTCGGCCCTTACGAGATCGTCGGCGTGCTCGGTTCGGGCGGCATGGGCGAGGTGTACCGCGCGCGGGATACCCGGCTCGGCCGCGACGTCGCCGTCAAGATTCTTCCGCAGCGCGCGATGGAGGACGCCGACGCGCGCCAGCGATTCGAGCGCGAAGCGCGCGCCATCTCGTCCCTCAATCATCCACACATCTGCGCGTTGTACGACGTCGGGAACCAGGACGGCACCGAGTTCCTGGTGATGGAGCTGCTCGACGGGCAGACGCTCGCCAGGCGTCTCGAGCGGGGGCCGGTGCCGACGCCCGAGCTGCTGCGCATCGCGATCGATCTCGCCGACGCGCTCGCCGATGCGCATCGCCACGGGGTCCTCCACCGCGACCTGAAGCCGCTCAACATCATGTTGACGAAGACGGGCGCGAAGCTGATGGACTTCGGGCTCGCGAAGGCGCCCCCGGCGTCAGGGCCGCCAACCGCCGACGCGTCCAGCCTGCCGACGCGGACGATGCCGCTGACGACCGCGGGCACCATCGTCGGTACGTTCCAATATATTTCGCCGGAACAACTGCACGGACGCGAGGCCGATGTCCGGTCCGACCTGTTCTCGTTCGGGGCCGTGCTCTACGAGATGGCGACCGGCAGCCGCGCGTTCGACGGCCAGACGACGGCGAGCGTGATCGCCGCGGTCCTCGAGCGCACGCCGCCGCCCATCACGAGCCTTCAACCGTTGTCGCCGCCGGCGCTCGATCGCATCGTCGGCAGTTGTCTCGACAAGGATCCGGACGCGCGCGTCCAGAGCGCGCACGACCTGAAGTTGCAGTTGGAGTGGATGCGCGACTCCGAAGGGTCGACCGCGTCGAAGACCGCTCGCCGATCACGCGGCGAGCGGACGGCCTGGATTGCCGCCGGCCTGCTGGCGGCCGCGGCGGCCGCGTTGGGCTACGCCGTCGTCGCTCGCCGGCCTGCGGAGATGCCCGCCGTCGTCGCGCAGCTCTCGCCGCCGGCGGGTGCCGCCTTCGCGCTGTGGGGAGTGGCGCCCGGGGCGCCCGCGCTCTCGCCCGATGGGACCCAGATCGCGTTCGTTGCGCAATCACACGACGGCAAGCAGCCGCTCTGGGTGAGGCGACTCGATTCGCCCGACGCGCGCGCGTTCGATGGCACCGACGGCGCGTCCCGTCCGTTCTGGTCGTCTGACGGGAAGACGATCGCGTACTTCAGGAAAGGAAAGTTGTGCCGGGTCGATGCCGGCGGCGGTCCGCCGGTCGACATCGCCGACGTCGGCGCCGCTTCAGGCGGCACGTGGAGCCGGTCCGGTGACATTCTGATCAGCGCACAGATCGGGACTCGAAGGGCCAGCATCGTTCGCCTGGCCGCCTCCGGCGGTGCGAGCACCGTCGAAGTGACGCCCGGGACGTCCTTCACCCAACTGGGCTATCCGCAATTTCTGCCCGACGGCCATCATTTCCTCTTTTCGGCCTCAGGCGTGTCGCCCGCCGATCAGGGCCTATACGTATCGTCGCTGGACAACGGCCAGCCGCAGCTCGTGCTCCGCACCGATGCGCGGGCCTGGTACGCCGCCCCCGGCTATGTGCTGTTCGTGCGCAACGGAACCCTGATGGCCGACCCGTTTGACCTGAAGACGCTGCAGGTCTCGGACGATCCCACCCCGGTGGCCGAGAACGTCGAGGTGAATCCCGTCATACGCTCCCCGATTCTGACGGTGTCGAACACCGGCACCCTCGTGTTCAACACCGCGAGTGCCACATCCGATCGCATCGTCTGGTATGACCGAAGCGGCAGCATCCTCTCACTGACGGGAACTCCCGGCGCGTGGGGCTCACCGAGCATCTCGCCTGACGGGAGACGGCTGGCCCTCTCGATCTCGGATGCGATCACCGGCAGCAAGCCGGACATCTGGGTCTACGACCTTGGGCGAGGCGTCAAGACCCGTGTCACATCCGAGCCGGGCATCAACACGGGTGCGTTCTGGGCGCCCGACGACAAGCACGTCTGCTTTCTCTCCAACGGCAGCGGCGGACCGTTTCGGATGTTCGAGAAGCCCGACGACGGGACCGGCGCGCCCGATCCGCTCATTCGGCAGGACGATGGCGCGGCGGAGTTTTTTGGATCCTGGTCCGCCGACGGCCGGTATCTCGCTTTTCAGCGGACCGTGGGCGCCCGTCGTGCGAGCAACTCCGGGCCCGCGAGCGGGGAGATTTGGGCTGCGCAGATCTCTGGAGACCAGAAGCCATTTCCGGTCGTCCAGACCAGCCAGTTCGTCGCGATCCAACCGGCGCTCTCGCCCGACGCCAAGTGGCTGGCCTACGTCTCGGACGAATCGGGACAGTCGGAAGTGTATGTCGTGCCCTTTCCGCGCGGGACCGGCAAGTACCTCGTGTCCTCCGGCGGTGGCATCTGGCCGCGCTGGAGCCGCGACGGAACGGAGTTGTTCTATTGGCAAGGTCGCACGCTGATGTCGGTCAGCGCGCGGGCGGTCAATGGCGTTCTCACGATCGGCCGGAGCGACCGGCTGTTCGAGTCGGACCCCGCCCCCGGCGGCCTCGGTCCGATGTATGACGTCTCGGCGGACGGGAAGCGGTTCGTCGTGGTCTCGCGCGGCGAGGCGGCCGTCGCCAAGCCTCTGACCGTCGTGCTGAACTGGCCGGCGCTCCTGCGGAAGCGCTGACGTCGCGCGCCGCGGCACGGCAGGTGCCGCAGTAGCGACCCGCAGACAGCGTCGCGGCGGTGGTCGCTGTCCGGCCGCCGCCGCGATCACTGCGGCGATGAGATACCTCGTTGCGTGACCGATGCCGTCCAGTTGAGCACGACCTGAATGGGGGCGGAGACCGGACCGGCAGCGCCCGATGCCGCGCGCGGCCGCAGGAAGAGAAACCGCTGGCCGTCGCGCGTGACGCTGTACTGATCCACGTTCATCGTCGGCGCCGTGATCGGCGATTGAAACAGCGCCTGCGGTGTTCTGAACGTCAGCGTGCCGCTCTCGGGATCGGGCGTCACCGCGACCGACATCAGCTTGCCGTCCGGTGTCAGGTAGAAGATCTCGCGGTCGTCGCCCCGCCACCACGCCTCGCCACCGCCGTGCTGCGAGATCTGACGCCGGTGCGTGCCGTTGGGGAAGGACGCGACCCACGTTTCCCACGTGCCCGTCTCATTCACCGAGTAGGCAATCCACCGTCCATCGTGTGAGAAGTGCACGGAGTCGACGGACGCCGAGGTCGAGAGCACCGGCACGAGCGCGTGGTTGCCCGTGAGCGAGACCGCGAGCACACGTGCCGGAGCCGGCTCGTGAAAGATCAGATACCGGCCGTCAGCGGACCAGTCATCCAGCCACTTCGGATCATCCGGCGACTCATACAGCGGAACGTCGTCGCGGCCGCCCACGTCCTGCCGGTAGAAGTTCCGCTTGCCACCCTTCGTGAGCTCGAACGCGAGGGCATCGCTCTGCGGCGACCAGAGGGGATCGCCGGCGCCGGGGCCGTCGGTCTCTCCGGTGAGACGGCTCGTCACCTGGCTGCCCAGGTCGAGCACGGAGAGCCGGGACTCGTTCGAGGCGCCGTCGACCTCCGCCAGCGCCACGAGCTTCTCGTTCGGCGACAGCCGCATCTGGTTGTACGAGGACACTTCGCCGACGGTGCCGAGCGACTTGCCGGATCGGTCAATCCATTCCAGGTCGGACTGGACATCGGCGAGCGATCCCGTGCGATAGATCAGGACGCCGTTCGTCGACAGGGCAAACGCCGATCGCACCCTGCTCCCGACGACGTTACTGGCGAGCGCCGCAGGCTGACCCGACAGTCGCAGGCTGACGGGATCAAAAATCTGCGCGAACAGTGTTCGGGCGCGTTCGAACACGAGAAAGCCAGAGGCATAGTAGGCTTCGCTATCCGAGCCGGCGATCCGAACGGGGGCGCCGCCCGAGAGCGACCGCACGTACTCCGCCCCGCGCGTATCCGGCCTGATCACAAAGTAGAGCAGCCGCCGGCCATCGGGAAGAAACTCGGGCGACCGGTACGCAAACTCGCCAGCCTGCTGATCGGGTCGAGCGAGGTCCTTCGGTGCGCCGCCGTTGGCCTCGACCCGCATCAGCGCCCCCGTCTGCGGGTTGTCGAACACGATGACATCGTCTCGACTCCAGGTGCCCCGCGCGTTGCCGAAAAGGTCGCAGATCGGTTGCGGCTCTCCACCGGCGACCCTGATCCGCATGAGCTTGCCTCGCGCGGAGAACGCGATGAACTGGCTGTCCGGTGACCAGAACGGCAAGACGGCGCCTTCCGTCCCGGCCAACGGGCGAGCGCCGGCCGAATCGAGCGATCGGATCCACAGTCCGTCGGCCCCGCCGGCGACGAGCGGCGCCACGTATGCGACCGTCCGGCCGTCGGGCGAGATTGACGGGAACCAGGCCGCCTGCGTGCTCGGCTTGAGCGGCGGCATGTCGATCGTGAACCGCACCTGGGTCCGGTCAGGCTCAGGATGAAAGTACCGCCAGGCCGGTACGAGGGCAGCAATCAGGGCCATGGTCACGACGGCGAGGGCGCTGAGCGCGATCACAACCGCTCGCGACTGCCGACGTCCTGCGAGGTTCGCCGGTACGTCCGCGGACTCCGACGCCCCGCTCGCGGCGTCGTCGAGTTCGAGCCGCGCGTCGCCCATGGCGCTCAGGCGACGCCTGGGATCCTTCTCGAGACAGCGGCGGAGCAGACGGCGGATCGGCATAGGCAGGCCGGCCGGCAGCGCATCCCACTTCACCTCGTCCTTGAGCACGCTCGCCAGCGTGCTCGACACGTCGTCGCCGTCGAACGCGCGGCATCCCGCAAGCATCTCGAAGAGGACGACGCCGAACGCCCAGATGTCGGCGCGGCGATCGACCGCGCGGCCGCGCGCCTGTTCGGGGGCCATGTAGGCCGCCGTGCCGAGGATCACGCCCATCGCCGTCATCGCCGGCGAGTTCATCGCCGTGCTCGCGTCGGAGACGAGCCCCAGCGGCCCTGACGCACTCGGGTCCATCGCTTTGGCCAGGCCGAAGTCGAGCAACTTCACGATGCCGTCGGGTGTGACTTTGACATTGGCGGGCTTCAGGTCTCGATGCACGACGCCCTGGTCGTGCGCCGCCTCGAGGGCTCCGGCGATCTGGCGCGCGATGGGCAGCGCCTCGGCGAGCGCGATCGGCCCGCGCGACACTCGCACCGCCAGGTCCTCGCCGGCGACCAGCTCGAGGATGAGGCAGGGCGTCCCGCGCGCGTCCTCGATCCCATAGATGTGCCCGATGTTCGGATGATTGAGAGCCGCAAGCGTCTTCGCTTCGCGCTCGAACCGCGCGAGCCTCTCGGGATCCGCCGCGACCATCGGCGGGAGCACTTTGACGGCCACGTCTCGGTCCAGACGGGTGTCGCGCGCGCGGTAGACCTCGCCCATGCCCCCTGCGCCGAGCTTCTCGAGGATGCGGTAGGGCCCGAACGTGGTTCCGATCATCGAGGCATCCTCGAGGCGGTCGGGCCGAGACCTCGACGGAATGCGCTGCGGAACGCTTCAAGCGTGAGTCCCGGCGACTGGGACATGGGAACGCAGAATTATATCGCCGGGCTTGTTGCTGTACCGGTCACGGCGGTGGGGTCCTTCCTCGACGTCCCCTCGACCAACGTCGCCCACGTCTTGCCGTCGAGAGTGAATTCGGTCTTGAACGTGAACGAGGTCGGGCTCGTCACCGTGATGATGTGGCGCGAGCGGCCGTCGTCGGAGACCCAGGTCCAGACGGAGCCGTTGACCGTGCCGGTGGACGAGAGGCGGCGTCCGCTGCTGTCAAAACTGTCGTGGGTGTACACCTTCCGAACAGGATCGTAGCCGAGGACTTCGAGCAACGTGCCCGGCCCGAACGGCGTGGTGTACTCGGATCGGTTCTCGACGAAGTAGCCGCCGTTCGCCCACGTCGCGCGATCCTTGGCCGCGAATCGGCCGGAGGACGAGCCGACCGTCATCGTGCCCTCACTCGAAAAGTTGCCGACGAAGAACGCGAGCTGTTGCACCGCGGGGGGCGGCGCCGGACGAGCTTGGGCTGACACGACGGGTGACGTCAGCACACACAGACTCAACACCAGGGTATGGACGCGCATGGGCGATCCTCCTCAGCGGAGAGAACGCCCGGCGTCGAAGGCAAGTTCACGCGAATCGGCCAACGGTGGCGTTACACCGGCGAACTGCGCCGCTCGTCAGTCAAAAGCGCCGATGCGCGAGTTCGATCAGCACGACGTCCGAATGTTGTTGCGCGCGTTCCAGGGCGAGGTTCGTGCCGTCTGCCGAGACATCAAAGTCGAGGACATTGAAGTCGGACGGCAAATTCGTCACTTCGCGCTCCTGCCCGGTGTGCAAGTCGACGCGCCACACCGTGTGCTGGCTGAGATTGCCGCGGAGGACGAGAACCGTCCGGGAATCCGACAGAAATCGAAGACGTCGTTCACCGCGTGCCAGGACCACGGGCGCGATCGCATATGGCGCCCCAGTCGAGGTCACGGCCTTCACCGGGAAGTTCGTGCCGATGTCGGCGCCGGAGTAGACGACGAATCGGCCGTCCGGCGACCACACGGGATCGGTCGCATATTCCCGGACGAAGACCGTCGGCGCGCCGGCCAGCGGGATGCGATACAGGTTCGGCGTGCCGCCGACGTCGGCCGCCGAGAGAAGCGACTGGCCGTCCGGCGACCAGGCCGGCGAGCCCTCGACGTCCAGATCGTCGGTGAGCGCGCGGGCTCCGGTGCCGTCCGCGTTGATGACGAAGAGCCGCGTCTTGCCGTTCTGCTTGACGGAAAACGCAATCCGGCGGCCGTCCGAGGCGATTTCCGGACCGCCGACGATCCTCGCATCGGCGCCCGTCCACAGCGCTTCGACCGACCCGCCGATTACCTTCCAGATGATGTCGCTCGTCGCGTACGAGGAGACGTACAGGAAGTAGCCGGGACCGAGTCGCGGCGAGACGCCTTCAGCCGTCGTGAGCGCGATGGGCGTCGCGACCTGGCCGCTCACCGGCGCGTCGGTCAGCGACATGCGCCACAACGTTCGCGCCGAGTCGTCCACGGTCACGACGATGCGGCGGCCGTCCGCGCTGGCGGCCAGCGACGTGTATCGGTCGAGGCCCACACTCACTCGATGCGGCACGCGCCGATCGACGTCCGTGCTGTACAGCCACGGTCCAGCGCCGTCGGGTCCGGTCGCCAGATACAGCAGCGTCTGCTCGTCGAGCAGCACCGGCTGACTGACCCGGCTGTTCTGAAACGTGATCCGCTCGACGGCGCCTCCCGTGGGTTTGATCCGCCAGATGTCAAAGGGCTCCGGAACGGATCCCTGCACAAAATAAATGAAGCGTCCGCTCGGGGACCACGTCTGGAAGTGCGCGTGGGAGCCGGGCGCGGCCGCGAAGATCGGCTGTCCCGGACCCTGACCGTCGGATGGCTTGACCCACGTCGGGTCGCCGGCAGCCGGCGTGTGATAGACGAGCTCGGAGCCGTCGTGCGACCAGTCGACTTCTGCCGCGCTGTCGAGGTACGGGCGGGGCTCACCGCCGAGCGTGGGAATCGCCCAGACGCCGATGCGCTGTGGGTCCTGGCCGCTCCATCCGCGCGCCCAGAACGTGACGAGTGCGCCGTCGGGCGAGAAGTTGAGCATCCGCACCGACGCGTTGACCAGCTCGGGGACGCGGCCCTCGGTGAGGTTGTAGAACCGGCCGGTCCCGAGCTGAGTGACCCACACGTCCGTCCGGCCGCTGTGGTCGGACACAAACGCGACGAAGCGGCCGTCGCGCGAGATCGTTGCCGCCTGCTCCGTGCCGCCAAAGTGCGTGACGTTCTGGAAGACCGCGTCGGCCAGCGGGTTCCGCCAGAAGTAATCCGTCCGCTCGAGCGCCCAGCCGGCGACGGCGGCGATCAACACCAGCGCCGATCCCGCGACGAGCCACGCCGCCCGTGGACCTCGCCTGGTCTTCAGCGTCTCAGGAGACGCGACGAGTTCGGAGACCCCGGCCACGTCTGCGGATCGCGCGAGCGGATCTGGCGGTGATTCGGGATCCTGACGAGAAGAGTCCGGCGGATGCCGACTCTGAGCCCACGCATCGAGTTCCGTGCGATAGGCGTAGACCGACCCCAGTTTGTCGTGAAGGTGCCGGCGGACCGGCATCGCTTCGCGTCGCTCCCACCGCTGAACTGTCGTGACGTCCCGCTTGAGATAGGCGGCGATCGCCTTCCACGAGTCGAGTCGATCCTCGTCGGCAGCCGTCATCGCACTCCCAGACTGGAAGGGAGCCGAGATTCTATGCCCCGCGAGCGGTCAGTTCAAATCGTGGATGTCCCTCCAGCGCGCCCGGACCTATTCCCGCTCACGCCGGGCACGGGGGAACGCCTTCGTGCTACTTCAACCCGCTCACGACCCCCTTCAGGGGGTTCTGTCCGAAGTGTGACGCGGCATCGCCAGCAAACGTGATCGCGATGTTCGAATACGGGACGAGAACGCCCCCGGTGATGTCCACCGTCAGCGTCGAGTCGGTCGAGAAGTTGATGGGCGTCGGGATCCCTCCGTTCGCGCTGATGGTGACCGGACCGGTCACGCGAAACCCGTTGGTCAAAGACGACGCGGTGCCCCCGCTCATGGCGACGTGATGCGTGTGCGCGTTTCGCACCGTCAGACTGGTCGGGTCGGGCAGGGTCGGGCTCCCCGGCGGAAAGAGGAAGAAGAGGTCACTGCGCTCCATGGTCAAGGCCGCCGTGAAGTCGGCCTTGTTGGACGCGCCCTGAAGATCCAGCGTCCACACGCCGTGCAGCTCCCAGGAACCGAACGCTGGCACGGTGTGATCGTTGATGAGCCCGGTGAAGTGAGTCGGATTGTCCTGGGCGTGCCCGCGCGGGCCCGTGGCCAGAATCAGGAGTCCAAGTACCGCAAGCCAGCGAAATCGGCTGAACGTCATGGGAACACCCCCTCGTGGGTGGTACCGCGCCTCGGGCGCAGGAGCCTACGATGGTGGGACCGAGTCGTCGCCGCGGCAACCGGCAAGTCGCCGCAGCGCTCGAAATACCCAGGATTACCTCGGAATGCCGCGGATCGCCGTGGCGTGCTCGCGCCAGTCGCCGCGGCGGTGCACCCGTCCCCGAAGTCCGCATTTGGCTTCGCCGTCACTTGTCGAACGTGACGGGCACGTTGATCTTCACGCCCGAGACCGTCCATTCCTCCGGCCCTTGTGGCGCGCCGTCCGTCGAGATCTTCGTCGGCACCGTCAGCCCGCCCATCGTCTTCGGCTCCGAGAAGCGCATGCGGACTGAGAGCATCGCCTTCGGCAGCTTGGCCATCTCCTCCTGCAGCACCTGCGCGACGTTCTTCGGATCGACCTGACCGGACTGCGCTTGCTGGATGACCTTCTGCTGGGGGAGCGTCGCCTGCCGAGGGTCGATGCTCTCCACCTGGAAGGTGGCGAGCATCAGGCGATGGTTCGTGGCGTCGAAGAACAGCCGGAGATTGAGTCCCGCATCGCCCTTTACGTCCACCACATCCATGTGGCCTTCCGGTACCTCCACGGCGCCGGCTGACGTCACCGTCAGCCCGGGCACGGCTGGCGGCGCGAGGAGGAACAGGGTCAGCCACCGGAAGCGGTCTGCGCGCAGCTCTTTGATGGCATCATCGCGCCTTCGTCCCGGAGCCGTCGGGTCCATGCCGGCCGCCGCCGCGGCTCCGCCATCGTCGTAGAAGAAAGCCTCGCTGCGCAGGCCAGTGGAGATCCTGCGCGTCATGCCGCTGACGCTGATGTTCTCGGTTCGTCGATAGGTGTCGGGCAAGAGGAACTCGAGCTCGACGGCGCTCGTCATTTCCGCGCCGATGGACTGCACCACGCGCTTGACGCTGGCGGTGATGACAAGACTCGTGATCGCCGCCTGCGACGCCTGGCCGAACATCGCGGTTCGGGCCCGGGCGAGAACGTCCTGGGCACGATCCGGCGCCGCGGAAGGAACAGCCGCCGCCGCGAGCGAGAGCACGATGGCTGGGATGGAGCGTTGAACGATGCGAATCACGATCGCCTCCTCACAAGATGTTCCGGCACGATTCGGCGGGACCGCGCCATGCGGCGCGCGCAGCACTCCCTGGCCCTCCTTGGTCGGAGTGCTCGGTGGCTGCCTTCACTAACTGAGAGGCTTGCTTCAGCCGAGGGGTTCGGTTTCTGGGAAAACTATTCGGGCACGCGACGGCTTGTTCGCTTGGCCGCCGCCGGCTCTAGTCCGCCGTGAGAGCCGCCAGCTCGTGCATCCGGTCTGGCGTCGGCTGGAGCACTCCACGTTCGATCTGGTGCACCAGGCCGGTAATCGCGGCGTTCATCCGTACCGGCACTCCGGACGCATCGCCTAACGTCACGACGTAGCCGTTGATGAAATCGATCTCGGTCTTCCGGCCGCGCTCGAAGTCCTGGAGCATCGAGGGTTTGGCATCCCCGTAGAAGGCCATGATGGCGTCGATCCACGCGTCATAGGTTGTCTCGACCGCGGCGTTGCCCGCCCATCCAGGCGGAATCGGGTCCACGGCCAGACGCTCCAAGCGAGTG
>Ga0134128_10003743_pt1 | contig 18603 bp, 15 predicted proteins | sample KB31754_FD_96462 | JGI IMG/M metagenome (GOLD analysis project Ga0134128, IMG submission 96462) | Terrestrial soil microbial communities with excess Nitrogen fertilizer from Kellogg Biological Station, Michigan, USA - KB3-175-4 | ecosystem: Environmental > Terrestrial > Soil > Unclassified ... | reverse complement strand
GGCGGCCGCTCGGGTGGATACCGCCCCGGTTGGAGGTGGCCAGGCCGGGCCGGCGGCTGGTTGCCGACCGCCCGGGCACCTCTTCGTGCGGGAAGTGGCCGGCGCCGTCGATCAGCCGCCACCGGTAGGGCGCGTCCACGTACATGCCCGAGCCCCTGGCCGCGCTGGGCAGGATGCAGCCGTCCAGAGCGCCGTGCAGGTGCAGGGTCGGGGCCTGGATCGGGCGTCGCATGGCCCGGATGTAGCGCAGCCCGTCCGGCCGGAACCGGGAGCGCAGGAACCAGCGGTGATACTCCAGCGCCGAGTGCGCCACCGACGGGATGCCCATCGCGTCGCGGTATCGCCGCTCCGTGGGCGGGTCCGGCCAGCCAGGGCCGGCCCAGGCGGACAGCATCTTGCCGACCCGCTGCGCGCCGTCGCGCAGCAGCTGGCGCTCCGGCAGCAGCGGCAGCTGGAAGCCCAGCGCGTAACCGCTGCTGCGGCCCTGCCCGAGCGGGTCGAACAGCACCGCGCCGCGCAGCCGCAGCGGGTGCGGCACCGACACCACGCCCAGCCGGCGCACCATCTTGGGGAAGTAGGCCGCCATCGTCCAGGCGATGAGGCCGCCCCAGTCGTGCCCCACCACCACCGCGTTGGCCTCGCCCAGCGAGCGGATCAGCCCGGCCGCGTCCGAGGCCGCCGTCACCAGGTCATAGCCGCGCGGCGGCTTGTCGCTGCCCCCGTAACCCCGCAGGTCAGCCGCGGCCACCCGGAACCCGGCCTCGCTCAGCGAGGTCAGCTGCTCCCGCCATGTCCACCAGAACTCAGGGAACCCGTGGAGCAGCAGGACCAGCGGCCCGTCGCCGCTCTCGGCGATATGGAACCGGGTCCCGTTGGCGCTGACCGATCGGTGTGACCAGGGACCGTCGAGGTAGATCGTCGCGTCGCCGCGTGCAGGCATGGCTACCTGGCTTGGGCGGGCGGCGCCGTCTCGGCGCCGTCGCCCCGGCGCAGCAGCGCCATGTCGTCCTGGACCGTCCGGCGGGTCTTCGGCATGCCGCGCACCCGCTTGAACAGCAACACGCCGATCCCGATCGCCGCCCCGGCCACCAGCACGCAGGTGCCCGCCGTGATGAGGAACGCCGCCCAGCCCCAGATGCCCAGCGCCATCAGCCCATAGGCCAGCGCGAAGCACAGCAGCATGAGCACCAGGCAGCCGACGAAGGCCGCGACGCCGACCAGCGCTCCGCCGATGCCCAGCCGCCGGACGTCCGCCTTGAGCTCCAGCTTGGCCAGGTCAAGCTCATACCTCAGCAGCTGCGAGACGTCCTTCATCGCCAGGGACACCAGGCTGCCCACGCTGGCCTCGTTCGTGCTGCCCGTTGAGTACCGCCCTGCCGGCTCGGCCATCGGTGCTCTCCCCTCTCAGGCTTGTGTCACGTCAAAGTCTTGCTCATACCCGTCGACGGCATTCCTGCGGCGTGCCGTAAAGGATGCGCCGCCCGAGGATGATCAGGCTCGGCACCGCGTGGACACCAGGACCATGCAGCCCAGGCGCAGAGCGTTGTGCAACCTCATGATCACGGTAATCCGTCCGCAAATAGCGCGGATGACTTTCCGTGATCATGATGCCCGGCTTTCCGGCGAAACCACAAACATGTATCCGGACTGCCACATTGCGGGGCAACCGTGGCCGACAGGGCCAATGTGATCAGAGGTATCCAGACCGCAGTCGCCCGCACAGGCGCCAGCGTCCCGGCTCGGTCCCCTCGCAACGCGCGCAGCAGCCTATAGGAGAACACGTTCTCGCCCGCCGCCTGGGTAGCCTCGCCGCCCACCCCGAGCACCCACTTCAAATTCCGGCCACCCAGAAACAGGTTCGCGGTCGCCCAGAAGCAACATTTTCAAAGAAAAATCGACCGCCGGTCGATCACGCCTTCGGCCCGACCAGTCCCCACCCACTCGCCCCGCCCAGTCCCGCTGATTCGGCGCGCCAGCCGCCACCCGCCCGCGCCTCGAAACCAGGCCAGCCCTCGCCCCGGCCATGGCCCGTCCGCCCCGCCAGCCGCCACCCGCCCGCCCAGCGAGCCGCCACCCGCCCGCCCAGCGAGCCGCCAGCCGTCCGCCCCGCCAGCTGGACCCGCCGTAGCCCACCCCGCGCTCCAGCCTGTGACTCGCCTGCCCCTCTGTCACCACATGCCACTGGGGCGTCAGCGACTTGGTGATCATGGGTGTGGATGTCCCGTTGGGTACCTCCAGGGGTACCCAACGGGACATCCACACCGGCCTGGCGGGCTGAGCAGCAGGCTGGAGGGCGGCCATGGCGGGGCTGGGCCCCGGAGGCGCGGTTGGCCTGGTGCGGGCGCGTCGAGCGGGGCTAGTGGGGCTAGCGGGGCTAGCGGGCTAGCGGGGCTAGCGGGGCTAGCGGGGCTAGCGGGGCTAGCTGTATTCGGCGAGAGTGGGCTGAGCGCGGTGTGGGCGGGCTGGCGGCGGTGGGCATTGGCGTACCGGTCGGGCTGGAGGGCGAGTGATGGACCCCAGCGCGGTGGGCGTCCGTGCTGCGTGGAAGACGTGGGTCAGGGTGGTCGGGCGGGTTGCGTGGGGCGGGCGGTGCGGGCCGCAGGCGGTTGGGAGTCACCGCAAGTGGGCTGGGGCGCCGGGCTCGGTGGGGCCTAGGGGAGGGGTCCAGACATAGCGAACGGCGCCCCTGGAAGGGGCGCCGTTGCCAAACACGTCACACCGGGTTACCAAGCGTGCAACGTCATCGCCGGGCAGGTGACTCCCTCCGGGGCACCTGCTGGTGCCCGCACAGTGGGGCTCACCTGCCGCGGCACGCCTCCCGCGGCTGGTCGCGCGTGGGTACCCGGCTGCCGTGCCCGAACGTTACCGTCCGTGAGACATTTCTACGACGGATCGGCGGTCTTGGAAAGACCCTCGCCGTGATGAATTCGTGATCTCGATTGAAAGTCGTGATCTCATGCGCCGGACTGAGTGAGCGGGGTGTCGGATATGCCGATACCGGACACTCTTTCGGACTTATCGGACCAGTCGCTCGCGGCCAGGTCGGTGAAAGCCAGAACGGGCCACCCCCGGGTCCGGGCGATCTTGCGCAGGGCCCGGTCAGGATTGACCGCGTTGGGGTGTCCGACGGTCTCCAGCATGGGGACATCTGTGACCGAGTCGCTGTAGGCATGGCAGTCGGCGAGCCGGTAGCCGCGGTCAGCGGCGAGTTCTCGGATGCTCGCAGCCTTGGCTTCGCCATAAGCGTAAAACTCGGTGACGCCGGTGTAGCGGCCCGCCGCGACCTGCATCCGGGTCGCGATGATCTGGGAAACGCCGAGCAGGGCGCCGATGGGGGCGACCATCTCCTGGCCGGACGAGCTGACGATAAAAACGTCGTGACCTGCGGCGTTGTGCTCGGCCAGGAGTTCGGCGGCGCGGGCGTAGACGTACGGGGCGATGGTCCGGGCGAGATGCCTTCGCACGATTTCGCCCACCTGATCCGCTGACCAGCCGCGACAGAGATCACCCAGCTGCTCGCGGATCTTGTCCATGCGGTCGGGCCCGGCCCCCCGGGCCCGGAAAATGAGCTGCGCACATGCGCCACGTATTGCCTCAGACCGGGTGATCAGGCCATGCTGATAGAACGAAGGTGCGAAAGCGAGAGTGCTCGACCGCGCGATGATTGTTTTGTCTAGATCAAAGAAGGCGGCCGCAGTGGTTGCACTCTCGACGGATATGGCCACGATCAGGCAGCATAGGGGAAGCGGGGCGGGAAGCGGGGTGATCCGAATCTCGTTCACCCCAACTGACTGGTAACTTCGCCCCTTCCCGCGTAGGCTTTCATGGGTAACGGTGCCGGCTCTGCCCCCCCGGAGCCGGACCGTACGGCGACCCCCGCTCTCCCCCCCGGCGGGGGTCGCCCCTTTTTCAGGGTCAGGCCCGGCCCGCGCTGCTCGGCAGCGGGGCCGGGCCGGACACCTTCGGCCGGACACGGCCAGCCATAGCGGCTTCAGACAGACACGGACCGGACTCCCCGGGCCAGACAATTGCGCCCGGACACCCGCCGCGACAGCCGAGGCCGAGACAGTTGAGACAGCCGAGATAGCCCAGCACGGCGCCGGACCACAGCCCGGCGTGAGCGGACGACCCGCCCCGCCGGCCGCGCCCCCAGGAGCCAGCTTCAGGCGGTGGCGCCGCGCAGGAGGCAGTCCAGCAGGGCGACGGCGCCGGCCTTGTCCAAGGGGGAATTGCCGTTGCCGCACTTGGGTGACTGGATGCACGACGGGCAGCCGGCGGCGCAGGCGCAGCTCTCAATGGCCCTGGCGGTCGCCTCCAGCCACGGCCGGGCCACGGCGAACCCGCGCTCAGCGAACCCGGCCCCGCCATCGTGGCCGTCGTACACAAAGACAGTGAGCAACCCGGTGGCCGGGTGCGGGTCGGCGGACACCCCGCCGACATCCCAGCGGTCACACGAGGCGACCAGGGGAAGGAGCCCGATCGACGCGTGCTCGGCGGCGTGCGCAGCGCCGGCCAGGTCTACGCCGAGAGCCTCCAGCGCGGCCCGCTGGCCGGGGCCGAGGGTCCACCACACGGCCCTGGTCCGCAGCGTCCGGGCGGGCAGGTCGAGTGGCTCCTCGCCCAGCGGCCGGCCGCTGTCGGGGCTGCGGCGGACGAACGACACGACCTGCCGGGTGACCAGCACGTCGCCGAAGTGGATGCTGGCCTCGCCCCAGGCCTGGCTGGTCAGCTCGCCGGCCACCTCGACCTTGGTCAGCTGCCGCGCGGAGGTGGCGTAGCCGGGGTCGCCGGGCTGGGCCAGGGCCACACCGTCGGCCAGGTCGAGCTGGCTGACCAGGTACATCTCACCCTGGTGCGGATATACAGCCCCGGTATGCGCGAGCACGTGGGCCGACGGCTCGTCGACGGTGCCGATGAGGCGGCCGGTGGGGCTCTCGACGATCCGCACCGGCTGGCCGCCGGCGTCGCGCAGGCTGGCCCGGACGGCGTGGCCCTGGCGGGTGCAGTACCACCGGCCGTCGCGCTCGCGCAGCAGTCCGTCGCGCCGCAGCCGGGCGGCGGCCTCGTCGGCGGCGGGGCCGAACTCGTGCAGGTCGGCCTGGGTCAGCGGCACCTCGGCGGCGGCCGCGCACAGGTGCGGCGCCAGCACGTACGGGTTGGCCGGGTCCAGTACTGAGGCCTCCACGGGGGCGCTGACCAGGGCCTCGGGGTGATGCACCAGGTAGGTGTCGAGCGGGTCGTCGCGGGCGATGAGGATGGCGATGGCGCCGCGCCCGGCCCGGCCCGCGCGGCCGGCCTGCTGCCACAGCCCGGCCATGGTTCCCGGCCAGCCCGCGATGAGCACGGCGTCCAGCCCGGCGATGTTCACGCCCAGCTCGAGCGCGGTGGTGGTGGCCAGCGCGGTGATCGCGCCGGAGCGCAGCCCGTCCTCCAGGGCCCGCCGGTCCTCGGGCAGGTAACCCGACCGGTAGGCGGCCACCCGGTCGGCCAGCTCGGCCGCCCCGGCCTCCTGCACCTGGCGCCGGGCGGCCAGCGCCACCGACTCGGCGCCGCGGCGGGAGCGGACGAAGGCCAGCGTGGGCACGCCTTCTACGACCAGGTCGGCCAGCATGGACGCGGCCTCGGCGGTGGCGCTGCGGCGGACCAGGGCGCCCGCCTCGCCCCGGAACCGGGACGTCGGCGGCTCCCACAGCGCCAGCGTCAGCGCCGCCCTGGGCGCGCCGTCGGAGGTGACCGCGGTGGCGGGCAGGCCGGTCAGCAGCCGGGCACAGTCGGTCGGCTCGCTGATGGTGGCCGAGGCCAGCATGAACACGGCCTCGCGGCCGGCCCGGGCCGCGATAACCCGGCGCAGGCGCCGCAGCACGTGGGCAATGTGCGAGCCGAACACGCCGCGGTAGGTGTGGCACTCGTCCACCACCACATGGCCCAGCCGCCGGAAGAAGCCGTCCCAGTAGGCATGCCGGGGCAGCAGGTTGTAGTGGAGCATGTCGGGCGTGGTCAGCAGGTAATTGGCGTGCGAGCGGGCCCAGGTGCGCTCGGCGATCGGGGTGTCGCCATCCACCACCACGGCCCGCACGCCGCGCAGGCCCAGCGACGTGACCAGCCGGAGCTGATCGGCGGCCAGCGCGCGGGTCGGCGCGACGTACAGCGCGGTGCCGCCCTCGAGCACCGCGGTCAGCGCCGGGACCAGGTAGCCGAGCGACTTGCCCGACGCGGTGCCGGTGGAGATGATCACGTTCCGGCCGGACCGGCCCAGCCGCGCCGCCCGAGCCTGATGCGTCCACGGCCGCGCCGCCCCGATGGCGGCCAGCGCCTCGCGTAGCTCCGCGGGCACCCAGTCCGGCCAGTCGGCGCGCCGACCGCGCCGGGCCGGGATCCGCTGGATGTGCGTCAGCCGGCCGGTCGCGGCCCCGCGGCGCAGGATGCGCGCCTGAGCCGTGCCGTCCAGCGACAGGTCCGCCAGGACAGAACTGGCCCGGGCCGAACTGGCCTGTCCGTTGGCCCCCGCGGCGGCCCCGTTGCCCGGGGCCCCGTTTACGGCCGGATGACTAACGAGGAGGTCGCCCGCCGGAACGTGACCCGCATCCCGGTCACGCACCGCGGCGCCGGCCGCAGGTCCGATCTGTGCCTCTTCTTCCGGGTCGCAGGGCGACCGGGTTTCTGTCGATCCGAGGTCGGTCGTCGCGGTACGGGGACGCGGCGCTCCGGCCCGTGCCATGCTGACCCGTGGCATGTCGGCGGGCGGCTGTCCGTCACGTTGCCCGTCACGTTGTCCGCGAGGTTGTAGCTTGGCAGTAGGCATCGGGTTTCAGTGTGTCATCACGAGGCAAGGTGCCTCCAACTGCGTTGTGGTATAGACATGACCTCAGAGCGTGGTTGAATGCGCGACGGAGCAAGCTGCCTGGCACCCGCTGCCGGGCGTGCCTGCCCGCTCACACGAGAGCCAGATGGCGCTGGAGGATTTTGTGGATCTGAAGTTGGATCACCACACCAAGGACGGGATCGAGATCGTCGATGTGGAAGGCGAGATCGACGTCTACACCGCGCCCCGCCTGCGTGAGCTGCTGATCGACCTGGTGAACAACGGCTTCTACCAGCTCGTGGTCAACATGGAGAAGGTGGAGTTCCTGGACTCGACCGGCCTGGGCGTCCTGGTCGGCGGGCTCAAGCGGGTCCGGGCTCACGATGGGTCGCTGGACCTGGTCTGCACGCAGGAGCGCATCCTGAAGATCTTCCGGATCACGGGCCTGACCAAGGTCTTCGGCATCCACGACACCGTGGACGAGGCGATCGCCGCGCGGAAGTCCGAGAAGTAGGCGAGGCGCAAGTCCCCGAGATGGCAACGGTCGAGCTGAGCTTTACCCCTTTGCCCGCGCACGTCCGCACCGCGCGGCTGGTGGCCGCAGCCGTCGCCCGGCGCAGTGGCGTCGACGAGTCGCTGCTCGACGAGGTGCGCCTGGCCGTGGGCGAGGCGTGCTCGCGCGCGGTCGAGGAGCACCGGCTGCACTGCCCGACGGAGCCGGTCCGGCTGGCCCTGACCGAGGAAGCGGGCCGGTTCGAGGTCGAGGTGACCGACACCAGCCTGCGTCCGGCGGGTCCCGGCACCGGCCGGGCCGTCGTGCCGGGCGGGTTCGGCATCGCGGTCATCGCCGGCCTGGCCGACGACGTGCAGATCAGCGAGACCTCGGCGGGCACGAGCATCAGGATGAGCTGGCCGTCAGCGGTGACGGCCAGCTAGGCCGCCCCGCCGGCCGGTACGCGTCCTCGCGGTCAGCACGGCGGGCGGCCTGCGGGCGGACGGCGATGAGGGCGGACGCCCTCCTTAATCGATAATCCGGGTGACCAGAAGCACCGGGCGGTATCACAAATCGGTGTGGACGCGGGCGATAACCGGACCCGATTAACGATTCGTTCCCCCGGATGGTTAGACTCCCCGGCACTGATCCGTGTGCCCGCTTGTACCCCGCTTGATTGTCCAGCGGGACACGCCGGACGCTCTGACTCTGCCACCTGGGCAGCGGCTCGGGCGAAGCTTGTTTTCCCTGTCAAGGAGGACAGATGTCGAGGCTCAATCCCGTATTGGCCGACGGGGTAGCCACCGTCACCGGCTCCAACCTAACGTGGGTTGTCGTCGTCGGCGTGGTCGCCCTGCTGGCCCTGGCCATGGCAGGCTGGCTGGTGCGGGACGTGCTGGCGGCCAGCAAGGGCACGCCAAAGATGCAAGAGATCGCCACCGCTGTCCAGGAGGGCGCGGCGGCTTACTTGCGGCGGCAGTTCAGGACGATCGGCGTGTTCGTGGTGCTGATCTTCTTCATCCTGCTGATCTTGCCCGCCGATGGCGAGTCGGTGCGGATCGGGCGATCAATATTCTTCCTGGTCGGTGCGTTGTTCTCGGGGCTGACCGGATTCACGGGAATGAACCTGGCGGTGCGCGGCAACGTCCGCGTGGCGGCTGCGGCTAAGGAGACGAACGACGATCGGTCGGCCATGCGGATCGCATTCCGCACTGGCGGCGTCGTCGGCATGTTCACGGTCGGCCTGGGCCTGCTGGGCGCGGCCATCGTCGTGATCATCTACCGGTCCAACGCCTCCAGCGTGCTGGAGGGCTTCGGGTTCGGCGCGGCCCTGCTGGCCATGTTCATGAGGGTCGGCGGCGGCATCTTCACCAAGGCCGCCGACGTGGGCGCCGACCTGGTCGGCAAGGTCGAGAAGGGCATCCCGGAAGACGACCCCCGCAACGCGGCCACGATCGCCGACAACGTGGGCGACAACGTGGGTGACTGCGCCGGCATGGCGGCCGACCTGTTCGAGTCCTACTCGGTCATGCTGGTCGCGTCGCTGATCCTGGGCAAGGCGGCGTTCGGCTCGGACGGCCTGGTCTTCCCGCTCATCGTGCCGATGATCGGCGTGCTCACCGCCATGCTGGGCATCTTCGTGGTGGCGCCGCGCAAGGGCGACCGCAGCGGCATGACCGCGATCAACCGGGGCTTCTTCATCTCGGCCGTGTTCTCGCTGGTCCTCGTGGTCATCGCGGCGTTCGTGTACCTGCCGTCCAAGTTCAGCGATCTCAAGGGCATCAGCTCGACGGCGATCCTGCACCACAGCGGCGACCCGCGGATCCTGGCCATCCTGGCCGTGATCATCGGCCTGGTGCTGGCCAGCGCCATCCAGTTGCTGACCGGCTACTTCACCGAGACCAACCGGCGCCCGGTCAAGGACATCGGCGAGAGCTCGCTGACCGGCCCGGCCACGGTGATCCTGTCCGGCATCTCGGTCGGCCTGGAGTCGGCGGTGTACTCGGCCCTGCTCATCGGCGGCGCGGTGTACTGCGCGTTCCTGCTCGGCACCGGCAACGCCACGATCGCCCTGTTCGCGGTCGCGCTGGCCGGCACCGGCCTGCTGACCACGGTCGGCGTCATCGTGTCCATGGACACCTTCGGCCCGGTTTCCGACAACGCCCAGGGCATCGCCGAGATGTCCGGCGAGGTCGAGGGCGAGGCCGCGCAGGTGCTGACCCGGCTGGACGCGGTCGGCAACACCACCAAGGCGATCACCAAGGGCATCGCCATCGCCACCGCGGTGCTGGCCGCGACGGCGCTGTTCGGCGCGTTCCGCACTCAGGTCGAGTCCGCGCTGGGCAAGGCGGCGGGCACCTTCTCGCTGTCGATCGACCACCCGAACGCCCTGTTCGGCCTGATCATCGGCGCGGCCGTGGTGTTCTTCTTCTCCGGCCTGGCCATCATGGCCGTGGGCCGGGCGGCCGGCCGGGTGGTGTACGAGGTGCGCGAGCAGTTCCGCAACCACCCGGGCATCATGAACTTCACCGAGAAGCCCGAGTACGGCCGGGTGGTGGACATCTGCACCGGGGACTCGCTGCGCGAGCTGGCCACGCCGGGCCTGCTGGCGGTGCTGGCCCCGATCGCGGTCGGGTTCGCGTTCGGCTACGACCCGCTGGGCGCCTACCTGGCCGGCGCGATCGCGACCGGCGCCCTGATGGCCGTGTTCCTGTCCAACTCCGGCGGCGCCTGGGACAACGCCAAGAAGCTGGTCGAGGACGGAAACTACGGCGGCAAGGGCTCGGAGGCTCACGAGGCGACCATCATCGGCGACACGGTGGGCGACCCGTTCAAGGACACCGCGGGCCCGGCCATCAACCCGCTGATCAAGGTCATGAACCTGGTCTCGCTGCTGATCGCGACCAGCGTGGTCCGTTACAGCCACAACCTGGGCCTGCGGGCGGCCGTGGCCATCGTCGCGGTGGCGATCATCGTCGGCGCGGTGGTCGTGTCCAAGCGCCGGGCCACTGGGGTCAGCGCGGGCTCGTCCGACCTCCCGGCCGAATCGGGGGCTGGGGAGAGCGGCAAGGCATCAGCGGGTACGAGTACCGCCTGAGAGGTTCGCTGATGTCCCGGCGGGCGGGTGAGACCTCTCACCCGCCCGCCGGCGTCTTTCCTGGCGGCGGATACAGGTGGGCGCGTCGCCGGGCATCCGGCCAGGGAGGTGGTCCACGATGGACGCCATGCAGCAGGTGCCCTCACGGGGGGACGACCCCCCGGACCCCCCGGTGCCGCTGACGCGGCGGCTGAGACTGATCATCATGCGGCACGCCAAGGCCGGCGAACTGCCCGGCGGACCCGACGCCGAGCGGGCGCTCACCGAGCGAGGACGGCGGGACTCGGCCTCGGCCGGCCGCTGGCTGCAGGCCAGCGGCTTCGTGCCCGAGGCGGTGATCTGCTCCGCGGCCAGGCGGACCCGCCAGACCTGGCAGCAGCTCTCGGCCGAGCTGGGCGGCGAGCCCAGCTTCAGCTCGGAGCCGGAGCTGTACCAGGCCGACGCGGATGACCTGCTGGACATCGTGGCCCGGACCCCGGATCAAGTGAGCTCGCTGATGTACATCGGGCACAACCCGGCGGCGGCCCAGTTCGCCTACGACCTGACCGGGGCCGAGCTGCACTTCCCGACCTCGGCCATCGCGGTCATCGGGCTCCCCCGGCCGTGGTCCGCCCTCGCCGTCGGCCGGGGCCAGCTGATCGCGCACTGGACGCCCAAGGGCGGGGCCCAGTAGCACCGAGCCCCGTAGCGCAAGGCCCCTGGACGGAGCGTCAGGCTTCTGCCTCGGCGTCCGCGGCCTCGACGTCGTGGCGCGAGATGCCCAGCAGGTACAAGATCGCGTCCAGGTGGGGGACGCTGAGCGAGGTGTCGGCCGCGCTGCGCACGGCCGGCTTGGCGTTGAAGGCGATGCCCAGGCCCGCCGCCGCGATCATGTCCAGGTCGTTGGCGCCGTCGCCCACGGCCACCGTCTGGCTGAGCGGCACCCCGGCCCTGGCCGCGAACTCGCGCAGCGTCCGTTCCTTGCCCGGCCGGTCGATGATCTCGCCGCTGATCCGCCCGGTCAGCCTGCCGTCGGCGATCTCCAGCGTGTTGGCGGCCGCGTAGTCCAGGCCCAGCTCGGCGGTGAGCCAGTCGGTGAACTGGGTGAACCCGCCGGACACCACCGCGCACCGGTAACCGAGCCGCTTGAGCGTCCTGATCAGGGTCCGGGCCCCCGGCGTCAGGCGCAGGTTCCTGAGCACCTTGTCGATCACGGCCACGTCCAGCCCGGCCAGCAGCGCTACCCGCTGGTTCAGGGCCTGGGCGAAGTCCAGCTCGCCGCGCATGGCCGCCGCGGTCAGCTCCGCCACCTGCGGCCCGCAGCCCGCCTCGGCGGCCAGCAGCTCGATCGCCTCGTCCTGGACCAGGGTGGAGTCGACGTCCATCACTACCAGGCGCATGGCCCGCCGGTGCAGGCCGCCGCGCTGGACGGCGACGTCGGCGCCGAGCTGGACCGACTCCTGGGCTAGCACCGCCCGCAGCGTGACCGGGTCGGCCCCGGACACGTCGAACTCGATGCAGGTGACCGGACGGTGCGCGAGCCGCCCGATCCGGTCGATGTTGGCCCCGCTGGCCGCGATCTGGCCCGCGATGGACGCGACCACGGCGGGCGTCAGCGGGCTGCCCAGCACGGTCACGTGCAGGCTGCCCCGGCGCCGCGGCGGCTCGCCCGCCCCCACCGTGATCTCGGCGTCCATGCCCAGGTCGGTGGCCAGCGTGGTGACCTGCCGGTGGATGGCGGTCAGGTCGGGGGCCGGGCCGCAGTCCAGCAGCACGCCGAGGATCAGCCGGCCCCGGATCACCACCTGCTCGACGTCCACGACGGTCAGCTCGTGCTGGGCCAGGGCCGAGAACAGCCGGGAGGTTACTCCCGGCCGGTCCCGGCCGGTCAGCGTGACGAGCAGGGTGACCGGGTGCGCCTTCGGCTGGGTTGCCGACCGGTTGGTCGGCTGGTTGGCCCGCTGGGTGATGCTCGGATCCGCCATAGCGGTGCCAACGCTACCCAGGCCGGCGGCCGCCCGCGCCGCCGGCTACGGCAGGAGCAGGTGCACGTCGCCAAACTCGTGCCAGAGGTAGCCGTGCTCCAGCGCCTCGGCGTAGCACCGGCTCAGCAGCTCCTCGCCCGCGAACGCGGCCAGCATCTTGAGGTGGGACGAGCGCGGCTCGTGCAGGCCGGTGAGCAGCCCGTCGACCGCCCGGACCCCGGTGCCGGGCGTGACGACGTGCTCGGTCCAGCCGGACGCGGCCGAGATCTGGCCGCCCTCCAGGGCGGCCGACTCCAGCGCGCGCACCACGGTGGTGCCCGCGGCGATGATCCGGCCGCCGCTGGCCCTGGTCAAGGCGGCCAGCCGGGCGGTGGGCGGGGGGACGTCGAAGAACTCCGGGTAGGGGTCCTCGTCGCCCTCCAGCGAGGAGACCCCGGTGTGCAAGGTGACCGGGGCGATCATGACGCCGCCGGCCACCATGCGGGTCACGACCGGCGGGGTGAACGGCCGGCTGGCGCTGGGCATCTCGGCGCTGCCGGGCCGGGTGGCGAACACGGTCTGGTAGGCCTCGACGGGCCAGGACCGGTCCACGTAGGAGTACCGGATGGGGGCGCCGTGACGAAGCAGGTAGGGCACCACGGCGGTAGACAGCCGAGCCCGCCACAGCCGCTGGGTGAACCGGTCGGCCAGGCTCAGCCGGGCGCCGCCGGGCAGCTCGATGACCTGGCCGGGCACGCCGCCGCCGTAGGGGACGGTGGTTCCTTCGCGATCGGCACGCAGCTCGATCAGCCAGTCGCCGTCGGGCATGGCGGTGGAGAAGTGGACCGTGAGGCCCTCGCCGGCCGCCACCGCCGCGGGCAGCGTGCCGGAGGTGTTGACCACGACCAGGTCGCCCGGCAGCAGCAGGCCGGGCAGGTCGGCGAACTCATGGTGGGTGATCTGCCCGGTGGCCCGCCGGCTGACCATCAGCGCGACGTCGCCCCTGGCCCGGCCGCGGGCCTCGGGCGGCTCATGGGCCTCCAGCGACGGGGGGAGGTTGAATCCCAGGTTGCCGCCGGCAGGCGGCGCGGGGGGGATAGGGGGGTCGTCCCCCCTGGGCAGCACGGTCATGAGATGGCTCCGGCGTGCTCGACGGGCATCAGCTCGGCGGCGCGGTACCGGCCGCTGGGCATCCGCTCGGCCAGCAGCCGCAGGAACCCGGGCGTGACCGCCTCGGGCGGCTGGCGGTCGGAGATGTCCTCGCCGGGGTAGGCCTGCTGGTGCATCCGGGTGCGCAGGTCGCCGGGGTCGACCCACCACACGCGGACCGCCGCCTCCTCGGCGGCCAGCACGTTGCAGGCCTGCTCCAGCGCGGCCTTGGCCGCGCCGTAGCCGCCCCAGCCGGCGTAGGCCTCCACCGCGGCGTCCGAGGTGATGGACAGCACCGCGCCGCTGACGCGGCGCAGGTCGGGCAGCAACAGCTGGGTCAGGGCGATGGGCGCGATGACGTTGACCTCGAAGGCCTCGCGCAGCGCGGCGACCGGGTAGTCGGCCAGCGCGGGCAGCGGGCTGGCGCCCAGCGTGCCCGCGTTGTTGACCAGCAGGGCGGGGCCGCCCAGGTCGGCCGCGGCGGCCCGCAGGGCGGCGCGGTGGGCGGGGTCGGCGATGTCGCCCGGCACGGCGACCACCTGACGGGAGCCGGCCGAGTCGGCCAGGTCGGCCGCGGCAGCGTGCAGCGCCGCCGCCTCCCGCGCGTCGATGACCACCGAATAGCCGGTGCGGACCAGGGCGTGGGCCAGCGCGTAGCCGAGGCCGCGCGAGGCGCCGGTGATGATGGCGACAGGTGAATTGCTCATACCCGGCAAGCTAGGCGGCGGCCGGGCCGCGCACATCGGCCGTCGGCCGGGCCGCCGGCCGGCCGCTGGTCGTAGGCATAGCGGGGCAGCGGTCCTAGGTCGATGGTCCTAGGACCCGCGCCCGATGCCGGCGCGGCCCGGCGCCGGTACCGTCGGGGGTATGGGCGCGCAGCAGCCGCAGCCCGGCGCTGAGCTGGACGCTGAGGGCCGGGACGAGGTACTCGAACGGGTAAGCGCCGTGGTGCTGGCCGTCGCCCGCCAGCTCAGTGTCAGGGACGTGCTCCAGATGATCGTCCGGTCGGCCCGGATCCTGGCCGACGCCCGCTACGCCGCGCTCGGGGTGCCCGACGAGCACAACTCGTTCGCTGAGTTCGTGGTGGACGGGATCTCGCCCCGGCAGCAGGCGGCCATCGGCCCGCTGCCCCGCCACCACGGGATGCTCGGCGTCGTGCTGCGCGAAGGCCAGCCGCTGCGGCTGGCCGACATCAGGGACGACCCCCGGTTCGAGGGCTGGCCCGCCGCCCACCCCGAGCTGTCCGACGTGCTGGCCGTGCCGATCAAGGACGGCACCCAGGTGCTCGGCTTCATCTTCGCCGCCTGCAAGCGCGGGCCCGGCGGGTTCACCGAGCGGGACGAGCGGCTGCTCGGGCTGTTCGCCGCGCACGCCGCCATCGCGCTGTCCAACGCCCGGCTCTACGAGCGCGGCCGCGAGCTGTCGGTGCTCCAGGAGCGGGCCCGGCTGGCCAGGGAGCTGCACGACGCGGTGTCCCAGAAGCTGTTCAGCGTGCGGGCCAAGGCCAGCGCCGCCGGCGTCCTGGTCGAGCGCGACCCGGAGCGGGCGGTGGCCGAGATCCGCAGCGTGGCCACGCTGGCCGGCCAGGCCCACGCCGAGCTGCGAGCGGTGATCGACGGGCTGGCCCCGCCCGACCTGGCCGCGGGCAGCCTGGTCGGGTCGCTGCGCAGCTACGCCCGGCTGGCCGGCACCAGCTACGGAGTGGCCGTCCGGGTGGAGGCCTGCGACCTGCCCCAGCTCGGCGCCGAGCGGGAGGCGGCGGTGTACCGGATCGCCCAGGAGGCGCTGTCCAACGCCCTGCGCCATTCGGGCGCCCAGGATGTCAGGGTCAGCCTCAGCGCGCGCCAGGGCCGGGTCATCCTGGAGGTGGCCGACGACGGCCAGGGGTTCGCCGCGCCGGCCCCGCCGCCCGCCGGCCTGGGCCTGCGGTCGATGCGCGACCGGGCCGGGGCCATCGGCGGCAGCCTCACCATCCGCTCCGCCCCCGGCCAGGGCACCACGGTCAAGCTGACCGTGCCCGCCGGCCCACCGGGACCATGCTCATGAGCGGGCCGATCACCGTGCTCATCGCCGACGACCACCCCGTGGTCCGCCAGGGGCTGCAGGTCCTGCTCAGCGTGCAGGACGACATCGTGGTGGCCGGCGAGGCGGCCGACGGGCCGCAGGCGGTCCGGCTGGCCGGCGAGCTCAGCCCCGACGTGCTGCTGCTCGACCTCAAGCTGCCGGGCCTGGACGGCGTGGGCGTGCTGCGCGAGCTGCGCGACCGGGGCTCACGGGTCCGGGCCCTGGTGCTGACCAGCGCCGCCGACCACGCGCTGGTGGCGCTGGCCATGCAGGCCGGCGCGGCCGGCTTCCTGTACAAGGACGTCGACCCGGACGCGCTGGTCCGGGCCGTGCGCTCGGTCCACGACGGCCACACCCTGCTGGCCTCCGAGGCGGCCGGGCTGCTGGTGCCGGGCGGCCGCGCCGCCGCGGTGGCCGGCATCGACGCGCTCACCACACGGGAGCGCGAGGTGCTCGCGCTGCTGGCCGACGGCCGGTCCAACCGCGAGATCGCCCGCCTGCTGCGGGTATCGGAGAAAACGGTGAAGACGCACGTCAGCTCGGTGCTGGCCAAGCTTGGCGTGGCCGACCGCACCCAGGCCGCCCTGGTCGCCGTGCGGCACTCGGGCCGCTAGCGAAGCAGGGCGCGCCATGCCGTAGGTTCAACCTGGGCCGGATGCCGGCCGACGTCGGGCGCGAAAGGAGCAGGGTGTCAGACGAGGTGCTGCGGCTGCGCGGGGTAGCCGTGAGCTTTGACAAGTCGATGCTGCTGCGCGATGTCGACTGGACCGTCCACAGCGACGAGAGCTGGGTCGTCATCGGCCCGAACGGGGCCGGCAAGACCACCCTGCTCCAGGTGGCCGGCGGCACGCTGGCCCCGACGGCGGGGACCGTGGAGATCCTCGGCGAGGCGGTCGAGGACGCCGACCTGGCCGACCTGCAGACCAGGATCGGCTTCTCCAGCGTCGCGGTGGCCGACCGGGTGCCGTCCGCGGAGAAGGTCATCGACCTGGTCCTGACGGCGTCCTACGGGATCATCGGCCGCGGCGCCGAGAGCTACGACTCGTTCGACGTGACCAGGGCGGTGGAACTGCTCGACGCGATGGGCTGCGCGCACCTGATCCGGCGGCGGTTCGTGTCGCTGTCGGAGGGCGAGCGCAAGCGGGTCCAGATCGCCCGTTCGCTAATGGCCGACCCGGAGCTGCTGCTGCTCGACGAGCCCGCCGCCGGGCTGGACCTGGGCGGCCGGGAGGACCTGCTGCGCCGGATCAGCGCGCTGGCCGGCGACCCGAGGGCGCCGATGATGGTCATGGTCACCCACCACGTGGAGGAAGTGCCGGCCGGGTTCACCCACGCCATGCTGCTGCGCCGGGGTGCGGTGCTGGCGGCGGGCCCGGTGCACGAGGTCTTCACCGAGCGGAATCTGTCGCGCTGCTTTGGCCTGCCGCTGCGGGTCTCCCGGCACGCGGGGCGCTGGTCGGCCACCGCGGTCGAGCTGTCCTGAGCGTGGGCATAGCTGAGGCATTCGCGATCTTTGTCGCGGGCGCGGCGGCGGGCACGGTCAACGCGGTCGTCGGCTCGGGGTCGCTGATCACCTTCCCGACCCTGCTGGCGTTCGGGTTCCCGCCGGTGGTGGCCAACGTGTCCAACAACGTGGGGCTGGTGCCGGGCAACTTCAGCGGGGCCTGGGGCTACCGGCGCGAGCTGGCCGGGCAGCGGTCCCGGCTCCTGTGGCTGGGGATCTTCTCTGTGCTGGGCGCGGTCACGGGCGCGGCCGCGCTGCTGGCCCTGCCCGCCGGGGCGTTCAAGCTGGTCGTGCCCGTGCTCATCCTGGCCTCCTGCGTGCTGGTCCTGGTCCAGCCCCGGCTCAGCGCCCGGATCGCCGCGCGGCGCAAGCGGGCCAGGGAGCGGGCCGTCGCGCAGGGCCGCGCGGCCCGGGCCGGTGAAGCCGAGCGGGGCGGGCCGGTGCTGGCCGGCGGGGTGTTTGGCGCGGCGGTGTACGGCGGGTACTTCGGCGCGGCGCAGGGCGTGCTGGTCATCGGGCTGCTGGGCACGTTCCTGGACGAGACCATGCAGCGCATCAACGGGGCCAAGAACGTGCTGGTCGGCATGGTCAACGGCAGCGCCGCGATCGTGTACGTCATCTTCGCCCACGTGAACTGGATGGTGGTGCTGCTGATCGCGGTCGGGTCGACCATCGGCGGCCTGCTCGGAGCCCGGATCGGCCGCCGGCTCCCGCCGCTGGCCCTGCGGATCTTCATCGTGGTGATCGGCCTGATCTCCGCCATCCGCCTGATCTTCTTCTAGCGGGTCGAACTGCCCGCTGAGGGGCACAACTTCCCCATGAGGGGCGACCGAGTCGAGATCGTGATCGACGCCGGCGACGTGACCAAGACCTACGAGGTCGAGGCGACCAGGGCCGGGCGGCGGGTCGAGGTAGTGACCCGGCGCGGCCAGGTCGAGGTCAGCGAGCTGACCAGGGGCGGCACGCCGGTGCGCACGGCCCGGTTCATGGTCAGCCGGGTGATCGCGGTGGTCGAGCACCCGGCACCGGGCCCGCGCCACGCGCCCCGGCCGCACGCGGTCCCGCGCCAGTACCCGGCCACCCACCGCGCCGCGTCCCGCCCCTGACCCGGCCTGTCCCCGGCTCCGCGCCCGTGCGCGGCCCCGCGCCCGCCTCGCCGACGGCCCCGCGCCCGCCCCTGGCCCCGTGTGCACCTTTCACCGCTGCAACCACTTCAATCACATCGGCGGCCCGACCCAAAACGTGTTTCTGATTCGGCCTAAATGCGAGCAACGACGTGGTTGTTACAGCCACGTCGCTGTACCGACGTGAGAGCAACAACCACGTCGTTACTGCCCCCGTGGGGGCGGCGGTCCCGCCCCTGACACCCCGCCCCTGACACCCCGCCCCTGACGCGCCGCCCACCGCCAGTCCGCCCAGGCTGGTGCAATGGGGGCATGCAGCGACTGGAACAGCAGATGACCTTCGTGGCCGAGGCGGGACTGCTCAAGGGCGTGCTCCGGCAGACCATGCTGACCCGACCGGCCCGGCGGGAGAACTCGGCCGAGCACT
>Ga0134128_10003742_pt1 | contig 18604 bp, 12 predicted proteins | sample KB31754_FD_96462 | JGI IMG/M metagenome (GOLD analysis project Ga0134128, IMG submission 96462) | Terrestrial soil microbial communities with excess Nitrogen fertilizer from Kellogg Biological Station, Michigan, USA - KB3-175-4 | ecosystem: Environmental > Terrestrial > Soil > Unclassified ... | reverse complement strand
TTCGTAACGGAAGAACGGCCCCGCATAACAGAGTTTCACCGGCAACGCGCCACGGTCCAGACCGTGTTCGATCACGGCGCGCACCACGCCCGCGGTTCCCTCGGGCCGCAGCGTCACCGAGCGCTCGCCACGGTCGGCGAACGTGTACATCTCCTTGGACACGACGTCGGTGGATTCGCCGACACCGCGGGCGAAAAGGGCGGTGTCCTCGAAGATAGGCAGCTCGATGTCGCCGTAACCGGCGCGGCGGGCGGCGCCGAGCAGGCCGTCGCGCACCGCGACGAACTGCGCCGAGTCGGGCGGGACGTAGTCCGGGACCCCCTTGGGCGCCGCGAAGGCTGAGTGATCCGCCACGGGCTACAGGCCTTCGAGGAAGGGGTTGAGGCGCCGCTCGGCGCCGATGGTGGTGGCGTTGCCGTGCCCCGGCAACACCACGGTCGTGTCGTCGAGCACCAGGAGTTTGCCGACGATCGAGGTCAGCAAGTCGCGGCCGCTGCCGCCGAACAGGTCGGTGCGCCCGACCGAACGCTCGAACAGGGTGTCGCCGGTGAACACATAGTCTTTGTCGTCCTTGTCGGACGACACGCGGAACACCACCGATCCGCGGGTGTGCCCGGGGGTGTGATCGACGTTGACCGTCACGCTGCCCAGGTCGAGCTTGTCGCCGTCACGGTCCAGCTCGACGACCTGCTTGGGCTCCCGCCAGAACGCGCCCGCCACCATCTGCGCCAGGCGGGGGCCCAGGCCGTAGATCGGGTCTTTGAGCATGAACCTGTCCTCGGGATGGATGAAGGTCGGGCAACCATAGGTGTCAGACACCTTCTGCGCCGACCACATGTGGTCGATGTGCCCGTGGGTCAGCAGCACCGCAGCCGGCGTCAGCCGGTTCTCGTCCAGGATGCGCCGCAGCGGGGCCATCACCCGCTGTCCCGGATCCACGACGACGGCGTCCGTTCCAGGCCGCTCGGCCAGCACGTAGCAGTTGCACTGCAACATGCCCGCGGGAAATCCGGTGATCAACACGGCTCCCATTTTCCCACGGGGCCCCCTTGACACGAGTCGCGGCGCCCACATTAGCCTGAGCTGGCCACCCCACGGGTTCAGGGAACTCCGACTTCACCAAGCATGGAGGCAGAGCGGCCGTGCCGACCAACGAACAACGACGTGCCAACGCCAAGCGCAAGCTCGAACGCCAGCTGGAGCGCCGCGCGAAGCAAGCCAAGACGCGCCGCATCGTGCTGATCGCGGCCGCCTCGATCGTGGCGGTGGCCGTGGTCGTGGCGGTGGTCCTGACGATCGTCAACACCAAGAACGAACACAAGAGCAACACCGCGGCGACGAGCAGCACGACCGCCGCCAGCGGGTCCCCGGAGTCCACGACGCCCGCCGGGCCGGCGCCGTCCGCCCCGCCGTTGCCACCGTTCAAGCCGTCGGCCGAGGTGGGCGCCAACTGCCAGTACCCGGCAACGCCGGAGCCGGCGGCCAAGGAGGTCAAGCCGCCCCGGACCGGCAAGGTGCCGACCGATCCGGCTCAGGTGAGCGCCAGCATGGTGACCAACCAGGGCCACATGGGCCTGATGCTGGCCAACAACGAATCCCCTTGCACGGTCAACAGTTTCGCGAGCCTGATCGGCCAGAAATACTTCGACAACACCAAATGCCACCGGCTGACCACGTCGCCGGGGTTGGGCGTGTTGCAGTGCGGCGACCCCAAGGGCGAGGGCACGGGCGGGCCGGGCTATCAATTCGCCAACGAATATCCGACCGACCAGTACCCGCCGAATGACCCCAAGGCGCAGGAGCCCGTCCTCTACCCGCGCGGCACCCTGGCCATGGCCAACGCCGGGCCCGGCACCAACGGCAGCCAGTTCTTCATGGTCTACAAGGACTCCCAGCTGCCGCCGCAATACACCGTGTTCGGCACCATTCAGCCAGACGGGCTGGCCACGCTGGACAAGATCGCCAAGGCCGGCGTCGCCGGCGGCGGTGAAGACGGGGCACCCGCCGCCGAGGTCACCATCACCTCGGTGCTGCTCGACTGAACCCTCGACTGAATCCGTAGCGGCGCAACGCACGCGCCGATTGGCGAGAATCACACGGCCACCGCGGCCGACAGCTTATTGTCGTTGCGTGGCGGCGAAGTCATTCGGGCAATACCAATTGCTGGAAGTCTTGGGACGCGGGGGCATGGGACAGGTCTACCGCGCCTACGACGCCAGCACCGACCGGGTGGTCGCGCTGAAGGTGTTGCCGTCGAACCTGGCTGAGGACCTCGAGTTTCAGCAGCGGTTCCGGCGCGAGGCACGCATTGCCGCAAGCCTCAACGACCCGCACGTGGTGCCGATCCATAATTACGGCGAAATCGACGGCCAGCTGTATGTCGACATGCGGTTGATCGAGGGCCGCGATCTGGTCGACTACATCACCGAACACGGTGGACGGCTCGGCCCCGAGCGTGCGGTCGCGGTCGTCGAACAGGTTGCCGCGGCGCTGGATAGCGCGCATGAAGCGGGTTTGGTCCATCGCGACATCAAGCCGAAGAACATTTTGGTCACCACGGCACGGGATTTCGTCTACCTGATCGACTTTGGCATCGCGCGCAGCATGGCCGACACCTCGCTCACGCAAACCGGGCACACGATGGGCACCGTGGCGTATATGGCACCCGAACGGTTCAGGGGCACAACGGATCACCGTGCCGACGTCTATTCGCTGGCCTGCGTCCTGCACGAGTGCCTGACCGGGAAGCATCCCTTCGCGGGCGAAAGCCTCGAAGAACAGCTCAACGCGCATCTGAGCATTCCGCCACCGCAGCCGTCGGCCGCCGTGCCCGGCGTGCCCCCGGCACTGGACGCGGTGGTCGCGCGCGGGATGGCGAAGGACGTCGAGCACCGCTACCAATCGGTGATGGAACTCGCCCAGGCCGCCCGGGCCGCACTGACCGGTCCCGCGAGCGGAGCGATCGGAACCCCTTCGCCGGTGGCGGCCCAATCACCGGGCGTTCCTGCGCCGCCGGGACCCGACCCGCGGCCGCAGTATCACCGGCCAACGCATTCGCGGCGTTTGCTGGTGGGCATCGTCGGCGCATCGGCCCTGGCCCTGACCGCGGTGGCGGCGTTGGTCATCGCGTTGGTGGCCCAGAGTCACGGCTCGAATGACAGCCAGACGTCGAGCGCCCCGGCCCGGGCCCGGGTGCCCAGCAGGATGGGATCGAACCCCGGTGCGAGCGGCCCGACCTCGGCGACCGTCCCGCCGTTGCCGGCGTTCGCACCGCCGGCCGACCCGGGCGCCAACTGCCAGTACCGGTCGGTGCCGGATCCCGTCTCCCGGCCCGTCAGCCCACCGCCGTCGGGGCGGGTGTCCACCACCCCCGCGCAGATCGGTGTGGTCATCTCCACCAACTTCGGTGATATCGCCCTGCAGCTCGCCAATTCCGAGTCCCCGTGCACGGTGAACAATTTCGTGAGCCTGACCAAGCAGCAGTTCTTCGACAACACCCAGTGCGCCCGACTGATCAGCTCCCCGGATGGCGGGTCGCTGTTGTGCGGCGGCCCCGACGTGGACGGCTCCGGTGGTCCCGGTTACGAATTCGCCGACGAGTATCCGGCCAACCAATACCAGCCCGACGATCCCGCGCTGAGGGCGACGGTGGTGTACCCGCGCGGGACCGTCGTCATGGCCACCGAGGGACCCAACACCAACGGCAGCCAGTTCGCGTTGATCTTCAAGGATTCCGAGATGGACCCGCAGAGCACGGTGTTGGGCACGATCGACCAGGCGGGGCTGGAGACGCTCGACAAGATCTCCCGGGCCGGTATCGCCGGCAACCGTCAGAGTGGCGCTCCCACCAATCCGGTGACGATCAACTCGGTGCGGCTGAGCTGAACCCGCCTCAGGCCGCGGACGTCACGCGGTAGACGTCGTAGACGCCTTCGACGTTGCGCACCACGTTGAGCAGATGGCCGAGGTGCTTGGGGTCGCCCATCTCAAAGGTGAACCGGCTGATGGCAACTCGGTCACCCGACGTCGTGACGGACGCGGACAGGATGTTGACCTTCTCGTCGGCCAGCACGCGCGTGACATCCGACAGCAGCCGGTGCCGGTCGAGCGCCTCGACCTGGATGGCTACCAGGAACACCGATGACGGCGACGGCGCCCAATGCACCTCGATGATGCGCTCGGACTGCTGCTGCAGCGACGCGGCGTTGGTGCAGTCGGTGCGGTGCACGCTGACTCCGCCGCCGCGGGTGACGAACCCCATGATCTGGTCGCCGGGCACCGGCGTGCAGCATTTCGCCAGCTTGGTCAGCACGCCCGGCGCGCCGGGGACCGAGACCCCGACGTCGTCGCTGCTGCGGGGCCGCCGCAGCATGGTCGTCGGGGTGGACCGTTCGGCGAGGTCCTCCTCGGCCTGGTCGATGCCCCCGAGCTCGGCCAGCAGCCGCTGCACGACGTGCCGGGCCGACACGTGCCCCTCACCGATCGCGGTGTAGAGGGCGGACACATCGAGGTAGTGCAGCTCGCGGGCCACCGCCCCCAGGGTTTCACCATTGACCAAGCGCTGCAACGGAAGTCCACCGCGACGCACCTCGCGGGCCATGGCGTCCTTGCCGGCCTCCAGCGCCTCCTCGCGGCGCTCCTTGGCGAACCATTGCCGGATCTTGGCCTTGGCGCGCGGCGACACCACGAATTGCTGCCAGTCCCGCGACGGCCCGGCATTGGCGGCCTTGGAGGTGAAAACCTCGACAACTTCCCCGTTTTCCAGCTTGCGTTCCAGCGCCACCAGGCGCCCGTTGACCCGCGCGCCGATGCAGCGGTGGCCCACCTCGGTGTGCACCGCGTAGGCGAAGTCCACCGGCGTCGAGCCGGTCGGCAGGGTGATGACGTCCCCCTTGGGGGTGAACACGAAGATCTCTTGTACCGCAAGGTCATAACGCAACGACTCGAGGAATTCGCCCGGGTCGGCGGCCTCCCGTTGCCAGTCGAGCAGCTGGCGCATCCAGGCCATGTCGTCGATCTCGGCGGCGGCGTGCGGATGCGGAACGCCGTTGCGGCCCTTGGCTTCCTTGTAGCGCCAGTGCGCGGCGATCCCGTACTCGGCGGTGCGGTGCATCTCGCGGGTGCGGATCTGGATCTCCAGCGGCTTGCCCTCCGGACCGATGACGGTGGTATGCAGCGACTGGTACACGCCGTAGCGCGGCTGGGCGATGTAGTCCTTGAACCGGCCCGCCATCGGCTGCCACAGCGAATGCACCACGCCCACAGCGGCATAGCAGTCGCGGATCTCGTCGCACAGGATGCGGATGCCGACCAGGTCGTGGATGTCGTCGAAGTCTCGCCCCTTGACGATCATCTTTTGATAGATCGACCAGTAATGCTTGGGCCGGCCCTCCACCGTCGCCTTGATCTTCGACGCGCCCAGCGTGCTGACGATCTCGGCGCGGACCTTGGCCAGGTAGGTATCCCGCGACGGCGCGCGCCCGGCGACCAGCCGAACGATCTCCTCATACTTCTTGGGATGCAAGATCGCGAACGAGAGGTCTTCCAGTTCCCACTTGACGCTTGCCATACCCAGCCGATGCGCAAGGGGCGCAATGACTTCCAGCGTCTCGCGGGCCTTGCGGGCCTGCTTCTCCGGCGGCAGGAACCGCATGGTGCGCATGTTGTGCAGCCGGTCGGCGACCTTGATCACCAGCACCCGGGGATCGCGCGCCATCGCGGTGATCATCTTGCGGATGGTCTCGCCTTCGGCGGCGCTGCCCAGCACCACCCGGTCCAGCTTCGTCACGCCATCGACGAGATGGCCCACCTCTTCCCCGAATTCCTCGCTCAAAGCGTCCAGGGTGTACCCGGTGTCCTCGACGGTGTCGTGCAACAGCGCCGCCACCAAAGTGGTGGTGTCCATGCCCAATTCGGCCAGAATGGTGGCGACGGCCAGCGGGTGGGTGATGTAGGGGTCGCCGGAGTGGCGCAGCTGGGTGGCGTGGCGCTGGTCGGCGACCTCGAAGGCGCGCTGCAGCAGCGACACGTTCGCCTTCGGGTAGATCTCCCGGTGCACCGCCACCAGCGGTTCGAGCACCGGGTTGAGCGTGCTGCGCTGGGCGGTCATCCGTCGGGCCAGCCTGGCCCGGACCCGCCGCGACGCGCTGCTGGACGTCTTCAGGGATTCGGCCGGCGGCTCCGGAGCCTCCATCGGCTGCGTGATGGCTGGCGACTCTGTGACTTTGGTGGGCGCGTCGAGCGCTTGCGCCGCGCTGTTGTCATCCGCCACGTTCGGTCACCTCCGAATTCGAGGATACGTCCTCTCGAACCAACTGCCCGAAAGCGCTACTCGCACGTCAGGCTGTGTACCGGCAGCGGCGCGACCGTTTCCCGGCCGCCCAGCCCGTCGAGTTCGAACACCACCGCCGCCGCCAGCACGTTGGCTCCGGCGCGCTCGAGCAGCCGGGCCGCCGCGGCCAGGGTGCCGCCGGTGGCCAGCACGTCGTCGATGATCACGACGTTGCGCCCGCGCAGCTCGATACCCTCCGCGGGGATCTCCAGCGTCGCAGTGCCGTATTCCAGGTCGTACCGCTCGGCGTGCACCGGCGGCGGCAATTTCCCGGCCTTGCGAATGGCCAAAACGCCGGTCCGCAGCCGGCAGGCGACTGCCGCGGCCACCAGGAACCCCCGGGATTCGATGCCGGCCACCAGATCGGCGCCGGATGCGATCTCGGCCACCGCGCCGGTGACCGCCGTCATCGCCGTCGCGTCGGCGAACAACGGGGTGAGGTCCTTGAACTGGATCCCCGGCTTGGGGAAGTCGGCCACTTTGCGCGTCCGCGACGCGATGAGCTCCGCCACCGGGGTCCGTCCGCCGGCGTTCGTCACCGCAACCTCACTGCACCAGGGCCCATCGGTCCATGTTCCAGCCCACGCCCCAACGGGTCGGATTCGCGCTCACCGCGTACATCTTCTTGGACATCAGCAACGTGCGCTGCTGCCGGTACAGGGGCAGGGTGGGCATATCGCCCCACAGTATCGGGGCGGTTTCGGCCAGCAGCCTGACTCGCTCGGCGGCATCGGCCGATACCGCCAGCGCCCCGATTGCGCCGTCGACCTGGGGATTCGTGTATCCGGAGAGGTTGTTTCCGTTGCCGGTGTGCAGGGCGTAGGCATCCAGCGCCGAGGAGCCCGTCGAACCGCTGCCGGTGGCGCCCCCGGTGCTGGCCAGCAACGCGTCGATCTTTCCGTCCCGAAGCGCCTGCGGGCCCGCGGTGTCCAGGGTGACGCCGGCGACGGTGATCCCGGCCGCGGCGCACGACTTGGTGATGACCCCGACGTTGACCGCGAGCCGCGCGTTGGGCCCCTGGTAGCCGATCCGCACCGTCAGCGGCGCACCGCCCAGCGCGTTGCGCGCGGCGACCGGATCCGCCTTGCTGAACGGGCCGGCCTCGGCGGCCCCGTCCGCCGCGGTGACGGCGTCATCACCGGCCGGGTTCAGACGTGAATTGGCGATCGGTGTCCCCGCGTCGTGGGCCAGCGCGTCGCGCGGCGTGCACAGCGCGACGGCGCGGCGGGCCTTGGGCGCCGAAAGCGGGCCCTGCGGGGCGAAGATCAACTGCTCGATGCCGTCCGACGGCGCATCGGAGCGCTCGTAGTTGTCGGGCGTGGCCAGCGTTCCCGACGATCCCGCGGCGACGTCGACCACGTCGACGGTGCGGTTGTTGACGCGGTCCTGGATGTCGGGTCCCTGCGGCCAGATCGTGATCCGCTTGGTGATGGCCTTGGGCCCCCACCACCGGTCGTTGGCGACGAGCACCACCGCTCCGCCCTCGAGGATGGATCCGATTTTGTAGGGCCCCGACGACGGGAAGCGCTTTTCGAGCACGTCTTTTTGCAGCCCGGGCTTGAGGTCCCACATCGTGTTCCACAGCTTCGCGATCTGTTGCACCAGCGGTGCGTTGTGGCTGAGCAGCGCCGCGGTCACGTCGACGTTGAGTTGGTCGGCGATGACGTGCGACGGCATCAGCGAGGTCGCGGTGAACAGCTGATTGTAGTCGACGACGCCGCGGTCCGGGACGAACGACACCCGGGCTTTCTTTTGCCCGGGCATGCACTCGACATTGGCGATGTCGATATAGCCGCCCCGGGTGGCCGCGTTGAATTCGGGGAAACGGCCGGACTGGGCCGCCCAGGCGAGCACGATGTCGTCGCAGGTCAACGGCTTGCCGTCGGAGTAGACGGCGTTGTCGGCGATCTGGTAGTCCAGCACCAGCGGCGTGCCGCCGACCACCGAAACGGTGCCGAAGTCGCGGTCGGCGACGATTTGGCCGCCCGGGCCGTGATAGCTGAAACCGGTGAGTGTGCGGGCGAAGGCCTGCGCTCCGGCCGATGCGGCGCCGACGACGGTGTTGGTGTTATAGGTGGTCAGTGGTCCGTCGACCACGTAATCGACCTCGGAGGCGGCGCTGCCGGCGCACGCGGTCAGCGTGAGACCCGCCGCCAGCACCACCGCCAGCCCGGCGCTGACCCACAGCGCCACACTCCACCGGCCGGTTAGCACGCCACGATCGGTCCCAGTTCCCCGGTACCTGGTGGCCATCCTGTCTACCGCCGGCCAACGTTCCGCTTGCCGGTGGGACGCCGGGTCCCGGTCGGCCGCACGGGACGGGCTCCCGGCGCCGGCTTGCTCGGCACGGGCCTGGACGACTCTGACGGCCTCGACGGCTCGCGCCGGGCCGCCGATTCGCCGGCGGTCGATTCGGCTTGCTCGGTGGCGTCGTCCTCGGCGTCGTCCACGTCCGAGGCGTTCTCGGCGCCCGCGCGCGAACCTCCAGCCCGCCGCCTCAAGACGCGGCGGGTGTGGGTGCGCACCAACTCGGTGCGTTCCCGCATGCTGACCAGCAGCGGGGTGGCGAAGAAGATCGAGGAGTAGGTGCCGACGATGATGCCGATCAGCTGCACCAGCGCCAGGTCCTTCAAGGTGCCGACACCGAGCAGCCACACCGCCACCACCATCAGCGCCAGGACCGGCAGCACACCGATGAGGCTGGTGTTGATGGACCGCATGAACGTCTGGTTGACCGCCAGATTGGCCTCTTCGGCGAAGGTGCGTTTGGGTTTGTGCTGGAAGCCGTGGGTGTTCTCCTCGACCTTGTCGAACACGATGACCGTGTCGTAGAGGGAGAAGCCGAGGATCGTCAGCAAGCCGATGACGGTGGCCGGGGTGACCTCGAAACCCACCAGCGAATACACGCCGGCCGTGACCGCCAGGTCGAAGAACATCGCCGCGATCGCGGCCAGTGTCATGTAGCGCTCGTAGCGGACCGTGATGTACACACCGACCAGCGCCAGGAACACCACCAGGGCGATCAGCGCCTTCGTGGTGATCTGGTCACCCCAGGTCTCGGAGACGGCCGAGTCGCTGATGGCCTGCTTGTTGGGTTTGCCGTCGGGGCCTTTGGGTCCGAACGCGTCGAACAACGCGTTGCGCAGCTTGGCCGTCTGGTCGTTGGACAGCGTCTCGGAGCGAATCTGCACGGTCGCCGCGGCGCCACTGCCGACGACGACCACCGATTCCGGATCATTGCCGAGGGTCTTGCGGAACACGTCTTGGACTTCGGAGGTGTGCACCGTGCCGTTCGCCCCGTCCGCGGGCATCGACAGCGTGGTACCGCCGTTGAAGTCGATGCCGAAGCTGAAGCCGCGCAGCACGATGGACAGGAGCGCGATCCCGACGATCGCGCCGCTGATGCCGAACCACAATCGGCGCCGTCCGACTACCTCGAACGCACCGGTGCCGGTGTAGAGGCGCGACAGGAAGCTATGGTGCGGCGCACCGGCGGCGCCGGCACCGTCGCTCAATTCTGTTGTGCCCTCGGAGGCTTCGGTGATTTCGGTCGCGTCTTTGGAGGCCATCATGCTATCCCCGTCCCGTCTTGACCTGCGACGAACCCCGGCGTTCGCGGGCGACCTGCTGGATCGCGCCCAGGCCGTTGTATACGGGTTTCGCCAGCGTCGGCGACTTGGAGGCCAGATAGACCAGCGGCCACGTCACCAGGAACACCACCACCAGGTCAAGGATCGTGGTGAGGCCCAACGTGAATGCGAAGCCCTTCACCTGGCCGATGGCCAGGAAGTACAGCACCGCGGCGGCCAGGAAGGTGACCGCGTTACCCGAGACGATCGTCTTACGCGCCCGCACCCAGCCTCGCGGCACCGCCGACCGGAACGAACGCCCTTCCCGGATCTCGTCTTTAATGCGCTCGAAGAAGACCACGAACGAGTCGGCGGTGGTGCCGATACCGATGATCAGACCCGCGATGCCGGCCAGGTCGAGGGTGTAGTTGATATACCTGCCCAGAAGCACCAGGAGCGCGAAAACCACTACGCCGGAAGCCGCTAACGACAGTGCGGTGAGCAACCCCAGCACGCGGTAGTACAGCAAGGAATACACCAGCACCAGGATCAGGCCGATCGCGCCGGCGATCAGCCCGGCGCGCAACGAGGTCAATCCCAGTGTGGCCGAGACGGTTTGGGCTTCCGACGATTGGAAGGACAGCGGCAACGACCCATATTTGAGGACGTTGGCCAGCTGGCGCGCGCTGGAGGCGGTGAACGGCGGGTCGCCGCCGCTGATCTGGGTGCGGCCGCCGGGGATGGCTTCTTGGATCATCGGGGCGGACACGACCTGCGAGTCCAGCGTGAAGGCGGTCTGGGTGCCGATGTGGGCGGCGGTGAAATCCGCCCAGATGTTCGCGGCCGCCTGCTTGAACTGAAGGTCGACCACGTAGCCGATGCCACGCTGGTTCATGCTCGAGGTGGCGTTCTCGATCTGGTCACCGCTGATGATCGACGGCCCCAGCAGATAGGCCACCTTGTGGTCGGTGGAGCAGGTGATCAGCGGCTGGGCGGGGTCGTCGTTGCCGGCCAGGATGTCTTCTTTGTCGCAGCGCGTCGCCTGGAACTGCAACGCGAGGAATTGAATGCCCTGCCGGGTGCTTTGCCGCCACTTCTTCTCGTCGGAGATGCGCTCGGCGAGGTCCTTGCGCGGGTCCGGCGAGACGGGCTGCTCGGCGGGCGGCGCCTCCCCGGCCGGGGCGGCGGGTGCGGGAGCGCCGGGCGCGGGGGCCGGCGCAGGCGCGGGAGGCGCGGGGCTGGGGGATGGCGGCGGGTCCTGCGGGTAGGGCCGCGGCTGGGCGCCCGGCTTGCCGCCCGGCGCGGGCTGGCCCGCCGGTGGCAGTGCGGGCTGACCCGGCACGGGCTGACCCGGCGCGGGCTGACCGGGTGCCGGTTGATCGGGCGCGGGCTGACCCGGCGCCGGCTGGCGCGGCGCGGGCTTGGGCTCGGCGCTTTGGGCCGGCATCGAGTTGAGCACCGGACGGATGTAGAGCCGGGCGGTCTGGCCCAGGTTGCGGGCCTCGTTGCCGTCGTTCCCGGGAACCGTGATGACCAGGTTGTCGCCGTCGACCACGACCTCCGAACCGGAGACGCCAAGTCCGTTGACCCGGGCACCGATGATCTGCTGCGCCTGCGCCAACGCCTCACGACTGGGGCGTGAACCGTCCGGGGTGCGCGCGGTCAACGTGACGCGGGTGCCGCCCTGAAGGTCGATCCCGAGCTTGGGGGCGGCCTTCTTGTCCCCGGTGAGGAACACCAGCAGGTAGACGCCGACGAGCAATAACAAGAAGGCCGACAGGTAACGGGCAGGATGCACCGGCGCCGAAGAGGATGCCACGTTCCTTCTATCTCCTCGAGAATCGGTTACTTACCCCGGACAGAGCCTAGAAAAGCCTACGTGGCCCCGGGGAGGCCGTTGCGCAAGCGGTCCTCCCCCGGAGTATTTGGCGTCAGGAATCCTTGGTGACCGAGCCCTCGTCGGCGGAGTCGTCCTCGTCGACCAGGTCTTCGTCATCGTCGGGCAGGATCCGGTCGCGGATTGCCAGCTTCATCCAGGTGGTCACGACGCCGGGCGCGATCTCGAGGTCGACGGTGTCTTCGGTGATCTCGATGACGGTGGCCTGCAGGCCCGACGTGGTGTTCACCCGATCGCCCGGACTCAACGACTCGTGCAGGTCGATGGTGGCCTGCATCGCGCGCTTCTGGCGCCGCGATGCGAAGTACATGAACCCGCCCATGATGAGCAGGAACGGCAGGAACAGGATCAAACTCTCCATGGGCGCGCCTGTGTCTTTCTTTCTTGTGATTTTCGGGGATGGGTGCCGGGCCGACTCGAGCGTCGCGCACCTCGTCATGGTCCAGTGTGCCCGTTCAGTCTGGCAGGCCGCGGCCCGTCACCCACCGCCGCGGTGCAAGCGGTGCCCGCCGGCGGCAAGCTCGATAGGCTTTCAAGGCGACGCGACGCGCGCGCCGCGGGGAGGAGTAAGTGGTGGCCGGCCTCGAGCAGACTCGCCAATTGGTCACCGAGATTCCCGGTCCGGCGTCGCTGGAACTGAGCAAACGCCGCGCGGCGGCGGTGTCGCACGCGGTGAACGTCTCGGTCCCGGTCTTCGTGGCGCGCGCCGGCGGCGGCATCATCGAGGACGTCGACGGCAACCGGCTCATCGACCTCGGTTCCGGCATCGCCGTGACGACCATCGGCAACTCCGCGCCCCGGGTGGTCGACGCGGTACGCGCGCAGGTGGCCGCGTTCACCCACACCTGCTTCATGGTGACGCCGTATGAGTCGTATATCGCCGTCGCCGAAACGCTCAACCGGATCACCCCGGGTTCCGGCGAGAAACGCTCGGTGCTGTTCAATTCCGGCGCCGAGGCCGTCGAGAACGCGGTCAAGGTCGCGCGCTCATACACACGCAAGCCCGCCGTGGTGGCGTTCAACCACGCCTATCACGGCCGCACCAACCTGACGATGGCGCTGACCGCGAAGTCCATGCCCTACAAAGCCGGCTTCGGCCCGTTCGCGCCGGAGGTCTACCGGGCGCCGTTGTCCTATCCCTATCGCGACGGACTGATCGACAAGGAACTGGCCACCGACGGGGAAAAGGCCGCCGCCCGGGCCATTAGGGTCATCGACAGCCAGGTCGGCGCCGACAACCTGGCCGCCCTCGTCATCGAGCCGATCCAGGGCGAAGGCGGATTCATCGTCCCTGCCGAGGGGTTCCTGCCCGCCCTGCTGGACTGGTGCCGCAACAACGACGTGGTGTTCATCGCCGACGAGGTGCAAACCGGTTTCGCGCGTTCGGGCGCTATGTTCGCCTGCGAACACGAGGGTATCGAACCCGACCTGATCTGCACCGCCAAGGCCATCGCCGGCGGGCTGCCCCTGTCGGCGGTCACCGGCCGGGCTCAGATCATGGATGCGCCGCATGTCGGCGGTCTGGGCGGCACCTTCGGCGGAAACCCCCTGGCGTGCGCGGCGGCGTTGGCGACCATCGAGACAATCGAGAGCGACGGGCTGGTCGAACGCGCCCAGCAGCTGGAACGTCTGATCACCGAACCGCTGCTGCGGCTGCAGGCCGGCGATGACCGGATCGGCGATGTGCGCGGCCGGGGCGCGATGATCGCCATCGAGTTGGTGAAGTCGGGGACCGCCGAGCCGGACAAAGAACTGACCCAGAAGCTGTCCGTCGCGGCCGCTGCCGCCGGTGTCATCGTGCTGACCTGCGGCGTGTTCGGCAACATCGTCCGGTTGCTGCCGCCGCTGACCATCAGCGACGAGCTGTTGACCGAGGGCATCGACATCGTGAGCGGGCTGTTGCGCGACCTGTAAAACCGGGGCCCCGTGGGCAATCTCACAGGCACGCCAAAGGCGGTATCATGGTGGAATACCGTTACTTTAGCTAACGTTCTATCTGTCAGCGCGGACAACGCATATTGACTCGCTAACTTTCATTCGCAAGGGATTGTTTATGTCGACTGCCATTCATGACGAACGCCTCGACCGTCGCGTCGAAGAACTCATCGCCGGCGACCCTCAGTTCGCCGCGGCCCAACCGGACCCGGCGATCACCGCCGCCCTCGAACACCCCGGGCTGCGACTGCCGCAGATCATCCGGACCGTGCTCGACGGCTACGCGGGCCGGCCCGCATTGGCCCAGCGCGTGGTGGAGTTCGTCACGGACGCAAAGACCGGGCGTACCTCGGCGGAGCTGCTCCCCCGCTTCGAGACCATCACCTACGGTGAACTCGGCGAACGGGTTTCGGCCCTCGGCCGCGCCTGGGCCGGCGACTCGGTGAGCCGCGGTGACCGGGTCTGCGTCCTGGGCTTCAACAGTGTCGACTACGCCACCATCGACATGGCGCTGGGCACGATCGGCGCGGTCTCGGTGCCGCTGCAGACCAGCGCCGCGATCGCGTCGCTGCAACCGATCGTGACCGAAACCCAGCCCAGCCTGGTCGCGTCCAGCGTGAACCAGTTGCCCGAGGCCGTGGACTTGATCCGCAGCGGCGAGCACGTGCCCGCCAAGCTCGTCGTATTCGACTACCACCCCGAGGTCGACGACCAGCGCGAGGCCGTCGAAAGCGCCGTCGCGCGGCTGGCCGACATCGGCGTCGTGGTCGAGACGCTGCCCGACGTGCTGCAGCGCGGCAAGGGCCTGCCGGCCGTCGCGGAGCGGGAAAGCGACGAGGACTCGCTGGCCCTGCTGATCTACACCTCCGGCAGCACCGGCGCGCCCAAGGGCGCGATGTACCCGCAGAGCAACGTCGGCAAGATGTGGCGCCGCGGCAGCAAGAACTGGTTCGGGGAAAGCGCCGCGTCGATCACCCTCAACTTCATGCCGATGAGCCACGTCATGGGACGCGGGATCCTCTACGGCACGCTGGGCAACGGCGGCACCGCCTACTTCGCGGCGCGCAGCGACCTGTCGACCCTGCTCGAGGACCTCGAGTTGGTGCGGCCCACCGAGCTGAACTTCGTCCCGCGCATCTGGGAGACCCTGTACGGCGAATTCCAGCGCCAGGTGCAACGGCGGCTGGTCGAGGGTGATGACGGCGCAGGCCGCGCGGCCATTGAGGAGGAGGTGCTGGCCGAACAGCGCCAGTACCTGCTGGGCGGGCGGTTCATCTTCGCGATGACGGGCTCGGCGCCCACCTCGCCGGAGTTGAAAGCCTGGGCCGAGTCGCTGCTCGAGATGCACCTGATGGACGGCTACGGCTCCACCGAGGCCGGAATGGTGCTGTTCGACGGGGAAATTCAGCGCCCGCCGGTCATCGATTACAAGATGGTCGACGTTCCGGACCTGGGCTACTTCAGCACCGACCGGCCGCATCCGCGCGGTGAACTGCTGCTGCGGACCGAGAACATGTTCCCCGGCTACTACAAGCGGGCCGAGACCACCGCGAACGTCTTCGACGACGACGGCTACTACCGGACCGGTGACGTGTTCGCCGAGATCGGCGCGGAGCGGCTGGTGTACGTCGACCGCCGCAACAACGTGCTCAAGCTCGCGCAGGGCGAGTTCGTCACCCTGGCGAAGCTGGAGGCGGTGTTCGGCAACAGCCCACTGATCCGCCAGATCTACATCTACGGCAACAGCTCCCAGCCCTACCTGCTGGCGGTCATCGTGCCGACCGAAGAAGCTTTGGCGGCCAATGACATTGATTCGCTCAAGCCCAAGATCGCCGACTCGCTGCAGAAGGTCGCGAAGGAGGCCGACCTGCAGTCCTACGAGGTGCCGCGTGACTTCATCATCGAGACCACCCCGTTCACCCTGGAAAACGGTCTGCTGACCGGGATTCGCAAGCTGGCGTGGCCAAAGCTGAAGCAGCACTACGGGGAACGGCTGGAGCAGATCTACGCCGACCTGGCGGCCGGACAGGCCAACGAGCTTGCCGAACTGCGCCGCAGCGGTGCCGACGCGCCGGTGCTGCAGACCGTGGGCCGGGCCGCGGCCGCCATGTTGGGCGCCGCTGCCGGCGACCTGTCCCCCGACGCGCACTTCACCGATTTGGGCGGAGACTCGTTGTCGGCGTTGACATTCGGCAACCTGCTGCGCGAGGTCTTCGACGTCGACGTGCCGGTGGGTGTCATCGTCAGCCCGGCCAACGACCTGGCGGCCATCGCCGGCTACATCGAGGCCGAGCGGCAGGGCACCAAGCGGCCCAGTTTCGCGTCGGTGCACGGCCGGGGTGCGACCGAGGTGCACGCGAGCGACCTCACGCTGGACAAGTTCCTCGACGAGGCGACCCTGGCCGCCGCGCCGAGCCTGCCGAAGCCGGCCACCGAGGTGCGCACGGTGTTGTTGACCGGCGCCACCGGCTTTTTGGGCCGCTACCTGGCGCTGGACTGGCTCGAGCGCATGGACATGGTGGACGGCAAGGTCATCGCCCTGGTGCGGGCCCGCACAGACGAAGAGGCGAGGAGTCGTCTCGACAAGACCTTCGACAGCGGCGACCCCAAACTGCTCGCCCACTACCAGCGGCTGGCGGCCGACCACCTGGAGGTCATCGCGGGCGACAAGGGTGAGGCCAACCTGGGCCTGGACCAGCAGACCTGGCAGCGGCTGGCCGACACCGTCGACGTCATCGTCGACCCCGCGGCGCTGGTCAACCACGTGTTGCCGTACAGCGAGCTGTTCGGGCCCAACGCCCTGGGCACCGCGGAGCTGATCCGGATCGCGCTGACGTCCAAGCAGAAGCCGTACACGTACGTGTCGACGATCGGCGTCGGTGACCAGATCCAGCCGGGCACGTTCGTCGAGGACGCCGACATCCGAACGATCAGCGCGACCCGCGAGATCAACGACAACTACGCCAACGGCTACGGCAACAGCAAGTGGGCCGGCGAGGTGTTGCTGCGCGAGGCGCACGACCTGTGCGGGCTGCCCGTCACGGTGTTCCGCTGCGACATGATCCTGGCCGACACCACCTATGCCGGACAGCTCAACCTGCCGGACATGTTCACCCGGCTGATGCTGAGCCTGGTCGCCACCGGCATCGCGCCCGGTTCGTTCTACGAGCTGGACACCGCGGGCAACCGGCAGCGGTCGCACTACGACGGTCTGCCGGTCGAGTTCATCGCGGCGGCGATCTCGACGCTGGGGACGCAGATCCTCGACAGCGACACCGGCTTCCAGACGTACCACGTGATGAACCCGTACGACGACGGCATCGGCCTGGACGAGTACATCGATTGGCTGGTCGAGGCCGGGTATTCGATCGAGCGCATCGCCGATTACTCCGAATGGCTGCAGCGGTTCGAGACGTCGCTGCGGGCCCTGCCGGATCGGCAGCGTCAGTACTCGCTGCTGCCGCTGTTGCACAACTACCAGAAGCCGGAAAAGCCGATCAACGGCTCGATGGCACCCACCGACGTGTTCCGCGCGGCGGTGCAGGAAGCGAAGATCGGCCCCGACAAAGACATCCCGCATGTGTCGGCGCCGGTCATCGTCAAGTACGTCACCGACCTGGAATTGCTCGGACTGCTCTGAGTTCAGCCAGACAACAAGTCGCCCAGCCCTTTTGGGGCTGGGCGACTTGTTGTTGGTGTGCTGACTACTGCTGTGGGTGCGGCCAACGCAAGTACGCGGCGTTGCCCCCTGACCCCGCACCCGCGCGCTGGCGACGCCAGCCCCGCTTTGGTTCGGGGTCAGACGACGTGCGCGGCTTGGTCAGCGCACCCGAGGAGACCTCGGCCGGCTGCTCGTAGACCGAATCGCGATACGGCTCGACGGCGGATGCCCCTGCGACTGCCGGCGCCGACGGCGGCACGTCGCGTGCCAGGCGCACGGCGGTGCGTGCCAACACGACACCACCCACGAAGATGATCAGCGCGCCCAGGCCCGAGAAATAGGTGACCTCGAGCACCGCGCGCTTGCGGTCGGTTGCGGCGATTGGGTCGCCGGCGGAGCCGATTCCCAGTAGCGGCGCGACCTGGCCGCCCACGACGAACCAGGCGCCGGCCGCCACGGCCAGCCATCCGCCCAGCATCGCGGCGACGCGGTTGCCGGCGACGATCAGCAGTAGGCCGCCGATTGCGGCGGCCGCTCCGGGCGCGACTTCCAGCCAGCCCCGGGCCGAGCTCCAGGCCCAGTTTCGGTCCGGTGTGTAGGCGAAGTTGAAGTGTGGACCGACAAACGGTATTAACGCCCCCCAAGCCCCCAGAATGACCAGGAGCAATCCGCTGACCGCGCCTCGCGAGCGCGGCATACTCAGCCCGCGGGTTCGGCCGTCCTCTGCGTATTTCATGACATCCCCTCGTTGAATACCGGGCCTATTTCCGGCTCGAGATGGGTACCCGGCGTCTTCAACTAGTAACCCACGCGGCAAACGAACGCCAACCGCTGACCGTGGTTATTGAGGCTGATGAGGCAGGTGTTACTACTGAAGGCCGAGCACCAGCAACACGATCGTCATCGCCGGGAAGGTGCCCTGCGTCAGCGCAGCCCGCGCCTTATCGGGTGCGGACACCAACAGCACCACCGCCGCCGCGGCCATCGATCCGACACCGGCGAAAACGAGTGCCGCGCCAACATCCCTGTGCCCCAACGAGATTACGGCGATGCCGATTCCGGTGACGATGGCCAGGAACAAGTTGTAGAAGCCTTGATTGAAGGCGAGCAGCTTGGTGGTCTCGGCTTCCTCGGCGGTGGTTCCGAAGGTGGCGCGGGTGCGCGGCGAGGTCCAGGTCAACGATTCCATACCGAAGATGTAGACGTGCAAT
>Ga0134128_10003741_pt1 | contig 18605 bp, 37 predicted proteins | sample KB31754_FD_96462 | JGI IMG/M metagenome (GOLD analysis project Ga0134128, IMG submission 96462) | Terrestrial soil microbial communities with excess Nitrogen fertilizer from Kellogg Biological Station, Michigan, USA - KB3-175-4 | ecosystem: Environmental > Terrestrial > Soil > Unclassified ... | reverse complement strand
GGGAGTATTTATGAATTATTTGGAGTAATGGGCGTGCATTTTCCCATTAGCGTAAGATGGGCGCCGAGAATGACAAACTGGACAAATAGACGTGCCAGGCTTGCTATTCATTCCCTTGTGGTAATCTTTGCCAATCTTTCCGCTTCCTTTGCATTGTTTTATCATCTTATTCCATAGAAAGGTTAAATGAACAATCTCCAACCGAAATGGAGCAAAAGCCACACGTCGATCAGCAATAGCTCACCGATAAAAAGGAAATGGAAAGCATTTGGCTTTAGTTTGCCATTCTGCTCGCCTTCGAGGCGCCAAATCGTGTCAGACAATGTACCGCTCGGTTTATGCACAACTAGCGAATACAATTCTGGCACAAGAAATGCCACAAGGCAGAAAATGAACCAACCGAGCCAATAACGATTAGCCAGCCAAACGCTCATTTTAATACCAGCGATTCCCGCCTACTGGATGAACTAGCAGAAGCGCGCCGATAACAATTAGCGCAATTCCAATCCACCAAAGGAACGGGATTGCGAGCACAAATCCGAGTATCAGTAGAATGATGCCTAAAATAACCATTAGTGCCACCCAACCACCAGAGTCTCGCCCGGATAAATCAAATTAGGATTCGCAAGGTGATTCCACGAAACAAGGTGAGCAATAGTCGTGTGGAATCGCGTAGCAATTGTAGTCAGAGTATCACCACCCATAACTCGATGATAAACAGGCTTTGGCGGCGGTGGCGGCGTAGGAACTGGCTTAGTAGTTCCCGGAGGTGCTATAACCCCACCATGAAGCTGAATTGTCTTGGTGCAAACATCCTCATCAAATAGATTGGCAGCAACTACCAATGGATGATAGTGAACCGCTCGCTGGTAGAGATTAGCCTTCGCAGAAAGCAAACCACTACTCCAAGCCGCAGTTTGCCATCCGACCTGATTAGGCTGCATTCCGGGAGTGACCAAATGTTCGACAATAGCATAACTACCGTAGACGCCAACCGGACGGGGATTAGCCAAATTAAACGCATTCCCATACGCAGCGATTGTAGCAAAATCCGAAGGCTGCGCGTCAAAATCAACGGCGTAGAACAACGGAGCATTAGCCGCGTATCCGCGAGAATTAGCGGCAGTGTTCGCCGCAATTCCATCCGCATTACCTCCCGCTGCGCCGGAAAGAACACGGTTAGCTGTTGTTTCGTATACGAGACCAACTCGAAGTCCCGCCTTTGCATAGGCGGCAATTTGTGCTCCTGAAAGGTCTTTGCTTGCGTCGTTGGAAATGTACCCAAGAACAAAACTATACCCCGCATTCCGTAGTGCCGTAGGGTCCGGCTTAGTCCAAGCAAAATCGCATCCAAATGTTTCTACTGTCATTATTCCTCACTTCAGATAGGTTGCGGAGATTTGCGGCAATGAGTGATCAGAGCCTTCTCCGTAACCATAATAGTTAAAGCTGGTAGTTGGCCCCGGTCCCAAAATAATACCCTTAAAGGTACCAGCCTTTACTGCTGCCATAATGGTAGCGTTTCCGAGCAGAGAAATGGTTTTTGTCTGCCCGCGTGCAGTGAATGCCTGGCTCACTTCCTGATAAGCGTGAGAGGCAGGTTCCGATCCAGGAGGGGAACCGGAATTATCGTTATGGTGCCCAATATATAGGGTACCTCCTGCGATTGCGTACCACCACGGAATATTTACCGTGACCTGGAATTTGGAGCAACTAACAAATCCAGCCATAGAGGATAAATTTGTCCCCGAGTTAAACCAGGCATATGAGCGCCAGTTTCCATTAGGCGCAAATCCGGGGTCTTCCCCGAAATACATTCTATCGCCAATATCTGCCCCCGACCCGTTGCTTTGTGCTCCCCCGCCCTGATAAGACGCGGAGTGGACAGCATTCATTGTAAATGAATGGGACGACGGGCCAGAAATGGTGCCAGCAAATCCGGTCTCTGCAACGGCTGGACCGTGATCTTTGACCAATACAGTAGCGTGGTGAGCAATTACTGTAATAGAATCAGTGGTAGGCTGCGCCGCAATTCCAACAGTAAGAGTGTGTGCACCGGCAGCAATTCCACCATTGGAGAATGATGAGAATGTGTGACCTAGTGAATCGCCAGCGTTACCAATGAATTCCTGGAAGTTACCGACGTTTACCCCATCATTAAGTAATGAAATCTCGCCGCCATGCCCAGCAGCGAATGTTGGGTTAGTGTAGGTGACGTCTGAAATCACAAATTCGTAATATCTATTATCCTGCGCAACCCACGTAAGCCCCCCGATAATCTGCTGAGTGGAAACGCTACCAGTTGGCAGAAGAAAGACACCGCTAGCAATTACTCCCTGTGGAAACTGTGCAATAATATCAGAGAGTTCGGTGCCCTGGTAAGTGAATGTGTTATTGGCGGAAAGGTCATCATAGGAGGCTGTCGGCCCGGTAGCCTGACCATTAGTGGTCAGGTTATTAAATTCCGCGGACCCATCTTCGTTAATAGACCATCCCTGCCCCTGTCCTGACGTTCCAGATTGGAAGTTAGGGGACTGAATAGCAGGACGGATAAGAGTTTGCCCGCCGACCACGGGGTCATTAAATGTCATCGAATGTCCGTTTTTGTACCAAATAATGAGACAGTTCCCGAGTCGCCTTGATTGCCTCCGGTCCATTGGCAGACCAGCAAATCCCCGCATTTAAGGTCTAACGTTGTTTCGTCGCTATCTTGTTGACCAGAGAATGTGCCACCGATTTGTGTCCCTGGAGATATGAACCCTTTATAGACAATGAAGGTAACTTGATTAGTTGGTGGCGAAGTGCAGCTAGTTGTAATGCGATTTAGCGACCAGCTGGTGCCGTAAACATTGGGACCAATGAATGCAGTGCCCTGTCCATTGGCATCAAATGTAACGGTCGCGGACTCGTCCAAAGGAAGTGTTTTCACGGATACACCTGCGTTGATCCTACAAATGCGGAAGTAACGGGAGAGGAGCCTACTGCTAATGACACGTTACCGGAGCCAGCCTTTACGTCATTGAGATTACCGCTAGTGGCAGCTTTCATTTCGCATCCTGCTACCCTGACAGTTCCAGGGGCAGAGGTAGAAAGAATATCCTGCACTGCTGGAATAGCAGACATTGCATCCATTCCAGATGCAGGAGTGGCAACAATGGTACTACCTAAATCGGTCCAGCCTGTACCTGGAGTGGATACACTACCTGCGTTAATTTGTGTTGCTGCGAACGCTGAATTGGCGCTGTTGATAGGATTAGTGAAAGCAACATTGGCGCTAGCGGCAGCGGTACCGCTAAACGAGATTGATTGCACTAGACCATTAGCAGTAGTGGTGTCCACTCCCGCACATTGTACCACTGCCCACATTGCGGAAGTGAGAGTGGCTACACCATCGCCAGCAATGGAGATTGCGCCTGTGAATGGCGATGCTCCAATGCCTAAATACAGTGCAAATGTGCGCGTACCAGCTTGCAACTCTAGTTGTGTAAATGTAAGACCGCATCCAGATAACACCGGAGTAGGTGCAGTTCCTGACCCAACGGAAGTCATTACCGCTATCAATACCGGCTGATTGGCAGTAGGGATTACACTAGCAGTGGAATACGGCGTAGTGTGGTCAGCCGTATCTCTGTTAATGTCAAGAGCAGTAAAGGTTACGCCCATTATCCCTGAATCACATAAAGAGTCGTCGCACTGTACGATCCCAGCGCCGCATATGCAGCAGAGGTAATTAGCTGAATCTCCGTAATCCCTGTAGCCAGTACCGCACTAATGGTTGATCTAGCATTTGCCGCGGAAGTAGCCTCTACCAATTCCCTACCAACTGTAGTTGCATTGGTAATGTCCGCATCAGTGTGAGTGTGTCCTGTTGCGGCCGCTCCGATTGCAGTAAGGGCGGCGGATTGTGTCCCCGATTCCATTACTGATTTACCTACCGTGCCAGCATTGGTAATGTCTGCATCGGTATGTTGGTGATTAGTATTAGCCTTAGTCGAGAGACTAGGAACTGTTGGGTTAATGGCAGTACCGGAAAGGTCGCCAGCCAACATAATTGTACCGACAGAAGTTTGTGTGGCCTGCGGAGTTGTACCGCCGCCACTACTTCCGCCAGCTTTTTCCCAGTCTAGGGAGGTCATTCCTTAATGGTCATTTCTGAGAGTAGGGCGACGTTAACCGGCGCGGTTGGAGAAATGGCATAAACGGCATCCTCTGTGCTGAGACTAGCCTCAACTCCCGGCCCGAGTGGGTAACTGGTAACGGGGTTGGGATTGGAATTGTCACTAATGTAGATTGTGTTTGCTGCGTCGGTATTCTTAATCATCAAGGAAGTGCGGGAAGGGTCGTGACCCGCAATTGCCATTGCCACATTGGAAACAGGAAGATTGGACGTGCGGAATGCGCGGCGCTCCCGGCTAGAAAGGTTAACAATGTGAACAGGAACGGGTCGAATATCTACCGGCCGCTCATCCTGCTTATCCGGCTTAACCAATGACTGATCGAAAACATCAGCATTTTGATCGGGCGGTGGTCCAGCCAAATTAGGATTAACGCCGTGGTATTCCTGTCCGCGATAAGGAAGGACATTAACCTGCGGCACTACTGGTCTTTCAGGAGTGGCAGGCGGCGTCCGGTATTGATGAGACTGTTCTACCTGATAATCATTCCGGGGATCGGATGACTGATTCTTAGGCGGTTTGCGTACCACTAGTTCCCCTGTAGTTAAGTGCCCTTTCATAAAGGACAATGAGAATTGCGCACATTAGGACGGAGATAAACGCTGGAACGGGAGAGCCTGTTAGTCCACTGACAATTACTCCGATACCGATAGCGAGAGAGGATGCAGCAATCTCTCCGATATGAACATCGGTAGCGAACTCAATATCGGAAGGGTCGCCCTGTTTCACTTCCGTGAATTTAGGGAGCAATCCTTGGAATAGACTCACTGATTGAGTAATCGCTAGAGTGGTCGGCCCTAGAATTTCAGGAGGTACTGGCATTTGTCGCCACCTTTTTAACCGTAGAAGCGGCGGAAGTGACAGTGATTGTCTGTCCCTTTTTGCCAATTGCCACTAGCCCGACAATGAGCAATGCAGCGCCAAGGAATCCTAGTGCAACCCGTTTCCAGAATCCACCATTGGTAACGTCACCGATGAAGCTAGAGAATGCTTGCACAAAGCTAATAACAGAATCCAGACCTGGGATCAATTGGTCAATGTGAGAGAATGGCCCTTGCACTTGTCCGGGATCGCCGCCTGTAATTACGGGTTCTGCTGTTGTTTGTCCTGGCTTAGTTTGCCCCAACGCACCCACTTGTGGACCGGGACCGCCATTGGCATATCGGATAATGCCGATAATTGGCCAGGGGGTACGCTTTCGCACGGCGGCGACTGTTCCGGGGGTCGCTTCGGAAAAGACCATTCCGCCGCCGATCCATATTTCTTCGTGCCCGACATAGTGAATAACATCTCCCTGCAAGGCATCGGAAAGATTAGTGCCGATGTTTTTGCCGATGCCTGCCATTCCAGCCGCTGCGAATTGCTCGGAAGTGGTGCGGGGAATGGACATTCCAAGGTCTGACATTACGCGCTGAACAATACCGGAGCAGTCGAAACCGTTTTGGGGGCTTTGCGGATTGCCCTCAAAATATTTGATCCCGGAATAGTGCTCGGCAGTATTCACAATATCGGCGCCGGTAATGGTAGGCATCAGGTCTGAATCTTTGGCGCGTTACTAATAGGCTTGTTTGTAATGGCGCTCTTGATAACGGCAAGCGGATTCTTGTTCTTGATTGCACCGTAGAGCAGCACGAATGCAGTGAATAGAATTACGAGAGTTGTAGTGTTCACTTAACAATCCTCCCACTAGCGGGCGGGAGTCCCTTAACGGGAGTGATTTTACTGGACCCTGTACCGCCATATCCGAGAGCTTTAGCAATTGGGCTCATGTATAGAAGTAGAGCAGTAACAAGGACCAATACCGCGACCTTACCCGCAAAATCCGGTTGCGAGTCTGCGATGACCGAAAGGACAATAGCATAAAATCCAGCACCAATTACTACCTTTGCTTCTAGCCCTTTTCCTTCTGTCCAGCGGCCAACGGTAACAACAACTCCCGTAGCTACTGCGCCAGTTGTTGCATCCATTACATTACCGCACTAACTGCGGCATCCTTGGCCGCGTCTTTTGCTACTGAAACAATTGTCTGACTAGCGCCAGTTGCTCTTAGCAATCCCTCTACTAGCAATCCCGCTCCCAATAGGAATGCACCTACTCGGAGCCAGAGTCCACCCATTGTGACGGTTTGGAGGCCCGCAATTCCTGAACTTGTATTCGCAGCAGGAGTAGCACTAGGAGTGCCAGGATTGCTACCATTAGCAGTTGTGCCGTTTGTGGCGACAGTTGCTCTACCCATGAAAACAAGATAAGCCCCAGACTTAAATGTAGTCCATGCGCCCCATCCCTGTTGCTTAAATACAGTCATTGCAGCGGCTGCATTTGTGGCTGGGTCGAATAGATTGCCCCCGATTCCGTGGATAGAGTTGATTTGCCATAGCCCTCTATCCACGGAACCGTTTGTATTTATATGTTGGGCATTTGGCTCTCCTCCTGATTCAGCCAATGCAACAGCTACCGCTTTCGTAAGATCGCTTCCGGCGAATCCTGCATTAGCGGCAAACTGTGCAATGGCTTTATCAGAGAGAGCGGTCACTTCTTGAGTTTAGCCAATAGCTCCGGTGGAACCATTGCTCCAAACATTGGATTCTGTGCCAGCGCGCCGAACAGATTCTCTAGCAATTCGCAAAGAGATTCCACGCGCTGTTTATGTGCAAGCCAATCCTCGATTGGTACAAGTAGCATTGCGCTACCATCGGGGATTGGATCATGTGTTTCGACATTAGTGTGCATTGGGAGCCCAAATCTTTTCGCCTGCATAAATCAAATTGGGATTGGAAACAGTGCCGTGTGATCCGTCGGGACGAGTCACCCCCACTCTATTAGCGTTAAACAATGTAGGCCACTGATTAGCATTACCGTATGCGTCCTGTGCAATACCGGAGAGAGTAGATTCTCTCGCGGGCCACGATGCTACAATAAACCATTTTCCGCCGCTTCCCGGAGTAGGGGGAGGCGGTGGCGCGGGCGGTTTAGTAACAGGCGGTGGCTTTGTTACAGGACCGGGCGGAGTGATTACGGGTGGAGCAGTAATGGGCGGAGTTAGTGTTTCAGGAGGCGGACCAATAGCCTTTAGGATTTGGTCAATGATTGCCTGTCCCTGCGGGCCAGGGTCCTGCCCATTAATGTAATTCCTTACCGCTGCGTCAACGACTGTTGGCTGCAATCCGTGGGCAATTCCCCATGTGATTGCAGCAACAGACCAGCCTGCATTATCGGTAAAGCTAGCCACATTAGAATCGGGCGTAGGACTAGGGTTTACCGCAGTAAATCCTGTTGGCCCAGCACCAACTGAATCAGCCAATGTGGTGGGATCAACCGGAGCGGTGGAACTGCTACTAGGGTGGGTCCTAGTGTAATAGACAATCCCCACTCCGGCCGCAACAATTGCTACCCATGCGCCAGTCGGGAGCGGCCCGATTGGCTTTGACATATCCATTCCTGCCACGGTTAGCCTCCGAACACATAACGCTGCGAGTTCATCGGAACTTCCGCAATAGGAATCTGCTGACCCGGAGAATAGGATGGGCCAGTCGGATTATCAATTACATTTCCATCCCACGGCAGAGGCTCGACGCGGGAAGTATTGCGCCACGTCTTAGCCGGTGCCATTCCGAACACGGGATAATTGCGCCGGAAATCAGCCATGCTCATGTGCGAACCGTTAAGCCTGCGCGCATAAGACTGGTCATAAGGACGGGTGAACACATAAGTAGACTGACTGTTTCTAGCAGTCATATTATTGTGTTCTGGATACTGATGCCAGCGTGGATTAGGTGCCGGATTAAATGGTGTGGGCGCAGCTACGTTAAACTGATTACCCTGCTGGAATTCGACGCCGTGGCGCTGGATAACGTCGCGGCCAATTCCACCCTCTCCCAAATAGAAATGCATTGGAGGCGTGCCAGCGGGCGGATATTCCGTCCTAATTGGCATTTGGCCGCGCTGCATTGGGTCGGGAATTTGGTTGGAAACTGTGCTACTTGGCGAAGCGTTACCGCCAAAAGAAACTGCCCAGGGGTCCCCTGGCCACGTTGTAGGAACATTGTGACCAGGGAAATCCTGTCCCCTAGGCGGCGCGGCATAATCAGAATTAGGCGCCCCCGATGGGTTATTTACCGGAGGGGGGTAAACGTAATTCGGATTGCCCGATCGGTCCACCGGAGGCAACATTTATTAATTCCCTAGTGCCGCTCGAATGGAGCCAGCAAAGGCCCCACCCATAGAATTGATAACGGACGCGGAAGTGGGACGGCTAACAATAGTCGTCACTAGTGCAACGGTAACAATTGCACCGAGCACATTAAACAGTTTGTCCCCCACTTGGCGCACCCCCTTCCACATTAGTTGGCGGAACATCAGGTGGATATGGATGCTTTGATTCCACCTTGTCCAGCAATTCTGTAAGTGCTCTCATTGCGAGAGTTGTAGAGGTATTAGCCATACCGGCAACGTCGGTCACTCCCGTTTCAGCAAGCGCCTGAGTGGCGCCATCCTTTGCCTTTTCGGTAATGAGACCGTTGCGAAGGTCTTTACTGTTGCGTTCGGCATATCCAGCGCCAACTAGCATTGCAGGAAGCAGGCCAACTAGAACAGTGATAACGCCGCTGCTACCGTCCCCAGCAACATTGAGAACGGTAACAGCAACGATTACTGCTACTGCGACAGCAACAGTTGTCCAAGGAATGCTTTTCATGTTCACTGGTTTGTAGTAGTGGCGCTCTTAGCAGAACGATTGAGTAGGGCACTCCTAACCCACGGAACAACAAACATCATAAACAGAACGGTGACAATGACAGTTTTAATGTCAAGTCCGAATGGCAACATTACGCCCTCACCAGCCCACCAGTAGCGCGGCCAACACTAACGCCGCGGAATCCCATACGAATGGCGATGAGAAAAAGGAGAGAAAGGCCGATGATAATTGCAGAGGCGTGCGCGGCAGTTAGATTACTACCCATTCCCATTCCCGTTCCAGCATAGCCAGCGGCATTACCGGAGTAAGTGCCGCTAGCACCATAATCCTGACCAGCGTATGCCATTGTTATTCCTCATCCTCTGGCCATTCCACGTACTGAACATTCTCGACTCTAGCGTCGGGATAATCAGGGTGCTTTGCACCGTGGAAAAGGTGAGCATTGGGAGAGAAAACCTGACTAGTGGAACCGTCGGGCTCTTTCTTTGTCTTAACAGTGGTTGCTTCATTAACGAAATCGAGAGCGTCTTTCTCATTCTCGAAATCGGTATAGCCAGCACCGTTAGTGTGATGAACCCTAACGACCTTACGGAGTCGCGGGCCCTTTCTGCCAGAGGCAGTAGGAGTTGCACCGTCAGCCATTATGACCACACATTCCCAGCGATAGCAACATCGTTAGTAAGGACAGTGAGAGTACCAGCGTTAGCGAAAGTGCCCTGAATTTCGAGCCTTTCGGAACCGAGAGTACCGAGCCAAAGATTGCGCGGCTCATGCCCGAGAGCACCGTCAAAATCATGCGTAAAGTCATAGACAAAAACACCATTGTCCAGACCATTAGCAGATTCAGAAGCGGCAGCAGTACCTGAAAGCCCGCGCTGCTGCATTTGCTCTTTCCAAACAGCCTTTGCAAGAACGTCCATTGGTCTAGCGTCCAAATAAAGGGTGAGGGGATCGGGCCAGTCAGAGTCACCATTGGCTCTAGTTGACGCTGAACGCCGGAAAACGAAAATGAGATTCCGCATCCAGTTTCCGAGACGAGTGAGTCGGAGAGTCTGAAATCCAGCGTTAACGTTGATAACCTGCGGCGTCCAAAACTGCGTTGTATTCATCGCAGGCGGAACAACCTGATTAGTCTGACCAGCAGAATTCGCTTCCGGCTGATCCCACGATTCCATATAAACGGTAGTGGTGACAGTAGGATAAGTGGTCGGCGCGGTACCATAAACAGCGGTGCCATTTGCATACTGGAAACGCAGCTTAAATGCAGAAGCGGAGTTCTGATTAGGCAGCGAACCTAGCGCGTCGCGCTCATTAACCTCTACTGGAATGCGTAGCACAAACTGGAAGTTACCAGTAGCGCCAGCAACGGCAGAGAATGCGCTAGAAGCGCGGGGATCGGAGTTTCCCTGCGGCCGGTAACCGCCCCACTTATTAGCGAGGTAAAGGTCATAACCGGAGTTAAACTGTGCAATGACAGCACCGTTAGGTTCAGTCAGAAAGATATTCTGGAGAACGTTAAATGGTCCATCTTCCGAAGAAGTAACGGAAGTGCCAGCGCCACCCGTAGCAGTAACAACTAGGACAAGGGCGCGAAGATAACCATACGCGGGAATGTCATTGTTGCCCTGGTCAAGCGTGGAAGCGGCGACAAGCTGCGCGGCTTTCTGAATACCAGTGGACTGGCGATTCTGATAAGACGCGCGAACAAAGGGAACAACCGGGAGCGCCTGACCATTGGCGGGCGCATTTTGGGCAGTTCCACTCTGATTTGCGGCAGCGGTGGCAGTATTGCCACTCATAGTCGCAGTAGTCGGCATTTTATAATCCTATTCTCTTAAAGCGCAACTGCCATAGCCTGACCATAGGGTCCGTCCGATAGCTTCGCGGCTGCCATTCGCCATAGGAAGCTAAAGATAACAACGGAGAACCCAATGATAAGGACATTAAGAGCCGAAGGAACAATCATTTAGCTCATCTTCCTGTATCAAATGTGGGCGGGGGCGGCGTGGTGCGAAGCATCCGGCCCGATTTGTTGACATACAATACCTGATACTTTTTGAGCGATGCGATAATTCCTTTCACCAAAGCAGGGTTTCTGCCATTAATATCTCCCAGCGTGTCCAACATACGCATATCCTGAGTAAACCAAAAGAACATATGCGTAGTCTGGTCATACAATTCCGTAGGAATCCAGCGCGGCCGCTGAGTAGCGACTACCTGACTAATTCCAAGGGAACGGCCCTGCGTCCAAATCTGACGCATTTCTTTCTTGAGCCTGAATACCTCAGAAATCATATAGCCTTCATCAATGACAATGCACCATCCACCCTCACGGTAAATGGCACGGTACATTTTCTGAAAGACCTCTTTCTGAGTTTCATCAGAATCAATATCGCTAGCATCAGGCCAAATTACACGACGGGGAACCTGCTTTGGCGCTACGCTAACCCATTCTGGATAAACTACGTATCCCTGACTAATGAGATAGTCCATAGTGGGATCACGCGGCTTAGTGGCCATTACTGCTACATACTTGCGCTTTTTGAGAATTTCCATTAGCAGCGTAGTTTTACCGCTGCCCGTAGGACCGATTAAAGCGACGTGCTCTCCCTGTTGCCAACCAAATTCGAGCATGAACATATCCCAAGGAACAAGAGGCGCATTGTGCGACATTGCCGCGTCTCTTTCGTCCTTTGACATACGGAAAAACTGTCTTTCCGATGGGGACAGCCCTAGCACGGTCATTCAGAATCAGGATTCTGTTGGTTAGCAAATTTCTCAGCTTCCTCACCGACGCCCTTTGCCATTAGCTTACCCATTACAGTACGCACGGCAGGGACGTGGTGAATTGCAATTGCCATAATGATTGGGGAGTGAGCGGCGAGCACGGTTCCCCATGCGGAAGTTTCGAGAATGCGGTAAAGGATGCGCCTAACGGCGTCATTCTCATAAGCAAGATTATCGAGAGCTTCCGCACATTTAGCCGCGGAATTAACAATTGCAGTACCACAAGGCTGGTCGAAAGCCATTACAAAAAGGCCGACAGTTGTATACAAATCCTCTAGCTGCCGAACCATCGCGCCTTTACGGCGAGGCGGAAGCTTTTTCGGGGGCTCCTTTTCCTTCTTTTCCCGCTGCTCTTTCTTCTCATTCCGCCGCGCATTACTGCGAGCAATGAAATCAAAAGCGTTGGCGCGACCTTGCGTATCAGCTAATACCTTATCCTCAATAGTGGTTTCACCATTATTGGGGGTAATGGGATCATCGGAGAAAGTCGCGCCTTCTGCGAAATTAAAGGGTTCAGCCATTAGTCCCACGGGATTCCGAATAGCGTATGCTTGACCGGCTTAACTCCCGGAGTAGCTTCGCTTTGCTGGGATGACTGATTATTGTTTGACCCATTACTATTAGAATTGCCCCCGTTATTCTGGCTTTGCTGTTGCTGCTGATTCTGCTGCTGTTGCTGATTTTCCTGACGACGCCGAGACTCCCTTTCATCCCAAGCGTTGGCGAGCTTATCAGGAAGGCCCTGAATAAGTGTAGCAAGACCATTAAAGTGCGCGTCATAATCCTTTGACGCAGGCGGGGGAGCCCAATTTTGCTGCTGATTCTGCTGCTGCTGTTGCTGCTGAGAATTGGTTTGGTTGTTATTTTCGTTCTCATTCTCGGGCATTTAATGGGTCCATTCCTAACTGTGTGCTCTGCCGGCCGTGACTCTCTGTGACTATGCGGCGAGGTCCGGGAGGGGGTACGATGGGCAGGTCAGGCGGACCCCCCTCCTGACCTGCCCGTTTACCACGGTAGCAGATTTTCCAAGATCAAGAGGTACAACTCGTGACCAGTGGTGGAGTTACCCCCCGTAATCAGGGCGAGGTCGCAATCCCCGAAAGAATGTTCGACGACAATGACCTGCGCGGAATTACCTCATTCGATGAGGCAATGAAAGCCGCGCAAAAGGAATACGGCGAAATTGTCGACGCTAGTACCGCAATTGGTACCGGCTTTGATCTTATGGACACGGAAGGCAAAGACCAATTGGTCGGCGTGCCTTTCATCGTTCTCGAAATGCGTTTTAACTGGTCTGAAGCGTACAATCAAGAATTCGTTTCTTTCCTAGCAGTTACGGAGGATGGAAGGCGATTTATCGTTAACGACGGATCAACCGGAGTCTACCGCCAGTTGCGTACATTCTATGATGAATGGAAGCGCCCTGGCGGTCTTTTGGTTAAGGGAGGATTGCGGCGCTCGGATTATCCGGCAAATGACGAGCGACCTGCTGGCACCACCTTTTATCTCAACGTCTAATCTCCCCTAGCAAATGAAACGCGCCTTTGTCCCTAACGGGGCAGAGGCGCGTTTCATTTTGGAGTCCAATTGGCAAAAGGCGATTACAATTGGGCCGTCCAAGAAATTGCTAAGGAAGTTGGGGATAAATTCTATTCGGATGGTATCGGGCTTAACACTCTACACATGGCCCTTTACGAAGGATCAAATACAGACATAAAGCTTTCTCCTGACATTCAGGCTATGGCCTACCATTCATTCGAGTCTTACATGATGGAAGTCTACGAATGGGATTGGGAAGATAATTTTGACTGGGATTCTTACCGCGATTGGTATGAGTGATATTGGCGCTACGTTCTCGGACGAGCCATTAGAGTCATACCATAAGGGATACGATGCGAATGGTAGGAGAACTGCCAATCGTAATCGTATGCGAGACAAGCGCGGAAAAGATAGGTCAGAGGCCACGGTAATTGCATGGGATGGGGAAGGAATTGATTTGTTTGGTAGGGGAAAGCCTCAGAGTTATGTGCTCTTTGGCTGCTCCGCGGAATGGCGGAACCCGATTGTCCTTCTCAATCCCCAACTGAAACTATCGTATAGTACGCTTTGCGCGTACATTTGCGATGTTGGCTCCCGTAATCCTGGTGCAATCCATATTGGTTACGGCTTTGCGTACGATCAGAATATGCTGATCCAAACAATGCCTCTCTGCATGAAAGAGCGGCTCTACAATGGACAATGGGTTAGTTGGAAAAACGGTGCCTGGACCTACCGAGTCAAAATCGAGTGGCGAAAGCGATTTAAGGTCACCCGCTTTTGCACTGCTACGGGTAGGGACAGGACCACTGTTTATATTGACGACATTGCCGCCTTTTTCCATTCCTCATTTGTCAAGGCTTACGAAAAGATTGTAGGAAAAGATGCGGATAGAGTGGTACTTGAGGGGAAGGCAAATCGAGGTACAAACGAATGGCGACAAATGGCAGAAATCAAACGATACTGGCAAGCTGAAATTGTCGCTTTGGCAGAATTGGGATCACGCTTCCGGGATATACTTTACGACGCGGGCTTCGCTTTATCTGAATTCTATGGTCCGGGAGCGTTGGCTAACTATCTCCGTAGGCGCGAAGGACTAGTCACCCATGAATGGGGCGGTAAAGAAAGCAACTTACCGAAATCTGTTCATACGGCCGCTAAAGCAGCTTTTTATGGTGGCCGCTTCGAGCAGTTTCTCCTTGGCCGCATTCCTGGCCCAATTTATTCTCTGGACATTAACTCTGCTTATCCTTATGCTTTCACCCATATTCCAACATTAAAGAAAGGTGGATTTTGGCAGCATGTTACCCACTTTGAGCGAGGTACGTTCTCAGTATATCGGATTAGATACTGTGACGACGAATGGGTCAATCCCTTACACGGTAATCCAAGACGGTCACCATTACCTCATCCTCTCCCGTTCCGCAATCGAGATTCCGAAATCAGTTACCCTGCGATCACTGAAGGTTGGTATTGGGAACCTGAAGTTTCGGCTGTCCTGGATTGTTTTTCTGACAAAATAGAGATTTACGAAGGCTGGGTTTGGCGACCAGCAAGTGAGGAATACCCGTGGAAAATCTTGATGGAACAAATGTTCCGCGAGAGGCTGGCACTGAAACAATCGGGCCAGATAACGGAAATGGCATACAAGCTGGGAATCAACTCCCTTTATGGAAAAATGGCACAGAGAGTTGGCTGGAACAAAGAAAGCAAGAAACCTCCGGGGTCCCACACCTTACCTATTGCGGGATACGTCACTTCTTTTTGTCGGGCAATGATTATTCGGGTTGTCAAACAGATTGGCGTCCATTCATTGGTAGCGATCGAAACGGACGGCATATATACTACTGCGAATCCTGCCCATTTGGAACTCTCAACAGGGATTGGTGAATGGTTAGGGCAATGGGAACTGGAAACGTTCGACGAGATATATTACGTTCAGAATGGTGTTTACTTCGCTCGGAAGGGCTCGGAGTGGGTGAAAGCGAAAAGCCGTGGATTCCCAATTACGCTGGTATCCCCGGAGTATATCGCAGAGTACCTGCAATCATTAAAGCCAATGACCCGTTTCCAAGCGATGGAAGTAAATGCCGAAACATCAAATTTCATTGGGATTGGATCGGCCCTTGCACGGGCACGGAATGGCAAGGGTCATATAGTACCCTCGAAGGCCCAAATTTTACATTGCCAATGGGAAAAGTCCTCTCGAACTTTAATACCTGGCGGTAAGGGAAAGAGGATTCATGTACCAGCCTATTGTCCCGCGTGCGCATGTGGAAATAACCCTTTCGAGCGACCGCATTTACTCGTATCAAATCACGGGGCCATTGGTGCATCAGTTGCACATGTTTTGTCGAAGGGCGAGACAGAACGCAGTTGGTGGAATCCGGTTAGTCAAAGTTACAGACTCCCGTGGGAATCGGATCATTCCGAACGATGGCGCATAAAAGCGCAGGAAGATGAGGAGAGAATTGAGCAATTCGTATTGGGTAAAGTGCCGGAACTGTCGGTTTAGCCGAGGCTACGGAATGGCACCGTTAACAGCTAGAACTAAGGCTAGCGCGCACGCTTTGCGGAAGAATCACACCGTAGAAGTGATTATATCCAATCTTAATACGTTGGAAAATGTGAGTGAGTTTGTGTCACCCTCCGTAGCGACACTCCGAGGCGACGAAAATAACCAAGATCAACCACCGTTTTAGGTGGCGACACGCCGTAAGGGGCGACTAGGCTCGGTGCCAGCACCACCGCAGAACAACTACAGAGCGACGACCAGGGATCAACCCCAGGAGATAGCGCGGCGAGCTACAGGCCCCGCACACTAGCCCGGCAAGATCCACAAAATCCCGGAGGGTACCGGAATTCATAGGCTCTCACAGAAAGGCATTAAAATGCCTACTATTTCTCCGATCGCCGGAGCGTTCTACGTCGCTATTGGCGACATTCACTACTCATGGCAGAAGGAAGGGGAATGGTCGCAAAACCTTTTCCCGTACCAGCGTGAGGAAGATGCCAACGCAATGGCTGCTCACTTGGTAAAGATTACTGCCGACCCCGAAAACGTCGCCACATATCGCAATGTGCGCGTTGCGATGGTGCAGTTCACTGAAATTCCTGACGACTACAACGCCACTGACCCGCTGGTCTGAAAGGACCGATTACAATGCCTAAGACCAAGACTCCCGCGTTCGACCTTGCTGCTCTCGCAGATTCCGCGGAATTCTCCGATGATCCAATCACCACCACTCGCAATCGAGTTTCCAAGTTCGCAGACAATCCTCTGCGCGATTTGGTTAAGGTTGCGCGTGAAAGCGGCCGCACCGTTACCCTCGCGCCAATGCCAGGGGAAATGGTCGGCGAGGCTCTCGGATACATTCGAGCGGCCGCAAAGGAAAATGACCACGGCGTTCGGTTCGCCATTCCGAAGAACTACGCGGAATTGGACTCCGTTACCGTTCGATTCCAGGCGACTGATAAAAAGAACTACTCGCCGCGTGAGCAGACCAGTAAGACTAATTGCCCGGTCTGCGGTAAGGAAACAGCCATTACCAGTGATGGTAATGTGAGGGTTCATGGCCCGCGCAATGACCGTTGCGCTGGATCGGGAACTCAGCTCTAAATCCCCGATGGAAGTAGCGGGAATGTCAACCGGCATTCCCGCTACTTCCCTTTCCCGAGTAGGTGCAATATGCATGGCGGATTGGTTGACCCTCCCAAACATTCGGGGTTCGACAATGTGAAAGCTAGTGAATTACTAGCTGGTCACGACCTAATCGAGCGCGACGCTAAAGGTAAAATCAGTAAGCGCGTTCGCATTACAGAGGTATTCGTTTCGCCGCCCGGTTGTTATCAGCACGTTCACGTTAGCACTAGGGGCGGCCAGCAATGGTGTTACGACGCCAATGTTCGCCTAGAAATGGATTAGAGTGCCGAAAAAGCCAGGGCCGAAAATGATTGAGTTTAAGCTCACTAAATTGGAGGCGCTTCACCTAGCTAATGTTCTATCGGAACTTACGCCGCAGAGAGTAGGGAGTAATGAAGAATTCCTTTTCCTCTCGGCACTCGTCAAGAAAATCCAATTTGCTTTTTGCGACCGTGAACCGCCAAGGAATCGCACTGTTTCGCAATCAGGAGACAGCGATTACGGACGCAGAATCTATGGCGACGACGTGCCGAACACTAGTGTACGAATGGGATAAAGAAACAGGAAGGAAATTAGCCGTTGTCCACGATACCGGACGAGAACGAATTGGACGGGTATTGGCGACGGGCCGCTGAACAAATCCCGATCGACATTCTCCGACAAATCGTAAAGCGTCGCAGAAGCATTAGTGAGCGCATTCTCGACTGGTATTATAAGCCGAGAGGGTCCGCAGCAGTAATAAATGCTATGGGCGAAAGTATGTCAGGTGTCATAATTTCACTGCAAGGAAGGGTCGCTGATCCAATTGGCGAATGCGAGCAAGAGTGCGAAAGGCAATCCCGCTCACACCAGAATGGCAAACAAGCATCGCAAGGAATACCGGGCCAGTATTTGGGCTAAACAACAGGAACGGAAGCGCGAGAATGATAAAGCTAATCGTGCTCGCCACACTGATAATGTGGCTAGAGTTCTCGCATCGGGACCTACAAATGCCCACGAAAATTATGTGGGTAGTCCTTGGGCTCGGGCTTCTATTCGCCGTGCGAATTCTCCTAAAAGAGTGGAAGCGCGAAAGGCTTACTTCCGCAGAATGGCCGCAACAGAGGCGAAATGATGCGCTGTCCGCATTGCCAAGAATACACGCTGGACGATAAAGAAATCGGTGAAATCGCGGAGCAGGTAAAGTCCAGACTGCTCCGCGTTTCCACCGAACTCAGCGAATTCTTCGAGCATTCCACCATCGAAACCATGCAAATGGCAATCAATCCACAGAGGAGCGCCACAGAGAATCTACATTTGGAAATTCACGTTACCGAGGGATCAATCATCGTGACATTCTGGGCCTGGGGTTACGTAATCCTAGACCGTTTCATTTTCGCCCGCCCACCACTTAAGGATATGTAATGGCTCTCGAATTGACTCCCCGTACTGCATTCATTCTGCGGACCTCTCTTTTGGTCTGGAATACCATTGCGCCCGTCCTTTCTCCGACCCGCGAAGGAGAAAAGGAAGATTTCCTCGAATGGCTTTACGAAGTGGCACAATCTATTGACGAGCCTCTATTAGAGGCCGCAATTCCTTTCGGCGGGGCTGATGGATCAAAGGTCGCCGAACTGGACGAGAATGACCGCGCATTGCTCGCGTATTGCTGCCACAATCTCGGAAAGGCCGAGCAGATTAGAGCCTATTCCGACGCCGGAGCGGTTGATATCACAAAGGAACTGCTGAAAAGGGCTCTTATTCAGCAGGGAATGGTCGATGATTCACCGCG
>Ga0134128_10003740_pt1 | contig 18609 bp, 21 predicted proteins | sample KB31754_FD_96462 | JGI IMG/M metagenome (GOLD analysis project Ga0134128, IMG submission 96462) | Terrestrial soil microbial communities with excess Nitrogen fertilizer from Kellogg Biological Station, Michigan, USA - KB3-175-4 | ecosystem: Environmental > Terrestrial > Soil > Unclassified ... | reverse complement strand
CACATTTTCAATTATGAAATGGCCATGCTGGCGCATTTTTCCGGTTGCCTGGTGCGCCCGGTGCCCGCGCCCGACGGCATTCTCACCTGGGACCGCGTTGAGCGGGTGATTGCGCCGAAAATCTATTATCGCGCCCAGACCGGGCTGATCTCTCTGGAGAACACGCATAATATGGCCGGCGGCACGGTTTACCCGCCGGAGATTTTCAACGACATCTCCGAGCGGGCACATCAGGCGGGTTTGCCGGTCCATCTTGATGGGGCACGGATCTTTAATGCCGCAACTGCGCTGGGCAAGCCAGTTGCCGAAATCAGCCGGAACGCCGATTCGGTGATGTTCTGCCTGTCTAAGGGACTGGGCGCGCCGGTGGGATCTCTGCTGGTGGGTAGCCGCGCCTTCATTGACCAGGCGCGGGGTTACCGCAAATCACTGGGAGGAGGCATGCGCCAAGCCGGAGTGCTGGCCGCCGCGGGCCTGATCGCGCTGGAAAAAATGCCGGCCCGCCTGGCCGACGACCACGCCAACGCCAAATTTCTGGCTGCGGGACTGTCACAAATTCCCGGCCTCCGCCTGGATGCGAGCAAGGTCATAACCAACATTCTGGTGTTCAAGGTTGCCGGCACAGGCATGACCTCGTTCGAGATCTGCAAGAAGCTGGGCGAACACGGCGTGCTGGCCAGCGGCATTGATGCCGAGCATATCCGCATGGTCACCCACATGGACGTGGATCGCGCCGGCTGCACCCGGACCCTGGAAGCTGTGCAAACCATCTGCGGGCATGGCCGTCGCGCGGGCGCCGCCGATTGAAGCCCTGCTATCCGCTGGGAAGTGCAAGCCGGAACCCGTCTTTTTCGCGCACGGCATCTAATCGAGGATGGTGCAACCATGAAAATCGAGATCAAGCGCTGCTTTCTTTGAGCCGACATTCGCCATCAGGCCGGGAGCCTGAAGCGCGAACTGGAACAACAGCCCGGAGTGGAAAAAGTAAAGCTCCGGATGGGAGGCGGCGGCGTGCTGGACATATTTGCCGACGGCAAACTGGTGTTTTCCAAAAAACAGGCCGGCCACATGCCGACAGCCCAGGAAATTCTCAGCGCAATTGGGGCAAGCTGATATTTCGGTGCGTGTGCGGCGACTGCTAAGGCTTGAATTGTCGGACCTGGGCTCAAGACTTGTCCCCATTTGCTAGGTCATCTTTCCCCGCACCGGGCTAAAATCGCTCGATCTCGCGCTCCTTCCCCCTGACTTCCGCCGTGTGTTCTAATGAAATGTTTTGCTCATGGTGAAGACGTAACTTGTTATGTCTCCTGTCCAGGGAGGTAACGGTTTTGGACTTTCAGCTAACCGACGAACAGCAGCAACTCCGGCGTAGCGTACGCGAATTTGCCGAGCGGGAGATCCTGCCCAACGTCATGAAGTGGGACGAGGCGGGCGAGTTTCCGCTGGCCACCATCAAGGAACTGGGCAAGCTGGGCCTGATGGGGGTGGTCTTCCCGCCTGACTTGGGCGGCGCCGGCATGGGCTATGTGGAATACGTCACAGCCATCGAAGAACTTTCGCGTGTGGACGGCTCGGTGGGCATCATCGTGGCCGCGCACACCTCCCTCTGCGCCAACCACATCTTTCTTGCCGGCAACCAGCAGCAGAAGCACAAATATCTGCCGCGGTTGGCCTCGGGTGAGTTCATCGGCGCCTGGGGACTGACTGAGCCCGGCTCCGGTTCTGACGCGGGCAGCGCCCGCATGAGCGCGGTGCGCAACAAGCACGGCTGGATCCTGAACGGCACTAAGACTTTTTGCACCAACGGCCACTACGCCGATGTGCTGGTGGTGATCGCGGTCACCGATCGTGCCGCCCACACCCATGGTCTTTCCGCCTTCGTCGTGGAAAAAGGGACCAAGGGATTCCGCCCTGGGAAGAAGGAAAACAAGCTGGGCCTGCGCGCCAGCGACACCGCCGAACTGATCTTCGAAGACTGCTTGATCCCGGAGGAAAACCTGGTCGGCGCCGAGGGCAACGGCTTTATTGACGCCATGCGCGTGCTCGATGGCGGGCGCATTTCCATCGCGGCGCTCTCCCTGGGCATGGCCCAGGGCGCCTACGAAGCGGCGCTGAATTATTCCAAGCAGCGCAAGCAGTTTGGCCGCGCTATCAGCGACTTCCAAGCTATCCAGTGGAAGCTGGCCGATATGGCCACCGAAATAGACGCCGCCCGCCTGCTCACCATGCGTTCCGCCTCCATGAAGGATGCGGGCATGAAGACCACGCTGGAGTCATCCATGGCCAAGCTCTACGCCAGCGAGGTGGCAGTCAAATGCGCCAATGAGGGAGTGCAGATTCACGGCGGCTACGGGTTCATCAAGGACTATCCGGCGGAAAAGTTTTACCGCGACGTGAAGCTGTGCACCATCGGGGAAGGCACCAGCGAAATTCAGCGCATGGTGATCGCGCGGCAGATATTGAAGGACTAGCAATCAACCAAATGGGACGCGGAGTTAAACAAGCAGTTCTGACGTGATTAGAAATTGAAATCAAATTCTCTGCGTCCCTTGGCGTCCTCGGCGGTTTGGGTTTGATTTCCATCGAGTATCAGCCGTCAAAGCTATTAACAACTTTGTCCAGCGAAATCCAATTCCTGGCTGACCGCGCCCGCAGCGGCGACCCACGTGCCCTGGCGCGGGTGATCACCGCCGTCGAAAACCGCTCGCCGGAATCCTCACAGCTATTGCGCGCGCTTTTTCCCCACAGCGGACGCGCCCGCATGATCGGCATAACCGGCGCGCCCGGCGCGGGCAAGAGCACGCTCGTGGACCAACTGGCCCGCGAATACCGCAAGCAGCAGCACACCGTGGGCATCATCGCAGTGGACCCGACCAGCCCGTTTAGCGGCGGCGCCATTCTGGGCGACCGCATCCGCATGCAGGCGCACCATGCCGATGCCGGCATTTACATCCGCAGCATGGCGACGCGCGGCTCGCTGGGCGGCCTGGCGGGCACCACCGCCGACGTGGCCACGGTGCTCGACGCTTCCGGGCGCGACCTGGTGCTGATTGAAACCGTGGGCGTGGGCCAGGATGAAGTGGACATTGTGCGCCTGGCCGATGTCACCGTGGTCATTCTTGTGCCCGGCATGGGCGACGACGTACAAACCATTAAGGCCGGCATCATGGAGATTGCCGACATCTTCGTCATTAACAAGAGCGACCGCGAAGGCGCCGAGCGCGTGGAGCGCGAAATCCGCGCCATGCAGTCGCTGGCCGCGCGCCAGGATAACTGGAGCCCGCCTATCATCAAGACCGTGGCTACCGAGGGCGCGGGCACCGCCGAACTGGCCAAGGCTATCGCCGATTACGAAGCCTATCTGGCCAAGCACAATCTCGTTGTCAAGAAGCGCGCGCGACACTGGCACGACCGGCTGCTGGAGATGCTGCGCGATGGGCTGTTACGGCGCGTGGTGCGCGAGCAAGTGGGCGAAGAGGAAATCAACCGCTACGCTGCTGAAGTTGCCGAGCACAAGCGCGACCCGTATTCTCTAGTGGAAGAGATTGTTGCCAGCCTGGGGAAGAACGATGTTCGACATTGACCACCTGGGAGTCGCCGTCAAGTCGCTGGCCGCTGCCCGCAAATTTTATGAGAACCTGGGACTCGAAGTCGTGGGCGAGGAGACAGTGGAAGACGAGCAGGTGCACTTGGCCATGGTGCCGGTGGGCGAGAGCCGCATCGAACTGCTGGAGGCGACCTCGTCAGATTCGGCCATCGCCCGCTTCATCGCCAAACGCGGCGAGGGGCTGCACCACATCGCGCTGCGCGTGAACGATCTGGCCGCCACCGTGGAACGTCTCAAAGAAAAAGGCACGCGCCTGATCTCCGAAGATATCAAGGTCGGCGCCGGCGGCCATCTCTACGTGTTCGTTCATCCCTCCAGCACCGGCGGCGTTCTGCTCGAACTTTGCGAAGACCCGCCCCAGGGCGTTTGACCATGCTGCTGCTGGCGGCGGACACATCCGGCAAGCAGGGCAGCATTGCGCTGGCCCGTGGTGACCAGAAAAGCTTCGAAACTTTGGAGGTTGTGCCCCTGGCCGGTGGCACGTTTTCCGCGCAATTGGTGCCGCAGATTGCCGCCCTCATCCTGCGGCATGGTTTCTCCAAGCACAATCTGGACGGATTCGTGGTCGCCTCCGGCCCGGGCTCGTTTACCGGACTGCGGGTAGGCTTGGCGGCGATCAAGGGGCTGGCGGAAGTCCTGCGGAAGCCAATTGCCGCCGTGTCGCTGCTTGAGGTGCTTGCCGTATCTGCACAGGTTGAGGCGCAAATCGTCGTAGCGCTCGATGGCGGGCGCGGCGAGGTTTATGCCGGGGAATACGAGGTTCTTAGCGGCCAGGCACGGCTGGAACGCGAAAGCTTGTTAAATGAAGAGGAATTGGTGGCCCTGGCAAGAGGCAAACTCGCCCCCGTGGTCACGCCTGACGAACTGGTGGTGCGCTGGACGCAAAAGCACGGACTGGAGGCGCTCGCAGTGGAGTATCCGCGCAGCGACGCTCTTGCGCGAATCGGTCTGAAAAAGGTGCTGGCAAGGCAAACAATTTCTCCAGCCGACCTGGAAGCTAACTATATTCGCCGTTCCGATGCGGAAATATTTGCCAAGCAGCAGTAGTTGCTAGTTGGTAGTCCGTAGTTGCAACTCGCAACTTTGAAACTTCCGAAAACTTAAAACCGCTATCCTCTACAATCTTCCCGTGGCCGATTCTGCCAACCCTCGCCTCGAGCGTGTGCTGGAGCAACTGCGGCTGTACGAGCACCCGCTGGTGAACTTCGATGCCCGCGCCAAAGGCGACGCGGTCGAGGTCATCATCAATTTCAAGCATCTGCCCGTGCCCGTACACACCTACTATTTCGACCTGCACCCCCGCGACCTCGACCACCCGCAGTTCGAGTGGAGCTTCCAGCGCCAGCTCTATGCTTGTCTGCACGACTACATCATCGAAATGTTCTCGCGCACGCCCCAGGATCGCGCCCAGCGGCAGCGCGAAGGCCTGTGAGGCTGCGCCAGAGAATCGAAGAGGAGATTCGGCGCCGCGGGCCCATTCCCTTCTCCCGCTACATGGAGATGTGCCTCTACGACCCCGAACTGGGCTACTACGCGGCCCACGCGCAGCAATTCGGCAAAGCCGGCGATTTTTACACTTCCAGCGACGTGCATGCCGTTTTCGGACGCTTGCTGGCGCGCCAGTTCAACGAGATATGGCTGGCGCTCGGCTCGCCCTCTGTATTGCGGATGGTGGAACTTGGGCCCGGCCGCGGGCTCTTTGCACAGGATGTGCTGGACTGGTCGGAAAAGAAGTTTGTAGATTTTTTTCAGGCAGTGAGTTATGCGCTGGTTGAAGCCTCTCCGGCCTTGCGCGGTCGGCTGGAGGAAACGCTTCAACGGCATATCGAGACCGGAAGAGCCACAATACTTGAAAAGCTGCCGGCCGAGCCAACGACTCCGGCCATCATTTTTGCCAATGAATTTTTCGACGCGCTGCCGGTGGAGGTCGTTTCACATCGCGGCGAATTGCGCGTGGGCTGCGAGCAGGGACGCTTCACCGAAGGGTTTGTGCCGACGTCCGTGGCGGCGCTAGATTACCTGGACCGCTACAGTGTCCACCCCGAAGCGGGCGAGCGGGTGGAAGCGGCGCTGGCGGCACAGGAATATATGCGAAACCTTGCAGAGCGGCTGGGCTGCGGGTTCGTGATTGCCCTTGATTACGGCTACACGCGTGACGAACAACTGGCCGGCCGGCACCGCGGCACGGTCACCGCCGTCCGCCGCCACACCATCAGCGCCAGCCCCTACGAAGCTCCCGGCGAACAGGACATCACCGCGCACGTGAACTTCACTGCCTTGCAGTCGGCTGCCCGGGACGGCGGTCTCGAGCCGCTGGCGCTGCTCACCCAGGCGCAGTTTCTGATGGGCATCGGCGAAGCCAATCAGTTTGCCGATGCCTTCGAAGAAACCCGTCTCCCGCAGGAGCAAGCCAAAGTGGCGTTACAGCTCAAGCACCTGGTTACGCCGGCCGGCATGGGCGAGAGCTTTCATGTGCTGGTCATGAGCAAGGGAGTGGATGCCGGCAGCGCCCGGCTGTTGAGTGGCCTGAAATTTGCCCGTTAAACAGAAATACATAGTCCCTTGGTCGAACTCACCCTTGGGCTAGCTCAGGACAGCTCTCGCTGTACCGGCGCATCCCGAAGGAATTCATTTTGTGGTTTGATGAGCAATGAGCAGGGTCGCGCACTGGGCGAAAGGCCAACGATCAACAGCTGTTCTTCACACTGGCAGCTGTTCCTGCTGCCAGCCAGGCGCGACGGGCTGCGCCTCGGCGGTAAGGTCCAGCACCAGCTTTTCCAGGACCAGTCGTTTGCCGGCGGGATTGGAACGCAACGCGAGGTCAGCGCGGGCCACCAGGCGGAGGGCGCGTGTCAGTTCGCGTTTGGATTTGTAGCGCCGAGCCTGCTTGATGATGTCCTCGGCGGCAAAGGGCGGAACGCGGAAACCCTGCCACAGGGCGGCCCACAGCATCCGAGTATCGCGCACGTTGCGTTCCAGGATAACCAGCATCTGGCGAAAACTCTTGGCGAGCATATAGAGATGGCCGATAGCCGCATCTTCGCCTTCCCCAGTGGAGAGAATGGCATCCAGCACCTGCAGCGCTTTCACCCTGTCCTTGGCGGAAATCGCGTCGGTCAACTCGTAGAGCGAGCGGTGTTTGGCGGCCAGCACCATGGTTTCAACATCGCCTAATGTGATTCGTTTTTTCTCGCCGACATAGAGCAGCAGTTTTTCCAACTCGCCGGCGAGCATCGTCATATCGCCGCCCAGCGCGTCTACCATTTCACGGGCGGCGTCGGAATCAATCTTTGCCCCATCTTGCGCGGCCTGCTCGGTCAGCCAGCGCACAGCTTCGTTCTCTTCCACCCTGGCCAGTTCCACGATGCCGCAATACTCGCCCAGGGTCTCACGAATTTTTTCGTAGCGCTCCTTGTCGGTGAGCTCCATGCGGCGCACATCGGCAGGAATGCTGATGTGGTCGGCGACAAAAACCAGCAGCGCGTCCGGATTGGGATGCTTGACGTACGCCTCGATGGCCTCGAATTCGCCCTCGTGCGACCCGCGCCCGTACAGGTTCTTCACTCCCCGAATGAAAAACACCTGGAAGGGGGCCATGAGCGAGGGTGTGCGCGCCCGATCCAGAATTTCGCCCAGTTCGGTTTCGCCCAAGTCAAACTCATACAGCGCGAAGTCGCGCAGGTCGGCGGGCACCAGGGCCTGCAGTACAGCCTCGCGGCAGCGCCGGCGGAAAAAGCTCTCATCCCCAACAAAAACGTAGGCGGGGCGCAGCTTGCGGCTGTTCACCTCGGCTACAAAGCGCTCGGATGGGGCAAACGCTCGCATCAGTAAGTCTCCAGAACATCGCTGACCAGGGCGCCAGCGAAATCGCGCGACAGCCGCGCCATCGCCGGCGACTGTTCCTGGAAAAAGCTGGAAGGCGAACTGCTTATCTGGTATTGCTCGCGGAAGACATAGCTGGGATTGTCATAAAGGACCTTGCCATCTTTATCGGTGAGAGTAGCCTTGATTCCTACCTGCACCAGTACCGTCGCCACGCGCCCGGTGCGCGAGTCCAAAGTGAGCGGACCCACCGCCGCATACAGAACGGTCCCGCGCAGGGTGGCATCGGCCGAGCGATCCTCCCGGCTGACCACGTGGTAGCGGGTGCGGGTGATGAATTCGCGCACCACCGCCGCCGTCAGATCCTGCTCGATTCGGTAGGTCTGCGAAGTGTTAACAAACACCGGAACGGCCAGGGTATGCAGTTCGGTGGGCAGCTTGTTGTTGTGCCCGGCCTCATGATAGCCACAACCGGTCACGATAACGGCCAGGCAGGCCGCCAGCAGCATCGCTGCGCCGCGCTTCACTGGATTTTGCCTCGGGGACGCGCGGTGGCCATCTCCTCCGCAATTTCCACGGCAGTGTTGGCCACAATTCTCAGGTTGTCGGCGGCCGCCCACACCCAGATGCCATTCTCATGGCTGCCATCGCGGCGGCAGGTCAGCAGGATATCCGCCTGTCCGGCCGCAGTGATCGTGCTCGGCGATTCCTCCGCCCCCCGGCTCACTACCACGTGTTCCCCGGCCAGCACCTGCGCCATGTCGCCCACCGATAAACTCTCCTCCATTTCAAAGTAAATGGAGAAGGCGTGTCCGTGGAAGACGGGAGCCTGTACCAGCATCAGGGCAGGCACGAGGGCCTGGCCGGCGGTGATGCGCCGGTAATGATCGAGTACGCGCCGCTCCGCCGCTTCCAGCGAAGGCAGCGCCTTCTCTCCGTAGCGCGCTACCAGGTTGAAGGCCACCTGGGTATCGAAAACCTTACGCGGCAGTTCGTGGAAAGAAAGCAGGTTCACCGTTTGCTCATGCAACTCGTCCACGCCGCGGCGGCCCTGTTCTGAGGCCGGCTCATAAACCGTAACCGTGGCCGAACGCAGTTTGCCTGCTTTCTGCGCCCGCAGCACCAGCAGTGCCAGAACCACGGCGGCAGGGTGTGCCGCCACCACGGGCGCCGGCTCCAGATCCGGAGGCGAATTGCGGCCCAGTTGCCGCTCCACCCAGGGCGAACGCAGCAGGGCGCCGGGCACGTTCTCCAGCCCGAAAGAGAGGTCCACGATGGCGCTGCCAGCGCGCCGCGCCAGTTCCCAGTTGCGCCGGGTAAAGCTTTCGTCCGACGTGAAAAAAGCGAAGTCCACCTTTTCGAAGTGCTCCGGGCGCACCGCCTGCACAAAGCTCACCTCGTCGCCCACGGCCTCGAGCTGGCCCAGCGACTCATCGTCGTCCAGTAGCTTCACGTCGCGCCGGGGGAAATTACGGTCCCCCAGCACCTCCCCCAGTTCTTTGCCTTTCAGGGTGGCTGCTCCCACGATGGCTACGCGGAAGCTGCCAGCAGCGGGCGATTGCGGCCGTGAAGGAGGAGCCGATCTGGAATCTTGCGTCATCGCACCTCCGTGGCTTCGGTATAAGCCGGCGGGGGCGGCGGACTGCCGCGGCGGTGCAGCACATACATCAGCCGCCAAAACACCCCGGAGAGCATGTAGGTCATTGCAATCAGAAACAGCACCGGCCGGGAGAAGAACCAGATAGCGGCGAATAACAAGCCGAATACCACGATCAGGCGGAAGGGATGGCGGCGGCGCCAGTCAATATCCTTGAAACTGTAAAACCGCCACGTGCTCACCATGAGAAAGGCGGCGCTCAGCATCAGCGCCAGCCAGATCAAGGCCACCCACCATAGGGCGATGGGGTCGCCACCGGCAAAATGCACGACGGCAGCCACCACGCCCGCGCCCGCCGGAATGGGCATCCCCACAAAATACTTTTTTCCCGGGCGCCCCGGATTGGAAGGTTGCGGATTCACCTGAATGTTGAAGCGAGCCAGGCGGCTGGCGCCCGCCATGAGAAACACGAAACTGGCAATAATGCCCGCCTGCGTCAGCTTGCTGTACCACTCGGTGTGGGCCATGGGGGGTATAAGGTGAAAGCCCCACATCCAGGCCAGCAGGGCCGGGGCCACGCCAAAGGTGATCACGTCAGCCAGCGAGTCCAATTCCCGGCCAAAATCGCTGCTAGTCCGCGTCATGCGGGCAAAAAAACCGTCCAGCGCATCGAAAATGATGGCCAGGCCGATGGCCTTGGCGGCGTTGTCGAAATGCCAGGGCTCCATCACGCTGGCCTGGATCACCTGCGAAATGGCGTAATAACCCGCCGCGATGTTGGCCGTGGTGAACAGCGAAGGAATCAGGTATGCGCCTTTGCGCTGCCGTTTTTCGCGAAAGGGAGCATCTTCCTTGCGCCGCATGGGGAAAGGCGGTTCTGTCATTTCCGACCTCCGGGTTGGCTGTGGAAAGCCATAGTGGACTGCAACTCCGAGCGCTCGCTGCCCACGTAAGCCAGTACGCTGGACCCGCCTTTCACCCGATCTCCCACCTTCACCTTCACATCAGCAGCGGCGTCCAGAAGGACGTCCGTCCGGGAGCCGAATTTGATCATACCGACGCGTTGGCCGCGCTCCACCCGGTCGCCGATTTTCTTGCTGAACACAATGCGCCGCGCCAGCAACCCCGCAATCTGCTTGAAGACCACGCTTTGGCTTCCCCCGTCAACGGTCACAATGTTCTGCTCGTTGTGCTCTGCGCTGGCCGCCCCCATGGCATTATGGAACTGGCCCCGCTGATAGCGCACGTCGCGGATCACACCGGCTACCGGCGAGCGGTTCACGTGCACATCAAACACGCTCAGGAAAATGCTGATGCGGCGGCGGGCAGCGCCCTCCACCTCCACCATGGAAACATCCGTAACTTTGCCATCAGCGGGCGAAACCACCGCTCCCGCGGCGGCCGGGATGACCCGATCCGGATCACGGAAAAACCAGAGGAAAAAGGCGGCCAGCGCCAGCGCCGGCACACCCCAGGCAGGGGCTGTGAGCCATCCCACCAGCGCCGCTACCCCGAACAGGGCAAGCCCGTAGTAGTACCCGTCCCGAACCATGAGATAGGAAAGATTATATGGGCAGTGACCCGGACTATGCTCGGATTCTATGAAACAGGTGGGTTGCGGGGTTCGGGCGCGCGAGCAGACACCCACCCTCGGGCCTCTGGCCAAAGGCGAAGTGGCGATTAAGCAACCTGGTTGGCGGTTCTATAGTGCCGCTCAATCAGCTCCATCTGGTCCTTGAGCCGCAGTTTTAGCTTCTTTAGCCGGACTTCCTCCAGCTTTTCATCTTCACTGAGATATCTTTTTTGGGTGAGTGCGTCGAGGCGTTGAGCGTACTGAAGGTGTTCTTGAGCCAACCGGCGGAATTCGTCGTGGTTGGCCATCAGCAAGTCTCTTGGAGAGAGCATCCTGCTTGGCCTCCTATCAACTTCTACCCCCACGCTAGCACACCTGGGTTTGACGCTTCAACCGATTTTCCAGGTCTGGTCGCAAATTTCGCGGCTGGTGCAGCCGCCCTTCCAAGGTGGGAATTGCTAGCCAGATCGACTTGTTTAAATTCTTTCCTTTCAGCGTACTTGAGGAGATTCATTAAAGTTGTACCGGTACAAAATGGCAGCTTCTTGCGGATTCTGATAGTAGCGGGGACGAGTTCCGGCCAGCACAAACCCGCAACCCTCATAGAAACGGCGAGCGGCGGCGTTGGAAGCGCGCACTTCCAGAAGGATAGCCACCGCATGGTGCTGTTTCGCCTGCTGCACAAGGGCGCGCACCAGCTGCGTTCCCAGTCCCCGGCGCTGGGCCGCAGGCGCCACCACGACATTTTCCAGCTCCCACTCCGGGCTCGCGGCCTGGGCCACCAGGAAGCCCGATACCTGCCCATTGTCCGCCACTAATCCGAGCCGGGGCGTAGCATCGGCCTGAAAAATCGCCTGGTATTGCGAGCGCGACCAATGAGCGGCCGTGCTTGTGGCCTGTTCCATTTGCACCATGGCATCAATGTCTTCCGGAGTAGCCCGGCGAATAGCGGCTTCTGTCACAAGGGACATTGTAGAAGGCCGAAACCTTGAAGTTCTGAAGCCTTGAAGACTGGCGAAGACCGTGCCCTTTCGAGCGAAACCGTGCCTTTCGTGTGCGCCCTTCGTGCACATGCGGCGCACGCCAACCTCCTAGGATGAAATCGCCGGACTACGGCCAAGGATGTTTATGCGTTTCCTGCTAGTGATTCCCCTGCTGTGGTGCTCTTCCGCCCTGGCGCAAATTCAGCCGGTTGACTTCCACAACCACAAATTCTGGGACAAGAAGAATATCGCCATCCACAGCGCCAACTTCGCCACGCAGACGGCGGATGCCTTCACCACCCGCCACGTGCTCGATCGCCACAATGGCATCGAGCGCAACCCCTGGGCGCGGCAGTTTGTAACCCGCGGCTGGGGCGGGCAGGCCGCCTATAGCTGGGGGCTGAGCGTGGGCGGCTCGGTTCTGACCAGCTACCTGATGCACCGCACCGGCCACCACAAGCTGGAACGGATTCTGCCCATGATCGAAGTCGGCTACACCGCCGGCACCGTTTTCGGCATGAACCTGCGGCACCGCGACACGCCGCCGCTGCCTTAAGCCAGAGCCGCGACGATCACCTGGACCAGGCCGGGAATGGTGTATTCGCGGGCTTCGATGTCCACCGGCAGTCCCGCCTCGCGCAGCGTTTCCGAGGTGACCGGGCCGATGGCAGCCAGCTTGATTCCCTCCAGGAGCGCGGGGCGAGGGCCGCCGCGCTTCGTGGTAAGTTCCAGTAACGAGACGAAATTTCGCACCGTGGAGGAGCTGGTGAAGGTAATCACATCCGGGCGGTGATGGCCATCCTGCAGCGCCGACCGCAGCAGGCCCCGGGAAGATTCGGGCGCCACGGTTTCGTAGGCTTCGACCACGTTGACTAGGGCGCCGGCGCGCCGCAACTCATCCGGAATGACGTCGCGGGCGATCCTGGCGCGCACCAGCAGGATGCGCTGACCCTTCACCTGGGCGCGCAAGCTGCTCACGACCGCTTCGGCCACATACTTCTCCGGCACCACGTCCACCTGCAGTTGCAGTTCTTCCAGGGCCTGCTCGGTGGCTGGTCCGATGGCGGCAATTTTGAGGTGAACCAGGTTGAGGGGATCGAGCCCCAGCTTACCAATGCGCTCGGCCAGCGCTTTCACTCCGTTCACGCTGGTGAGAATGAGCCAGTCGTATTCGGAAATCTGCTGCAGCGCCCGGTCGAGGGCCTGGAAGGAAGCGGGCGGCCGAATCTCAATCAAGGGGATCTCCAGAACTTCGGCGCCCAGTTCGCGCAAGCGAAAGGAGAGGGCCGTGGCCTGATCGCGGGCGCGGCTCACGACGATGCGCTTGCCGCGCAGCGGCACAGCCTGGGCCCCAGAAGCGGCCTGGTCGGCGGGCATGGTTTTCTTCTTCATCAGGGCTGTTGGGGCGCGGCCACCGCGCTCCCGTAGACTTCCTGCAGAATTTCTTGGGCGCCGCGGGCCAGCAGAGCATTCGCCACCGACGCGGCCAGCTTTTCGGGGCCGGCGCCCTCCTGGGCTTCGCGCAACACCCGCGACCCGTCCGGATGGGCGACCACCGCGGTCAGGTGAAGACTCTGGCCGCGCGCCTCGGCAAAGGCGCCAATGGGCACTTGGCAGCCGCCCCCCAGTTGATGCAGCAGGGCGCGCTCGCAACTGGTAGCGGTGCGGGCAGCGGCATCGTCGAGAAACCGCAGGTGCTGCCGGGTAGTGCTTTCGCCGGCACGAATTTCAATGCCCAGGGCCCCCTGTCCGGCCGCGGGACACATGGTTTCGGCCGGAATGAATTCCCGCACCAGCTCGGTGCGGCCCAGGCGGCGCAGGCCGGCGGCGGCCAGAATGATGGCATCGAACTCGCCCGACTCCAGCTTGCGCAGGCGCGTGTCCACGTTGCCGCGAAGGGGCTGAATTTCGAGATCGGGCCGGAGCACTTTAAGCTGCGCCTGCCGCCGCAGGCTGCTGGTGCCTACGCGCGCCCCCTGCGGCAGGTGAGATAAGCCATCGTGCTTCTGCGAGAGCAGCACGTCGCGCGGGTCTTCGCGGCGGGTGATGGCGGCCAGTTCGAAGCCCGGCGGCACCTCGGTGGGCAAGTCCTTCAGGCTGTGCACCGCCAGGTCCACCCGGCCCTCGGCCAGAGCTTCCTCGATTTCCTTGGTGAACATACCCTTGGTGCCCACCTGGGCCAGGCTGACGTCGGTGATTTTGTCGCCGGTGGTGCGGATGATTTCCAGCTCCACCCTGTGCCCTTGCTCCCGCAGCAGGGCGGCGATATGGTTGGCCTGCCAGAGGGCCAGCTGGGAGCCGCGGGAGCCGATGCGCAGGGCCGCCATTCAGGAGCGCTCTCTTCGGTCGTCGGCCGAGCCGCCGTGGGCCGCGCCCGCGTAGTGACGGGCCTTCTCCTGCAGGTTGAAAAGCTTGCGGATGAGCTCGACGACGGTGGTGGCCTCGGGCTCGCGAGCCGCGGTTTTCAGCGCGCTGATGGGGGTGTGCATGATCTTGTTGATGATGCCGCGGGTGAGGGCCTCGACGGCCAGCTCCTGTTCCGGCGTGAGCGGGCCCAGGCGGCCGCGCACACGGTCAATTTCCGCCTGCCGGATGGTCTCCAGATGATCGTGCAGGGAAACGATGGTGGGCACCACGTCGAGCGTCTTGAGGCGCGCTTCGAATCGTTCGACCTCGGCCTCGACGATGGCCTCGGCGTGTTCCGCTTCTTTGCGCCGGTCGGCCACGTGCGAGCTGACCGCGGCCTGCAAGTCGTCAATGTCATAGACGAAGATGCCGTCCACGCGGTTCACCTCGGGGTCCACGTCGCGCGGGACAGCAATGTCAATGAAGAACATGGGCCGGTTCTTGCGCCGCGCCATGAAGAGCTCGGCGTGCTCGCGGCGGAAGATGGCGAAGGGGGCGCCGGTCGAGGTCAGAACGATGTCGGCCCGATCGGCGGTCTCGTAGAGCTGCTCGAAGAGCATGGCCTGGCCGCTGAACTTGCGGGCCAGCTGCTGGGCGCGCTCGTAGGTGCGGTTGGCCACGAAGATGGTGCCGGCGCCGTGGGCCATCAGGTGGCGCGCCGCCAGCTCGCACATCTTGCCCGCGCCCACCAGGTACACCACGCGGCCTTCGAGCGAGCCGAAAATTTTCTTCGCCAGCTCGACCGCCACCGAGGCCACCGACACCGCCGACGAGCCGACCTCGGTTTCGCTGCGCACCTTCTTGGCCACGGCAAAGGAGCGGGAGACCAGGGCGTCGAGATGCGTGCGCAGGGCGCCCATGGCGCGCGCCATGGCGTAGGCTTCCTTGACCTGCCCGAGGATTTGCGGCTCGCCCAATACCATGGAATCGAGGCTGGCGGCCACGCGGAAGAGGTGGCGGATGGCCTCACGCTCCCGGTATTCGTAGAGGCAGTTGGCGTAGCGCGCCGGATCCACCTGGAAGTAATCGCGCAGGAAGCCGCGCAAGTCGGTTCCAGGCTCGCAGTTGGCCAGAAGCTCCACCCGGTTGCAGGTGGAGAGAATCATGGCCTCCTCGACCCCGGGATATTCGGCCAGGCGGCGCATGGCCTCGGGCAGGTGGGATTCGGGAATGGCCAGCTGCTCCCGCACCTCGAGAGGCGCGGTGGTGTGGTTGACGCCGATGAGCAGGAAGTTCATGGCGACACGAAGCGGTGCACCACGCTGAAAAAGTTCGCCGCCCAGGCCACCACCGCCGCCACAAAGGCAAAGGTGGCAAGATAAGCGGCGCGGCGCCCCCGCCAGCCCGAGTTCCAGCGGGTGTAGAGCATGAGCACGTACACCGCCCACATCAGCACCGAGAGCAGCACCTTGGGATCGCGGAAATAAACCGCGCCGTACTTGGCCTGCGCCACCACCGCGCCCGCCACCAAGCCCAGGGTCATGAAGGGGAAACCCAGGAGCAGGGAGCGGTAGCCGATCTGGTCAATGGTGTCGAGCGGCGGCAGCTTGCCCAGCGTGCCGCTGGGGCGCTTGGATTTGAGCGCCCGCTCCCCCACCAGGTAAAGCAGGCTGGCGCCGAAGCTCAGCACCAGCGCGGCGTAGCCGGTAAAGATCATCACGATGTGGGCGATAATCCAGCCGTTGCGCACCAGGGGTGTGGCCAGCACGATCTTCTGCCCGCCCATGGCGGAGACAAAGGTGAGCAGGAAGACCAGGGGAAAAACGAACACCCCGGGCGTGGTGGTCTGGTAGCGCCAGTACACCAGCATGAAACCCACCATGACCACGAAGGCCAGCAGCGATTCCGAATTGTGAACGGAGGCCAAGAGCAGGGTGCGCTCGGCGGCGAAGGCCTCGGTCAGGGAAACGAAATGAAAGACCATGGCCAGGCCGGCGGCGTGCAGGGCGATGCGTCCCAGCAGGTCCGAGCGCCGCACCAGGATGAGCAGGGCATAGACCAGGCCGATGCCGTACAGCACCACCGCAACTCGCAGCCAGAAAAGGGGCATGGATTCGGTTCATCCGCCGGCCCACACCTAAGCCGGGCGGGTACTTCCGTTGTGCTGATTATATATAGGGTGGCGGAATTCGCGGCGGCGGGACAGCGAGCTTCGTCACCGGGAGCTGTGACGCGGGTCACAGAAGAGGAGAGCCCCAACTCGGAGCCACCCGGCCATTCCGTTTACTCTACCCCCAACGTGGCCAGCAAGTCCGCGACGTTGGCCGCATCCACCGCCAGGCGGCGGCTCTCCTGCCGCAGGTTCTCAAAGCGATCCAGGGCCTGGAACAGGCACACTTTGGCGGCGGCGTACTGCTCGGAGTCGGTCAGAGCCCGGCCGTGCCCGACGGCCCAGGCCTGGAGGGCCTCGCGGCGCACAAAGACGCTGACCGCGAACAGGGTCTTGCGGTCGGGGGTGACGTCGAAGATGTACTCCGTGGCCGGCGCTTCCGGGGCGTCAGCGAGGGCCTCGCGCTTGCCCACGAAGTAGTACTGGTAAACATAGCCCGCCTCCCCGGTGTAGGTTTTCATGCGGCGAACCGTCATCGCGCCCTCGGAGGTGCCGCTCACCAAGCTGCCGGCGGCCCGTCGAATCCTCAGGAGCATTGTCGCAAAAAGGAGAATTCTATGCAGACCGCTTTGAACTCGTCCCTCGAAGAGCGCCTGGCCCGGCTGGAAAAGGGGAGCCAGAGGTGGCGCGCCGCGGCCCTGATGCTGCTCGTGGCCGTGGGCGTCCTTCTGACCGCGGCTTTCAGCGCGCAAGACCAGTTCGACCGCGGCTTCATTCTGCCGCCCCGGGGAGAAGGCATCCGGGCACGCGCCTTCTTGCTCACCGACCGCGAGGGCAAGGTGCAGGGGGAGTGGACGATGGAGCGCGGACAGCCGGTGCTAAAGTTTTATGGTTCGAACGGAAAAGTGCTGTGGCTGGCGCCGCCGCGCACCGGGTACAAGCCGGTCGAAGCGAAGTGAGCAGGATTGCCGATTGAGGATTGCAGATTGACGATTGCGCAAGCAGTCGTCAGCACTCAGCCGGCCGCGCTTTCCAGGAATGAAGTTCTGCGTATTGGGATTGGGCAGGGATTGGTTTGCATTCGTCCATCAATGGGCTGAATGCTGATGGCTGCGTGCGGAAGTTCTTGGCTTCAAAGATCCATTTCCATCAATACCCCGGCGCGGCCTCGCGCAGGCGCTTGGCGGCGGTCTCGGAGCTGAGCGGGCTGAAGTACACCTCCTTGAAGGTGTAGGAGCGGGCCCGGCCGGCGATGACGGGCAGGATCTCGAGGTGCCAGTGGTAGTCCTCGTCAATGGTCTTCCAGTAGCCCAGAACCTCGGAGCGGTGGGTGCTGTTGGGCGAGGTGTGCAGCACCAGGTGAAAGTCCTCGGTGATGGAGCGAATGCGGATGAGGGTGCGGCGCAGCAGGGCTGCAAGGTCGAGCAAGACGGCGCTGCGGCTGAGGGCGAGGCGCTCAAACGAGGACTCGTGGCTGCGGGGCAGGATCCAGGTCTCGTAGGGAACGCGGGGAGCGTAGGGACAAAGCGCGGTGTAGTCGCCGCGCATCTCGACCACGCGCACTCCCTGGCGTTCCTCCTGCGCCAGGATGTCGCAGAACACGCAGCGCTCCTTCTGCACGAAGTAGTCGCGCCCGGCGCGCAGTTCGTAGAGCACGCGGCGGGGGACGAAGGTGGTGGCGGTCAGCTGCGAGCTGGGATGCTCGAATTCCTGTCCGGCCACGGACCCGTAATCCTTAAAGATGCTGACGTACTTGAAGCGGCGGTCGCGTTTGAGGTCGTGGATGCGCTGGCCGGCCAGCAGCAGGAACTTCTCGATTTCGGCGTCGCTCGCGTTCCACAGCTGGCGGTCGTGGCGGATATTTTCGACCAGCACCTCGTGCGCCCCCACTGAGCGCATGCGGTCGTAGATGCCGTCGCCGCGGCGCTGCGGGTCGCCCTCGATGTGATACATGGGCGCGGGGTGGACGACGGCGCGCGCCGACCAAGGGCCGCCGTCCAGGCTGGCCACGGTTGAGACCACCTGCGGTGGCGCCGCGCTATCGGGACAAAAGCGGCAGGCGGTCCCCTCGCGGCGGCCCACTTCGGGGGCATCGCCGGTAATCACCCAGGAGCGCGTAATCGGGTCCTTGCGCAATTCCATTGCTTTAAGAAAACACCCGCCAGCGGCGGGAGTCAATGGGGCGGTTCTTTTCACCGCCGAGACGCAGAGAAGGCGGAGAAGGTTCGCTTCCTTTTTCCCTCGAGCCGGCATGAACCAACTGGCCAGCAGGACTCCGCGGCACACGAAATAAATGCCAGAAAGCAACCGATAGGTTCTATCGGCGGGCTCGGCGTCTCGGCGGTGGGACCCGGTGTGATTTTGCTTTTTGCGAGACCGAGCCCGGTTTTCCACAGACTTTGGTGTGGCGCTGAGGTATCTGGCGGCTGTTCCCGGCTGCCTGTGCACGCTATAATCCGCCCAGAATTTCCCCATGAGCGTGAGCGAGCCCTCCACCCCGCTGATGCGGCAGTATGCCGCCATCAAAAAGGAACACCCGCAGGCGCTCCTCTTCTTCCGCCTGGGCGATTT